>Ga0153942_1000546_pt1 | contig 14866 bp, 7 predicted proteins | sample TSNJ026MetaG_FD_104731 | JGI IMG/M metagenome (GOLD analysis project Ga0153942, IMG submission 104731) | Attine ant fungus gardens microbial communities from New Jersey, USA - TSNJ026 MetaG | ecosystem: Host-associated > Fungi > Mycelium > Unclassified | place: USA: New Jersey, Brendan T. Byrne... | reverse complement strand
TTGGTCGGACGTTGATATTATTACCTGGGTTTGATTTTTCTTCTAAAGAAAAACCCGCGTAGACGGCAAGTTTCGAGATGCAGACCTCGCGGAGATTCTTCAGAATGCGACTCAAGAGGTGGCTGGAGCTTTCAAGGCGCGTGGGATTCCTGAATGCATGAAAGTTATCGAAATCCTTGGTATTGAGCAATCCCGCGAATGGGGTGTGTGCTCGGTATGTTCTTTTGAGTCAGATTGACCTTAATTGGCTTGACTGGTTCCACCATAGCTTAACGAGTTCAGGAAGTTCATTGGATTAAAGCGTGCGTCTCCTGTTCAGTTTACCTTTGCTAGCCAACTGGACCTTCTTAGCATATGCCACTTTCTCGGAATGGAATGACGATCATGAAATTTCGAGGGCTGCGGAAAGGCTCTATAGGGATATTGACAGGCTTGAGCTTTATGTTGGTTTACAAGCGGAACAAACCAAAAAGCCAGGTCCTGGTGCCGGCTTGTGCCCGGGATACACCATCTCTCGAGCTATACTTTCTGATGCTGTCTGCCTCACCCGTGGAGATAGATTCCTCACCACTGATTTCACACGTGAGTTTCATACTTGGTCAAGGAATATGATACTTACCCTGTATTTCACTATAGCATTCAGTCTCACTGCTTGGGGTTGGCAAGACTGCCAATATGACAAGGAAGATGGTTCATATGGTGGTTTATTGACGAAGTTGATCTTCAGGATACTGCCGGATCATTATCCCACTGGTTCAGTCCTCGCGCATTTCCCGTTCAGTGTTCCCGAAAGTATGCTAAATGCACTCAAAAAGAATCCTGGAAACATTCAAAAATATTGTTGGCCTGAAAGACTCGAAGATTTACCTGACAATGTTGAGCGTCTTCCACCCATCATAAATCCTACTTGGCACTTTGTCCGTGATTACGAGGGTGTCAAGAGAGTATTGACTGATGAGAACGCGCATTTCACTTCAAATATTGTCCGGCGTATGGAGTCCACTATTCAGCTTGTCCTGGAGCAGCGAGTGCGTGACTCCATCATGTTTCGTCTTTCTAGGTGGAGGATTAAATGACCATCATTAGGACAAGGAGAAGATCTGGAATAGACAGGCACAGGTTACTCAGGCTATTGTTGATAATGTGGAGTGGACGAAGTACTTCAGAGAGAAGACATGGAAGCTTATGGAGAGCCACGACCCTCCCTACTTTGATATCGTCAAAGACGTCATCAATCTCTTGCCCATCTATTGGATTTGTGAAAAGATCGTAGGTAATGTCCAGTAATCCAAAATTGATCTATAATCTTGGTTCCAGACCGGCATTCCGCTCAAATCCGATCACATGCCTGAAGGAATATTATATGAGCGAGAAACTCGCGAGAAGTTTGCCGACATCGCGCGCTACATCTACATTGATTCAACTCCCGTTAATGACTTCAAATTTCGGGAACGGTCTCGAAAACACGCCCAGGAGCTTGTCGAATTCATTGAGAAGAGTCTCGACGATGCTAATAGCTATTCAGTAAGTTGGTTTCCAATGAATTCATGATTTTAAGAGTTTGATTTGATATTGGTTCAGCCCGTTCTTGATTGGTTCAAGAATAAGCCTGAGTGCGACAAATACCTGAAGGATCTTCGTGTTAAGTTTGGCAATGTGTCTCATGCGGAATTGGCTATCAATATCTTCAACGCTATTGTTCCCACTGCCGTGCTATTCTCTAAAGCCATTGTTCAAGTAGTAGATTTCTTCCTTGACGACGCTAATCAGATGGCAAGGACGGCGATTGCGATGATTCATCGGGAAAACGAGCAGGATGCTTCTCAAAGGATCATGTGTTATGTCCGTGAAGCTCTCCGTCTCCGTCCACTCGTGAGTTTGTCATCCTCTTGCCTTTCAACTAACCTGACCAACGCATCGTGCAGTTTGCCGGTGTCTATCGTACTGCGGTGGCCCCTGTCCCTGCTTTTAATATTAGGCTTGAGGATTGGGTGTTTGTGGATATTGCGAAAGCGAATGTGTGTTGTGCCCTGCTCACTGGAATCTCATCACTAACTGGTCAAAACAGGAATCTCTGGGACCCCCTGACTATACTCGAGCCGGCGAGCACGGCATTATGATGCCGTATGAAGATGGTCTCTTGACGCCCATATTTTTTGAGCGAGTCATGCCGGTCATAGTTGGTACAATCTTGAGTCATGAGAACTTGAGGCGAGTGGAAGGAGGGTCTGGGAAACTCACAAAGTGAGATTTAACAACTCATTCAATTTTATATTCACATATGTTTGGTAGATTTGTTGAACCGTGGCACGAGACAAAACGTGAAGAGTATATCAACATCTCGGGAGAGGTGACTCCCTGGCCGGATTCCATGATTGTTGAGCTGGGGCCATGATATCCTCCCTTGTTATATTTTTATCGTGATAACTTTGTATTGTCCTGTATATGTTTTCCAAATTAGTTGGACTTGTAAGTCACGGGATCAAACATTAGACTGTCGCACCTTGATTCCTCCATATTTATATCTCCATGGCCGCTTCACGGATAATCTCTGCTGCGGATGTTACGCGACAATCCGCACAGGTCTGGGTCCCTGATATCAAGGAGGGATATCTCGCTGGCTTGGTTCTGAGTGAAGATGAAGAGGCTGCAGTAGTAGAGTTAGAAGGAGGGGAGGTGTGTAAGTCATTCATGGACAAGCGACAGTGTCTTAAGCAAGTACTAGGTCAGGAGAGTACCGTTTGACTCTTTGTTTAAGATGAATCCGCCAAAGTTTGACCGCGTCGAGGATATCGCGGATCTAACATTTCTCAACGAAGCAAGTGTTGTCCACAATCTCCGGCTAAGATATTATTCAGGTGCCATCTACGTGTGTGTCGCGGATCGAAATGCGTCACCACGCTGACATTACTACCTGATAGACATACTCAGGCTTGTTCTTAGTCGCCATCAACCCTTACCAGAATCTCCCTCTCTACACTGATGCCATTATCCAACAATATCGCAACAGACGACGGGATGACAATCAGCCTCACATTTTTGCAGTCGCAGAACGTGCATGGGTTAATATGGGTGACGAGAGGGAGAACCAGAGTATCTTGATTACGTGCGTCCCTTATCATTAATCCAATTCCCCATTGATGTTGGTTGCAGCGGTGAATCAGGCGCTGGAAAGACAGAAAGCACGAAGAAAGTTATTCAGTACCTTGCGGCAATTGCTACTGATGCCCCGAAGCCTGTGCAGCCCACTCATACACGGAATGGCACCATTGGATCGACAGCCACCATGCCCTCTGTTGGATTATCGAAGAATATCACGCGAAAGGGACATTTCCCCTCAAATTCTGTACCAGCGACAGGTGCTTCACTGACATCAAAGGGGCGTCTTGGCCTACTTGAGCGCCAGGTCTTGCAAGCCAATCCAATTTTAGAGGCGTTTGGGAATGCTCAGACGCAAAGGAATAATAATTCAAGTCGGTTCGGCAAGTTCGTCCGTATCTCATTTGCTCCAGATGGTAGTATTGCAGGGGCGAATATAGATTGGTACCTGTTGGAGAAGAGCCAGGTTGTGTTTAGAAACGAAGCCGAGAGGAATTTCCACGTCTTTTACCAGTTGATCGCTGGTGGTGGTGTGCTCAAAGGTGCGTATCCGGATACCTGTTACTGAATATCACCAATACAATATCAGATGAGTTACTGCTGGACGGAGACGTAGAGAACTATGAATATCTGAACAAAAGCAGACGGGAGATTGATGGTATCGACGATAGGGAGGGATGGAGTTCATTGAAGGTACGCCCAGTTCGCGATCTCCTAGTTCCGCTGCCAACATCTGTGAAGGTCGCGCTAGATGTAGTTGGTTTCAGGCCAGAAGCACAATTCGACCTATTCCGAATTGTCGCGGCAATTCTACATATAGGAAATATCGTGATCAATACGAGTCGCGCAGATGACGCAACGATGCAGGATGCTTCACAAGCGGAACGCGCTTGTCATTTGTTGGGCATCCCTCTGGCTGAGTTCACTCGAGCTGTCCTTCGACCTCGAGCTCTCGCCGGCCGTGAGTGGGTGACGCAGGCGCGCACGCGGCGACAGGCGCTAGATGAACTTGCTGCTCTTTGCAAAACTCTCTATGAGAAGTCTTTTGGTGCTCTTGTCGATCAAATCAATCGTGCTTTAGATCGTCCTTCATCCAAATCGACATTTATTGGGGTTCTTGATATTGCAGGCTTTGAGATATTCGAGATCAATGGTTACGAACAGCTTCTGATCAACTACACAAATGAAAAGCTTCAGCAATTCTTCAACCATCACATGTTCGTTCTTGAACAGGAAGAATACGCTCGCCAAAACATCAAATGGGACTACGTCAATTTTGGCCTAGATCTCCAACCTACTATCGACCTTATAGAGTCTACTGGAAACGTGATTGGTATTCTCAGCTGTTTAGATGAGGAATGCATCATGCCCAAAGCGACCGACCACACATTCACTAACAAACTACACGCTCTTTGGACCAGCGGTGAGGAAGAAGAATACCACAGTCCGGGAAAGGATAAATATGAGCCAACTCGCTTTCAGCAAGGTTTCATCATCCAGCATTACGCGGCTAAGGTTGAATATCGAACAGAGGGATGGCTGGACAAGAACAAGGACCCACTCAATGATAACCTTACTCGCGTTCTAGCTGCGTCTTCTGAACCTTACATCGCGACTCTCTTTGCAGAATACGGCGATGCCTTTACTCCTGGTGGGCCTAACAATGTCTTCGCTGCTGGCAAGAAGCGCACTCTGAAAAAAGGAGCATTCAGAACCCTTGCACAGCGTCATAGAGAACAACTTTCCAGTCTCATGACACAACTTCGATCCACCCAACCTCATTTCGTCCGTTGCATAGTTCCAAATAACTTGAAAAAGCCTCATCATATTGATGTGCCCCTAGTTCTTGATCAACTGCGCTGCAACGGCGTCCTAGAAGGGATCCGTATCGCTCGCTTGGGATACCCAAACCGACTCCCCTTTGTGGAGTTCCGGCAGCGATACGAACTTCTAGCTCCTAAAATTTTACCCTGCGGATACCTAGATAGCCGCGAAGCATGTCGTCGTATGGTCAGCTTCCTGGAGCTTGATGAGAACGTATTCAAAATCGGCACATCCAAGATCTTCTTCAAAGCAGGTGTTCTTGCGGAACTGGAAGAGCGCCGAGATAAGCTGTTGTTTAACATCTTTGCCCGGATTCAAGCCGCGGCGAGAAGGTGGACAACAAGAAGGCAGATGAAGAAAATCCTGAATAGGGCAATAGCAGTACGAACTATTCAGCGCAATGCGAGAGTCTATAACGAGCTGAGGGAATGGCCATGGTGGCAGCTTTACACCAAAGTCCGCCCTCTGCTTGCGGCTACAAGGAGTGATGAGGAATTGAGAAAGAAGGAGGCAGAACTGGCCTTAATCAAAGAAAGGGCTGAGAGGGATTCAAAGGAGCGAGAGGCACTGGAGAACCTGAAGATGTCTCTAGAGTCTGAGAAGCGTAAGGTTGAGGAGGCTTTGGAAGCGGAGAGGACGCTAGCTTTGGACAAAGACGCTTTGCTTGAACGAAGCAAAAGACGTGAAAGCGAGTTGGAAGAAGAAGTTGCTGCGTTACAAAGTGACCTTGATCTACTTGACTCTCAGCTTGATCGTGCTATGAAGCTGCAGAAGGAGAGCGAGGAGAAGTATGAGTCACTTAAACAAGCATTTGACCAGGCTGCTGAACACCTTGTCCGCATGGAAGCGGAACAGAAAGAATGGATGGACAGAGAGACCGAATTGTTGGAAGAGTTGACCAGTGCGCGTGAGGAGTGTGATACTCTCTCGCATAACCAGGAGGAGCTACGAAAAGTTGGCGAGGAATTAAAGAATATCGCTGTACAACAAGAGGAGGATTTGAGTCGGACAAGAGAAAGACTTGATTTGAATGCAAAGGAGTTTGAAAGTAAATTAGAGGTGGAGCAGAGAGCAAAGTAAGTTCTGTCTATCTTTTCCTTGACTTTGCACTGAGTGATGTACAGGGAAACTTTGAAGAACAGGATGTCTCATCTAGAAGATGAGTCTCGTTTAACCAAGGAGCAGTTAGTAGAAGTCACCCGGTCAGCGACAGAGTATTCAGACATGATTACAAAGAAGGAGGAACAAATCAGAGTCATAAGTAGAGATCTTGAAGACTTACGAGCCGATGAGAGGAAGAGGCAACATGAGATTGCGGAGTTGTGTAGTCAAAAGTCGACCCTTGAAGCTCAACTCCAAATTGAGAGGAAAGAATATGTCCAGGAACAGTCGACTCGGGACGCTCTACAAAAGGAACTTGACGACTTGCGCTCCTTACTCCAAGCCAAAACCAGTGAAGAAACCCGTCGCAACGAGGTCGAGAAGAGCAAGGAGGCTGAATTAGTTGACCTGCGGAATCAGGTCAACGAACTGAAGCACGAGTTGGCGGAGGCCAGAAGAATCGCTCTTGATTCGCAAAGCAAGCTTGCATTGGAGAGGACGAATGCAGTTAGGGAACATCGGTTGCTCGAGTCTAGCTATAATTCGTTGCTCAGTCGGGAGGGCGAGTCTTCGTCACAGTTGTCACGTACAAAGACGGACCTTGCAGAGTTGGAAAAATCAAAACGGGCTATAGAGTCGGAGTTACAGACATTTAGGACAAGACAGATCGAGGTTGACAGTCAATTGTCTGAGGCTGTGAAGAGTAAGGAGGTAAGCGAAATAACCTATATTTGATTTTCTTGAGGTTGAGTCTACACGTAGAACCTGGAACGACAATTGGGCATTGCCCAATCCCGATATGCAGACTTTGAAAATGTTGTTCTTGAACATCAACGAGAGAGGGACAACCACGTTCGTCAGCTTGATGTGACTCGCAAGGAGTTGGAAACACAGTCGATAAAGCGAGCCGAACTAGAAAAAATATATTCAGGCCAAAAGGCAGAAGTTATCAAGCTCAAGGATAGGAATGTCAAACTTGACCGGGAGCTTAATAAAGCTCTCAAAGATCTTAAGAATCGGGAATGGGAGATCAAACAGCTTGAGTCAAAGCAGGACAAAACCATTGTTGAGCATGTGCATGTTCTTGAAGAGGCGAAACGAGTCACAGATCGTCAATTGGCTGAAGTTCAGCTCGAGTTGCAGAAGAATCAGAGTTATATCAGGTCATTGGAGAAAACTCGGGGCCGTTTGATGATGGAAGCGGAGGATTTGACGAGAGAGACTGAAAAAGAAAAATTGGAGTTACGACAGAAGGAGAAAAATATCAAGTTTCAGGAAGAGAGGACAGCTCGTGCTTTAGCTGATGTGGAGAAGGAGCGACAAGCTCGTGATACAGCTGCGCTTGAGGCCCAACGATTAAGGACAGAGCTTGAGAGCACCCGAAGCCAGAGTCATGAGTTGGCCGAGCATTTAGCTCTTGTGCAGAAAGCAAAGGAGAACTTGGAGAGCGAGTTAGAACAACTAGCTGATGAAAGCGTCAACTCCGATTCATTGTCGAAAACTCAGCGACATTATGAAACTCGTATAGCACACTTGGAAGAACAGTTAGAGGAGACCGAGATGAATAAATCTACCATTGCAAGGATCCGAGAAAACATTGAACGTCAGCACGCAGAAATTCGTCGTCTGGTCATGCAAGGTGCTCCTCGAGATGAGGATTTCCAGAACCGACTCCTGAAAGAGCTGAAAAAGGTTGATGGTATCCTCGAACGTGAGATGGACCGCAAGACACCTCGTCGGAGTGAAGTTCAGGAACCAAGGGATCTTGCCAACTACACACCAACTAAAAACCGGTCCTCCACTGGTGCACCAAGCTCTCCTGTAGTCGACCGTGAAGCTCAGCAAGCACGAGCCTCCAGTAATCAACAAGTCGCGGAACTAAAGCAACATGTACAAGTCCTTGAGCTTCAGATGGCGGCATCTGACCGGGTCCGCCATCACCTTGAGATATCTCTTCGCGAACTGACAGCAGACCTCGAAAGCAGCGATGGGTCTATAAACTACCTTCGACAAACACGTTCGCGATTGGCCGAGGAGAACGCAAGGTTGGACGAGTTGTTGAAGGATGAAGCTGATGCGCGTAGGACTGCAGAAACCGCTCAGGTTGAAGGAATCCAGGCCATGTGGGCGAAATTCCAAAAAACCATTGCGAATGAAAGAGACAGTTATCTCAGACTTGAAGAGTCCAAGAAAGCATTGGTGAGCGGGAATATGATAAACTCATACCCCAGTTATAATCATTCACCTCGGGGTCTAGCTTGTCCAGCAACGAGATGCTCGAGCCCAGATTGAAACCCAGAAGGGCCAGATCCGCGAATATACTCATGGAAAGAAACAGCTTCAGAAGGAGGTAGCAGAATTACGTGAACAATTAGAACATTCTAAGAACGAAGCTACCAGTAAGCTTTATGTCACATTGGATGGAGGATACAGCATCACACTTGATACAGATATGAGACGGCAGCTTGCGAAAAAGCTCCAGGATGATGAACTCGAGTCAACGACATCCGCAGCGGCCGCGTCAGGTGATTGCTAATACAGTACATCAGGATATCTCAACTAATTGAGGATTATCACAGAATTCAAGGCTGCCATTGAGTCATATCAGCAGAAAGAACAAGGGTACCTAAAAAGACTTGAATCCACCGAAATCGCGAGAGCAACGGCAGCTCGCGGCGAGGCATATAGTAGGTTGAGGTCCCTTTGAAAATTTCGTATCTAAGTTTTCTTCTAGCTCGGCGTACCCTCGAGACTACGGAGAAGGCATTGACAGATGCCAAGTCCGAAGTGGATTCATTTAAGAAGAACTTCCATTCTGCCGAAAAGAAATTACGATCGATAGAATCCAAGTTGGAGGAAGAACGTCGTGAAGTATCTGAACTTGCTGTCATACAAAAACGTCTTGAGGAGGAGCTGGAGGACGAGCGAGAACAGCATCAGAAAGATCTTTCTGAACGTGACTTCACAATTGATCAGACTCGCAAGAAGTACCAGTGTAAGTCGATCATCAATGATTTTCATTACCATGTGACACGTGAGTCTCCAGCCGAGCTAGCGCAATTGAGTGAAGAACTACAGTCACAACGAGACAGTTTGAGCCGGATCCGTGAAGAGAATCGTAAAATTCGATCCGACTTTGACGAACTTCAGCTTCGCTACGACGACGAAGTCTACAATAGTGGAGGATGGAAGAAGGAGAAGGAACGAATGGACACCAAGATTCATGATCTTACGAAGGCATTCGAGGCGTCTACTCACGCGCAGGGTGAACAGCAAACGCAGATTATAGCGCTTCATCAACAAGTTCGCGAGCTACGGACAGTACTGGACGATGCAGAGGCAGAACGTACAATGCTTCAGAAAGCTCGTCGAGCACTACAAGCAGAATTGGAGACTATCAAAATTGATCACGTCGACACGAACCGGTCAATGTCAGATACCGAATTCCAACGATTGCAATTGAAGAAACAAGACCTTGAGAGGACGCTGGAGGAACAAGGAGATCGTGTAACTCAAGCACTGGACAGAATGAAGAAAGCTGAAGCTTATGCGGCGGAGTGCTTCAACGAGCTTGAAAAAGTGAGAAAGGAGAATTCGACACTAGATCATCACAACGTATGTTATTGCAGCTCTGGAGTCATTGAAACTAGTTGACTCATCGTTGTACAGGCACAATTAGAAAAGCAAGTCAAAGAACTGAATGTCCGTATTGTGGACCTTGAGACGAGGTCATATGCTAACTCACCACGACCTGCTACAATTTCGCGACGAGTGGACAGCCGAATTGAAGAGCTCACCAGCCAACTCAACAAGAGTAGTCGAGATAGGAACGCTCTTGGGCGCTCGGCAGAAAAACTAGCCAAGGACGTCAAGTTCCAACAATCTGAACTCGAACGACAACGTGCCAAGTTTGAAGAGGATAAAAAGGAGTATGAGGCTCGCATTCAGGATCTGAGGAATGCTTTAGACACGGTGGTATGTTTCTAGGTGTTTTTATCCGAGGTATCAACCTGATGTCTTGCACAGCAAACGAAAGAACACGAGCTACAAGCAGCTAACCGTCGGGTAACACGAGAGGCTGTTGATTATAAACAGCGAAATCTCAAGTAGGTCATCATAATATGTCACTTCCTGCAGAACGTTAAAATTTGCCAATAGCCTGACAAGAGAGCTGGAACGACTACAGAATCGATTTGAACAACCAAAATCACCCCACGGCTCTCCTCGGAAATGATGCACGGCACTCATTCGCGAGATTTTTATTCATCTTGTATTTGTGTATTTGTATCTTCATCGCACAATATTGTATGTAATACTCACAGTTCAACCAAATAATTGTAAATAGCATTCGTAACTCGTGACGTCTCGCGAAGTAATTCCCATGTTGCCATCGGCATTCAGACAAGCTTCACGAGCTGTTAAGAGAAAACTGAAAGAGCAAAAAATTGAATCCCTGGACAGCAAGTATAATCTGAGTCCGGCGGCGGAACGAGTACGAAAGGTTCTGGAGAAAACACTCCAGAAGAATCGAAAGGATGTAGGTAAATTTCAGCGCTTTCTGGACCGAGGCCTTCCAGACGACGTGAGTGTCCACACGCGTTGTACTGTATAACATTCATGTTAATGAATGACAGGGGGGTGCCCAGGCACTGCAAGGTCGAACAAACCTCCTCTGGCGAGTACGGAAAGTGATCAGTCAACGTTTCGGCCCTTCTTTTCACGTCGAGACTTTCGGCAGCTCAACGTGAGTCTTCTCTTCCATTGCATTTTGACCCAACGCTGACGGGGACTCGTGAGTTATGGAGCAGCATCAGCGAAGAGCGACATGGATCTTATCATCCTTGTCAGTTTTATACGCCTACATTATGAAGCTTTTTCCAATTAAGACTGTTCAGGACAAATCACGACCGCTTGGATTCGACCCGATGAATAAAACAAAATCATCAAGTAACTCCCTTGGCCACATCATGTATTTTCACATACTGATTTTTCTCTCAGAAATATACAATCTGGGGTTCGTCGACATTACCCCAGAAGTTGTTCACGCCTGATAGTTTATCCCTCAGTTTACTTGCAGGTACTTTACGGAAAGGAGGGTTTCTCAAAGTCAAAGCAATACCGGCAACTGTCCCAATTAGTGCGTGTTCCCAGTTCATGAGTTTGCAAAAATGACCGACGGTAGTCAGTCAAGTTTGAGGATCCGAAGACAAATATAAAATGTGATATTAACGTGAATGAACAATGCGGGTATTGGAATACCATTATGATCCAACGATATGCAGAACAATCTCCACATTTTGTACCGCTGTTGAAGGCTATCAAGCTCTGGGCAAAGCCACTTGGTCTCAATACGCCCAGTCCAGAAGTAGCAAGAGCACCTGTCACTTTCAGTAGTTATGCTTACGCGTTGATGACGATTGCCTTCATGCAGGTGAGCTATTCGACATCAAACGTATCACTAAGCATCCGCTGATTGAAGAGTGAGATAGAGGCAACGTCTATTGCCCAATCTTCAGGATAATCTAAATGATATAAAGTCGCACTCGTTTTGGAATCGAAAACCCCTTTGGCTCTGCGACTTACGCTTCCACTCAAAATTGCCGCCTTTGCCGAGAAATGACGAAGTAGTGCTGCTGGAATTATTGGGAGACTGGTTTCAGTATGCTTTCCAGAGACCTCTCAGCAAAGGCTAACTTTTACCTAGATTTTGGAGTGAGTTTGATCCTATCCGACAAGTAGTTGACATTCGACTTGGGGGCATTCTTTCTCGCACTTCAGAGCCGTTGGAGTCAGAGCCAAAGGAACTTCAAACAAGACTTCAATCTCAGATGGAAGCTGACGAGATGCTGCAGGGAACTGGGGTTTCGGAGTTTACAGGCTCCCGGGAATGCGGGGATCGGGATCTAGATGAATATGACGGTCCACGAATACCTGATGAATCCCTTGAGCCATTCCATCTGCCTGGAGGCCAACTATATGACCCAAAGGCCTTGCAACGATGGGATTCTGACACATTTTGCTTGATAGATCCGTTCATCCTTATCCGAGTAAGTATACATAGGTGTTCTCATTGACCGATCGCTCAAGGGCATGTACAGAACGTTGCCAAAAATATTTCGACCGGGGTGTTTGAGTACTTTCAGGCCGAGTGTCGCCGGGCGGGTGCAGAATTGGGAAGGAGGTAATGCGATCAAGAAGGCTTGGCTATGTAATATGATACAAGAATCAATATGACACAAGAATCATGATCCTCGTAGTTTACAATCTTGATCTCATACCACCATCATGTCCTGGAGACTCCCAATGAAGAGTGCGTTGTGCCCTTTGGTCTCTACCTACGGGCTCTCATATCCCCCAGAAGCCAAGGAAAATGGCATTCTTTCCAGATCAATTACTCCCATACCCTCCCGTCCAACAACTCCCAAGCCTCTCCATGGATCTGACCAATTCAGGTCTGGAATGCTCACCATTCGCATTTTTTCCGGTGAGTAACATGCCTTTCTACGACCCAACATGGCTTGTTCATCCCGGATGATGCACCAGGCAGAGGACTCGCCCTACCACCCTCCACCCATCTTCCCGAGGGAATAGCGCGTGCATTGGAAAATGCACCACAAAACTCAGTTGGGAACAGGGAGAGTTTACAGCGTAAGCGCTTCTGGTGGCTGCCCTATGTGGTCCTCGAGTTCGATAAGAACGAGATCCTGATCGACGCTCTTGGGGGTGATCTCTCCAACCCCATATGGAACTACCGTGCCCAGTTGTGCGTTCTATCAGCCATTGTGTCGCATTTGGGTACCTGACACTACATTAGTGATGTTTCCCGTACTTCTAACATCTCCGTGTCATCCTATCTACGAACCGCTGCGGCCCAAGGTCAAGATGACATGGGTAATGATTTGCTGATAGCGCGCGTAGACCTGACGCCCATGCTCGATGGCCATGTGAGTCTCTCCAATAGATTTCATGATTGCTTAATGTTTGGAATGCCGTAGCACGCCTCCGACCAGTGGTACACGGCTACAGCCGGTGCAGGTTCTTTCCATCTTAAAATCGACTTCAAGCCCAGTCGCAATGATTCGTTGACAATTGAGGTATTCGATTTGTTGAAGGTTATAGGCAAGGGAAGTTTCGGCAAAGTTATGCAAGTCAGGAAGAAGGACACGCAGCGTATTTATGCCCTCAAAACAATCCGCAAAGCACATATCGCCCAACGGCCAGGAGAAATTACACATATTCTTGCTGAACGTACGGTCCTTGCCCTTGTCAATAACCCTTTCATTGTTCCTCTCAAATTTTCATTCCAAACACCTGACAAACTCTATCTTGTGATGTCCTTCAGTCAGTCCTTTCTTACCTGTTTGGCCCCATAATTCCATAATTTAACTCTTCTCTAGTCAATGGCGGTGAACTCTTTTATCACCTTCAACGTGAGGGAAAATTTGATCAACATCGAAGTCGTTTCTATGCAGCTGAGCTGCTCTGTGCTTTGGAGCATCTTCATGGTTTCAATGTCGTTTATCGGTATGTCGCATCTCTTCCCTCTGAACGCTTTCTTAAATTCTTTTAGTGACTTGAAACCCGAGAACATTCTGCTTGACTACACAGGACATATCGCACTATGCGACTTCGGTAAGCCCCTCGTTCAGCATCGCTAAGACGTTCTCAACACTGGAGTTGTAGGTCTCTGCAAGCTTAATATGTCTGAATCCGAAAAGACCAACAGTACGCCTCTGTGCATTGAACCATGATCGCCTTCCGAACCACCTAACAGCTTTCTGTGGTACCCCCGAGTATATCGCACCTGAACTATTGGAAAGTCAAGGCTATACAAAGACTGTCGATTGGTGGACTCTTGGTGTACTTCTATATGAGATGATGGTCAGTCTCCTGATATCTCGGTATATTGGTACTGAGCGCCTTCCCCTATAAAGACGGGTCTTCCCCCGTTCTACGACGAGAACGTGAACACGATGTACCAACGCATTCTAGCCGATCCACTCCAATTTCCTCCTGGTATGCCTCCTGAGGCTATGAGCGTGATGAGTGGTCTGCTTCATCGTGATCCTTTGAAACGTCTGGGTGCAAATGGAAGCGAAGAGATTAAACGGCATCCATTCTTTTCTCATCATATCCGCTGGGACCGGTATGTCCATGGTTCCACATTTATAGGATGTCTGTTTATTAATGACTGGCACAGCCTTCTCGCCAAGAAGATCCAGCCCCCATTCAAACCAAGCGTCGTGAGTCAGATCAATCCAATAAGTTTCCCCCCACTGACGCCAATGCTACCATCAGGAATCTGTCCTCGATGTTGCCAACTTCGATACTGATTTCACAAGTGAAGAGGCTCAAGATTCAGTCGTTACCGATTCTGCATTGTCTGAGACTGTGCAAGATCAGTTTAGAGGCTTCACATACAACCCCGCAAATGAACATCTCAGCGAAAGTATCACTTATCCCAGTGTCATGAGATGAGGTGAATAGCTCAACAACCATGACGGGCGTCCGTTATTGTACGCTCCTTGTTCTTCTCTGATCCCCAGTCCTTCTCTGCTCTGGACTTTGATATCCTTGACCACCGGATGATTCACCCTCTTTTTTTCTTTTTGATTGAGCCGTGTGTATTACTCATTGCTGGTCTGATCTGTATGCTCTTACTCGCTGCCCTAGCTTTGGTTATAGCAAGTGGTAAACTTGTGTGTTGTCTGTAAATCGTTGGTGGTTTAAACTTGATGGCTTGGAAGGTTAACCGAGCATTTCATAATATGGTTCATCCAAACAACAACTACTAAGAAGTACGACAAGGAAAAAGCTTGTTGGAGGGGGGGTTGCCTCTGAC
>Ga0153942_1000544_pt1 | contig 14916 bp, 26 predicted proteins | sample TSNJ026MetaG_FD_104731 | JGI IMG/M metagenome (GOLD analysis project Ga0153942, IMG submission 104731) | Attine ant fungus gardens microbial communities from New Jersey, USA - TSNJ026 MetaG | ecosystem: Host-associated > Fungi > Mycelium > Unclassified | place: USA: New Jersey, Brendan T. Byrne... | reverse complement strand
TGGATTTGAAAATAAAGAGTGATATATAAAGTCCGTCATTAATGACAGGCTTTATGCTTTGTTAAACAGCAGTTTAGATATGACTGGTACACATATTGTACATACCGTTTTTGGTACAAATAGTAGTAGTACTGTTGCTTCTGGGTCTATCCCATTTCACAATGCAAGATATTATAATATAAAAATTACTAATATTGACATTGCAGGCATAGGTGCAGGTATTAATTTAGCTTCTTTAGAAATTGCTGGACAAGAAAGGTCAGCAATAAATATAAGAGCAGTAGCAGCATATGCATCACAATTCAAGGGCAATACTGCTGTTATAACATTTATGGCTACTTTGATATAGTAAATAGCTATTTGGCTGGTAGAAAAAAATATATAGTTTATAACTCTGTCATATTGATTCTGAAAGCCTTCCCGTCCGTAGTGATCCAATGCAATTCGCCATTTGTAGCCATTGTCAGAAATCCACCTGCGACATTTTTAATATGAAAACCATATCCACACCGGCCACTTGCACTACTAGCGGCAAGAAAATTGGCATTTATATATCCAGCGGCATCCGGTACGACATCTTTTGTTACACTGATTGCATTTGTGCTGTTTGAATCAGCTTTTTTATCTAAACTGCTGTTTATATAAGAATTGATCATTAAATATGTCAGCAAGTGGTCGAATATTTGCCCTATTTTCAGCTTTTGAGGCAAGGTAAACAAATCATCATTTAATCAAATTCAATGCAACCCAGAAACAATCAGAAGTTTTAAAGCCTATAAATCTTTGATTCGGTAACCTCTTATAACTCATAGTTTTAAAGTCTTTCGGACAATCCTATGGACAATCCACCGAAAAATCCAATGTAACCAGTACCATCACCAGTATCATCACCAGAAAAAAGAAGAAAATGAAACACGCACGTACACGCATAAAATCAATGTTTGTTAGAGTGTTTGCACCATCTATACAAAATGAACAAAAATGAAGCATGTTTATTTGACGAAATGAATCCCAGCCAATCATACAGAATTATTCAATATAATCTATGGCTAACAGTAAAAACGTATTCAGAAGCATTTCAGAGGTTCTCAGAAGTCCTTGAAAAAGAGTTTCTTCTATATATAAAGCATATTGTTTATCTTAAAAAAACTTTCAAAATATATAAACTTTACGATTGACAATTACCATTTGGTAAGCTAAGATGATTGCAAGATAAAAAAATTACCAAACGGTAAGATAGATGGAGGTTAAGAGATATGAAGATGGAAAACATTAATATTGAATATAACACAAGCAACAGAACTTACTTGGTTAAAGCCGATACTAAGAGATTTGGAATTCAAGAGATTATGTTTGAAGGCTTAAACAAAAAAGAGTGCCTTGATTATATTAATCGCGAAGGTGGCACATATGTAGAAGAACTCAAAGATTATACTCTTGAAGGTATCAAACCCAAGACGCTTCAATATAAGGGAATGAAGTTTAGGAGTAACCATAACGGAACATACACTGTATCAAGTGATAATGGCAAATACATTGATACCGTAGCAACTTTTGGAGCAGCAACCATGTGGATTCATGAAATGGCAGATAACAATGATATAGGTAGAGAATTTTGTCATAGAATCTGCAAAGCATTTAACTGTGATGTATATGGTCGGATTTGCACAAAAGCATAACAAGACTTGAAGGAATCGCTTGATTAAGAAGAAGCAGAAGAAAAGCTAATCTAAATGAAGCAGTATGGCTGGGGGCTACTGACATAGCTCTGGTTCCTGGACTGAAAAGTAGTAAGATAGCTGGAAAATAAAAGGAGGAGATGGTATGAGCATCTACACAATCAATTACGAAGGAGAAAAGAAGAAATTTCAGTATGACAGAGAAAACGCAACGATTTTGCATGTTGCGAAAGCAACTGCTGAAGATATTGCGGTTAATCAGGAGTGGGTGACTAAATATGGAAAGCCGTTGTTTGAAATCCAAGATGATGGATACATGGTAATCGACAGTATCGGACTTAGCAGAAAGAATTGGGATGACAAAGAAGCCAGAAATGAATATCTGAATGAATGGTGTATGCAGATGGAAGAAGAACTGGCATACATGACAGCAGATTTAGTAAAAGAATTTGGATATGGAGGTTCAAAATGAAGCGAAGCGAGTATATGAGAAGTGCATATGAAGCCTACAATGAAGGTCGGGTAAACGAAGAAGTATATGACTGTATGGTTATGAATGCAAATATTTTTTGCGATGATGATGAAGATGATTATGGTCTTCCTTCCACCTATGCAGAGATTGAATATCCAGATATGGATAGTGCAGAAGCCATAGATGGTGCGAGGTTTGATGACATGAATTTTCTAAGGTATACGGAAAGATAGGAGGCAAGTGATATGGAAGGACCATTGGTAACAGAAATAGCAGTAAGATGTGCAAAGTTAGCAGTTACTGTTGATGAAAGTGGGGACGTGACATTTGGTGAATATGTCAATGAGTATGTTGAACAGCTTGAAGATGGAACATATCTGACATACTTGAAGTCTTGGATAGGCTGGATGATTGAAAGTGGAAGCAAAGAAGCTGTTGAGATTATGAAAAGGATTATCAGATGCGAAGTGAAAGCTGCTGAGATGAAAGAAGCGTAATAAGCAGTATAGCACGGAGTAAGGAAAGGTGGTAGATGATATGTCATTGGCATTGTATGCGAAGAATCAGGGGCTGGATCTGCAAGGTTATAAGTGTTTAGATGAAAAAGTGAAAGCGGAAGCCAGGCGGTTGCTCCTGTGGTGTAAAGATAAGTTCGGATACGCAATTGACACAGGGATGTATTTCGGAATAAGAGATTTGCATTTTGAAGTTGAAAGCGAGTTAGTACCGTATGTTATTCATCAGATGAAGAACATTGGATTTGAGTTCATTGAAAATAACGAATATTGGAGGTTATAGAAGTGATAAAACGTTATATTAATCATGTAAAAGGTCAGCCGATTACTAGAAATACAGATAATATAAGAATTGAAGGCCATATAGGCACATGGTATGTGATTGATGAAACCAACTACAGACAGCGTAAGGTGTTCCTGCTTGAACATGAGCAATACGGGGATGAAGCAGCATGTATTGCAGTTGATGAGAATGGAATAATCGTATGCAAAGACATATATGATGATTTTCCTAATTGTTTGGATTATTAAGGAGAATGGGTTATGGCAATAGAAAGAATAGTTAGTTTGTCGTATGACAAGGCAGTTGAGGCAATAAAAGATTCAAGCACAGTTCTTTTTCGTAGAGGAGGTTGGAATCCTTGGATGGAGATTGATACAACGGATGCAATTAAGAGAATCAAGAGCAGTAGTTATGGAGCAGATGTTTTCACAAAAGATAAAAAGTTTTATGTATCCTGTCCTGTGGCTTCCGATATGTGGTGAGGAGGAGAGCATGATAATAACAAAATATAAGCTATGTATGAATGAAGAAAGACAGAGCATTCTTGTAAAAGAAAATGCAGAAAATTACCGCATAGATAATATCAAAGACCCTTGTACAGTAGTTAAGATGATGAATGAGATATTCAATGTAGGTAATATGTCCGAAGAATTTGTGTATGCTCTGTCACTTAAGATAAATTGCATGGTGAGTGGAGTATTTGAAATATCACATGGCACAGTTAAAGCGTCTTTAATCTCTCCACGAGAAATAATGATACGTATGTTATTGTCAGGAGCATCTATGTTCATTTTGGTACATAACCATCCATCTGGTGATTGCTCCCCTTCCAGAGAAGATATATCAATCACAAAGAAAATAAGCGAAGCTGCAAAGCTAATTGATATACCCATGGTAGACCACATTGTTATAGGTGAAGCTGGAAAATATTACAGTTTCAAAGAAAGTGGATTTTTATAATGTTATTATGAAAATTATTTTTTTGGCACATTATTCGCAGGTGCTACGTTTCGCCTACGTTAATTATACCGAACGCTTCTGAAGAAAGGATGGTAACTATGGAGATATCACAGTTAAAACGGGTAGTTAGTTATATAGATGGAGAACCGATAACCACAGAAAAATGGTTAACACGATATGCCCGAAAAGTATATAACAGAAGACATGAGAAAGACCCTCGATACACGAAAGCGGATGCATTAGGGGAGGCTTTAGATGAACTGGACGATGGATGGGGGATTTTCATTGATCCAACGCAAGATGAATATGACGATTTATTACACTCAATTTAAAAAAAATAAGGGAGGATAATCCCAAAGGAAGGAGATTGTAATGGAAAAGCAGAGATTGACGGAGGTGCAGATTGAGAAATTGGCAGCAGAGATTAGAGAGTTCCTTTTGGATGAAGGTATGTGGCAGGATGTTGCTATTTATTTCAATAGAAAGTGCTTCACCACTCACGACAAGAAAACGGGGCGATTTCACTATAATGACAAAGAACATCTGGTAGTGAGAGAGAATGAAGACCCAAGAACTTATTTTGAGTATGTGAATCCAGAACATATCTTAAGTATGAGTTTTGAAGGACCGGTATGCGAGATGCTCTATTATGGCATGATGTCTGCTACGAGGAAGAGATTTGATAAAATCTTTGAAAAGTATGGACTGTACTATGAGTTCGGTCATCATTGGAATTTCAGTTGTTATTACATTTAAGAAGGAGGCTTAAGGATGTCTATAATGAACGCTATAAGAAAAGAATTTAGTTATGAACTCATTGTTCTAAGGGAAGAAACGAGACAATTGAAAGACATTGTGATGAAAAAGCAGGATGAAATTACAGCAATAAGGATGTCACTGGTTACAGAAATGTGTGCGCATTGCGTTGAAGAAAATACTATTGAATGGGATACAAGAAAGCAAGGATATATAGCATATTGTCCTAACTGTGGAAGACAGCTGATGATATGTAGTGAATGCAGGGCATATGGTTTTCCTTGTAACTATAACCCGGACGAAGATATATGTTACCGCGTGGTTGAAGAAATGTGGAAGAAACTTGTAGAAATACCGCTGGAAATTGATAAAGATGAGCGTGAGTATTTTGGAGAAGAATTTAGCTTATGTGGACATGAGTTTCCAGCCGGAATTGAAAAGAATGAGGTTTGGAGCTGGTTCAACGGCCATCATCCCCAAGGCATTTCTTATCTGATAAATGAATATGAGGAAGGAAGTGGAGAATGAGCGGTTTAATTGTGAATTTGTTTGCTGGCGGCGGCGGTACGGATGAAGGTTTTGAAATGGAATTGGGAAGAAGTTCTGATATTGCCATTAATCATGATCCAGATGCTATATTGATGCATAAAACGAATCATCCAGCAACAGTTCATTACCAGGAGGATATTTTCAGCGTAAACCCTATGAAGGTCACGGCAGGAAGGAAAGTAGATTTGCTTTGGGCTTCTCCGGATTGCAAGCATTTTTCAAAAGCAAAGGGTGGGAAGCCAAAAGATAAGAATATTAGGGGTTTGCCGTGGGCTATAGTCATGTGGGCCAGACAGGTGAAGCCGTCAGTTATCATAGCAGAAAACGTTGAAGAAATCCAGACATGGGGACCGCTGGACGATGAAGGGATTCCTATTCCTGAAAGGAAGGGCGAAACGTTCCATAAATTTATCAAAGAATTGAAAGGACTTGGATACATAGTTGAATGGAGGGAGTTGGTTGCTGCAGATTACGGAGCGCCTACAACGAGAAAACGGTGGTACATGATTGCAAGGTGCGATGGTCGGAAAATCAAATGGCCGGAGCAAACCCACGCAAGGAAAGACAGTATCCAGGTACAGAGTGGATTGATGGAGCCATGGGTTCCGGTATCAACAGTATTGGATTTTTCAGATTTAGGAAAGTCCATATTTGGAAGGAAAAAGCCGCTGGCAGATAATACGATGAACCGGATTGCAAGAGGACTTGAAAAGTTCGTATTCAATAATCCTGAACCATTTATTGTATGTACAAACCATGGAGGGAATAATTTCAGAGGGCAAGAAATTCATGAACCACTACAAACCATAACCGCAAAGCATGGGTATGGAATGGTAACACCGTACATGGTGCAGTTGGGGCAGACCGGCTTTACAAAAGACAGGAATAAAGGGATAGATGAACCGCTTACTACGATTGTCACAAAAAATGAACACTGCTTGCTTACACCATGGCTGATTCAATACCATTCGGAAACAGGGAACAGAGGACCCAGAGGGCAGGATTTGAATGGCCCTATAAATACGGTGGATACAAGCAACCGTTATGGCCTTGCATCCGCATTCCTAACGAAGTTCTATAAGACCGGAACCGGCCAGATGGTAACTGAACCGCTGCATACAATTACCACAAGCCCAGGGCATTTCGGAGAAGTCAAAGTTTTAATGGTTGACCGTCAGGAGGTAAGAAACGAGTTTGTTGAGAAATGCAATATGGTAGCATCATTTATCATGGAGTATTACGGATGCGGAACCGGCCAGAGCCTTAATGAACCGCTGCATACAATAGTGACGAAAGACAGGTTCGCCTTAGTGACGGTGTATGGTATAGATTACGTGATTGTAGATATAACCCTACGGATGTTGAAACCAAAAGAACTTTTTACCGCTCAGGGCTTTCCGGCTGATTACATCATAGACCGGGATTATCGCTGGCATAAATACCCGGTCGCAAAGCAGGTTGCAAGATGCGGCAACAGCGTAGTACCAATAATGGCAGCAAAGTTAGTAGGTGCGAATTGTCCTTATCTGAAAGTGGGAGAAAGAGCACCAAGTCTCGGCATAGAAAGTGAAAGTAATGGACAAATCAGGTTTGTAGTTTAGATTGGAGGATGACAATGAATGATGAACTGAACATAGTTGATAACAATAGAAGCATGTCAGAAATACTAAGGGATGCTCTTATGTCAAAGAATATTTCGCAGCGAAAATTTGCACAGATGATGGGCTGGACACCGCAGAATTTTGGGCAAAGGCTGAAGAAAGGTTCATTCACGGCAGAAGAATGGAACCAAATGATGAACAGATTGGGCTATGAGGTTAAGTTGATAGAGCTGGAAAGCGGAGTTAAGTTTGAATCCCGGAAGAAAGGACACGGCAGAAGACTTAGACAGGTGAGGAATGGAATAGTGTATGATACCTACAAGGCAGACGCTCTTTGCAGTGATTTTTACAGTGATGCGGAAAATGAGTATACTGACGGAATGGCTTTTGAACTGTATGTAGATTCATTAGGAAGGTTCTTTGTGGCAAGATATGTTGAATGGGATAATGGAACGGACAGTATTTCTCCCATAACCAAAGAAGAAGCAATGAAATTATATCAAAAGTATGGCGATAGTTTAGCTATTGACACTTACTTTGATTAGTTTTGCCCTCAACTTACCAAACGGTAATAATAGATGAAATAATATTAGTTCACCAACTTTAACTGTAATTACCAGACGGTAAGCTAAAATGGAGATATCACAAAAGGAGTGGTAAGTATGTGAACTTTAAAGAGTTGCTGCATCATATCCGGATGCTAACGAGTGATGCAGTAGAAAACAAGTCCTCGCCTTGTTCTATAAACCACATAATTTATTTTTAAAAAATTACAAAAAATATAAACATTACGATTGACAATTACCAAACGGTAAGTTAATATGAATGAAAGATACAAATTACCAAATGGTAAGCAAACAGAGTAAGAGGAAATAGGATGAAAGCCAATAGCATTCAGGAAGCATGGATTACAGTAAATGAAATCGGAGGTATTCGTTATGATGAAAGAAGAATTTGAAAAGATAGCAAAAATAGAAGTTACCGATCAGCAATACGAAGCAATCGAAAAACTGTATATGGAGTGTAAGCTAGATAAATTTGATTTTGTTAAAAGTATCAGACCTCTTATAAAGCATTTAAAGGAAATCAATGTTAAGCCTTTGAGAATCGTAATAGTTGAGGTACCGGATAGGTCTGGTCATTATACAACTCCAAACGGCTGTTGGCAACATATGATCGATTGTGAAGTTGTTAAAGAAGCATCATTTAATGTTTCTACAGGTAAGGCATCAAAGCCGGTTGTTAGGAGAATCCTTAATAGCTATCGGCTTGGATATGGAAAAGCAGCGTATGAAGATGTGGAGAAATTATTTAAAGGTAATTACTTTGATTTTGAAGTTGAGTTTATTACATAGTCGAAACAGAGGCAGAGGCTTCCACCAGTGTTAGGATTGCAAGCTGATAAAACAGGAGGAAAAGCAATGAATAAAGAAAGATATGCAATGTATATGAAAATCTGCGAGAGAGCAGAAAGAGAGGGGATAAGTCGGAGTGATCGGGTGGGTGCATTAATGGATATTGAGAGCGCAGATTTAAAATTCAATCTGAGAATGGATGAGTGGTTAAAAGCGGATAAATTCAATTTTGCACATGACTTTTGTGGAATACAGAATACCATAGTACGGAGTGATTTTCCGGCAACCGATTTCGGTCTGTTTGTTCCACGATTTGCAGGAGTAGACAGGCAGGAAGAAAAAAGATGAAGATGAAAAGGTGGCAGGTGGAAGTATATGCAAGTGAAACCATTGAGGTGGAAGCAGAGACGATGGAAGATGCAGAAGAGATAGCAGTGCATGAATCGACATTTTCTACTGTAGACTATTGTGAGGCGGAAGAGATTAATGAGTAGGAGGAAAAGATATGGGATTCAGAGGAAACCAAAGTTTGAACACAGTCATTGAAATGTACATTGACACATGGCGCGGAACAGCAATAGGCCAGTCCGTTAAGAACATGTACGAAAACGGTTCGAATTATGAAAGCATTTGTGAAGTAATGCAGATTGATTATGAAGAATATGAGGAGGAATGAGGATGCCAACATTATATTACCTGCTTGAATGTAACGGAAAAGACTGTGGAGCTTGTAATGAACCACGCGAAGATAAATTAAATCGTCCATGTTCGCCGAGTTGTGTGTTGTTAGGTGCAGATAGAAGCAGGGATATCAAGAAATGCCTGGAAGCTAGATGTGATGCTTATGAGCTGGGCGAAGAAATGATTGCAGTAACCATAGAAGTGACACAGCAGGAATACATAGACCTGTTACAGAAACTGAAGGAGGTGGGCATAACGGCAGAAGAGGTATTACAAGCATTTGCCAGTGATTTAGCAGAAAGTGAAAGGAGTGGAGGCAGTGATAAAAGGATGTACGCAGGAAAGTGGTTCGACCGCCAGCAGTTCCGGTGGTAAGCAGGAGAAAATGCTCTTAAAAGTACCATGCAGGTTTTGTGGTAAAGACAAGGTTATTGAAATGACATACGATCAGTATGACAGACTTGGAAAGTTCAATAACGGAGAAGGGCATATTCAGGATTTGCTTCCTGATTTGCCGAAAGAAATCCGGGAAATGTTCATTAGTGGCATGTGTCCGGAATGCTGGAAAGAATTATTTTGTAGAAAGTGAGGAAGAGCAGGATGTTTAAATTAGAAATCAAAACTGGTGGAGCTGCATTCATGGAACCGTCAACAGGCGAAGAAGATGAATATTATGAGGCGGCAGAAATCAACCGTTTGCTCCGGATTGTAGGAGTAGATTTGAGAAATGGTTGCACATCCGGGACGTTGGTGGATGTAAATGGAAACAAAGCTGGCAGTTGGAGCCGGTAATGAAAGAAAGGAGTTAATGATGAAAAAGATTATAAATCCCTGTATGTGTGAAGTATATGAAGGCAAAATTACAAGAGCCTTTGCTGGAATCGAGTTCAAAGATGGAAGACTCAGCATTTCTGGTGTGATTGGTCCTAAAAATAACGGTGATTGTCTTGGCTCTTGCGGACAGTGCACTGAGGAAATCAGGAAAGGAAGCCCTTCTGACAATTGGACAGAAGAAATGCTTCAGAAGTTATGCGATATTTGGGATGAATGGCATTTGAACGATATGCGTCCATACTGCGAACACCAGAAGCAGCTTGGCTGGGATAAGCTCGCAAGTAAAAAAGTAACTTTATACCATTACAGAATTACGGGGGAAGCATCGAAGCAGAAGAGAAAGGCAGAGGAAGACGCCCTTGCGGCACTTAAGAATGGAGAAATGTTTATCCCTGGCGGTGTACAGGTTATGTTTGCAAATCTGCCATATGAGATTACAACGCATGAAGAGGGGATGTCCGGAATCGCTGCTGAATACTACGAACCGAAAAAGCCTATTTATCAGGGTAATGGTGGACCGACAGAAGAAAAATCCCTCGGATGGCTTCGTACTGAAGAACATCCTGATGGAATTTTAAGTAAACTGTGTCCAGTTTGTGGATATAAATACGGTAATGCCTGGAAGAAAGAGGATGTTCCGAAGGATGTAATAGACTGGCTGTTTTCTCTGCCAGACACGGAAGTAACCCCTGCCTGGGTTTGAGTTTGAAATAATTGATTACAGTTCAAAACACTAATCAAGAAACTTTCTACTACTTAGGAAGTGGAATGATATATAAAATAAAAAATTTGGAGGTAGAAATTTATGATGAATTACAAAATGTTCAAGCAAATGGTAAAAGACAGATTTCCGGTTTACATGCCGCCGGAATATGCGAACTGCAGTATTGGCATACAGCAGGTTACAAAAGTGAATCGGACAGTGGACTGCATCAATCTGATTCCAATGTATAACATCGGAAACACCGGACATTCAGTATCCCCAAACATATACATTGATACCATGTATGAGCATTACAAGGAATGTGAGGACTTACATGAAGTTTTCCAGACTGCAGCGGATGCGATGGTTCATGGCTTTGAGGGAATAACTCAGATTGTACAAAAACTTGATTTTGATACCGCAAAAGACAATATCATCTTTCAGTTAGTAAATACGAAGCAGAATAAAGAAATGCTATGTGGAGTTCCGCACCGTACATTTCAGGATTTATCAATCATTTATCGCTGGAAAATAGAGCAGGATTCCAATGTAACTGCCAGCACGATTGTTCATAACGGACTTGCAGAGAAATTGAAAATGGATGAGGAATCACTTTTTGCGGCAGCAATGGTGAATACCAAAAGACTATTACCGCCTGTAGTAAAAAATATGTACGAAATAATGCATGAATTGTTTGTTGAGCAAGGTATGCCAGAGGAAGTCATTTCTATGTATACAGAGGACTTGCCGGAGGACATGTGCATGTATGTGATTACCAATGATATGAAGTACTACGGTGCAGCATCCATGCTGTATGAAAATGAGCTGCATAATCTGGCTGAGAAATTACAAAGTGACCTCTATATTATGCCATCCTCAATTCATGAGATTATTGCGATTTCTGCAAATGCTGGCACTCCAAATGTGCTGGCACAGATGGTAGCAGAAATCAACATGAATGAAGTAAGTCTGGAAGAAAGGTTATCAAATCAGGTATATCATTATGATAAAGATCTGAGAATAATTTCTCTGGCAACAGACGGGACAAACGATCTGGCATAAATGTGGCTACACTTTAGTTTGAACGGAGAGCAAGGAAAATTATCTTCAAATCAGGCTGGATGTTATTTATCCAATAAAATACCTGTTGGTAAATTTTAAACGAACCAGAAGGCAATAACAAAGCTACAATGGGATTTATGCGAAAAGAAACAGGAGGAATGGTTTATGGTAGTTAAGTTTCAAAGAGAGTTACTGAGAGGCGGTAAAGTACTGGTATATGACAAGAAGGAAACCATCTTTCATGAGTTGCCTTTGACAGATGAAGTAAAGAAACTGTTTGGCGGCAGATTGAAAATGTACCGAAAGTGCAGTCTGGACAGCAAAGGGAAGTTACATATTGGTAAAGAAGTAAGAGCGAATTTTTAGGAGGATTTGGATATGTTTAATAAATTATCAAGAGGCAGCTACATACTTTTAAACATAAAAATGTTCTGAACAGGAAAGATATAACCTTCACAGTCCAGAACACTTGTTCAAACGCAATATCATCTTAGCACAGGATGCGCGCCCTGTCAAGATGGTAAGAACAAATGCACAAAAAAATAGCGGTACATTCACCGACCAAAGTAACATGTACCGCATCTCGCTTAAGGTAATTATAACATGTTCTGGAGCCTTAAGCAATTGAAACTTGTGGAGGTTAAGAATATGACGAAAACAGAAATTATTAATGACATTATTTATGACATGTCCCCTGAACTAACGAAAGAGCAATTGGACCGCTTAAAATTCACTATGCTGGTAAAGATGAAAGATTTCGAGATTACGGAAATGACAACGCTTCCCTGCGTGGAAGTATATGATAATGACTGGCTGCTTAAGCGTTTCTTAATTGACAGTATAGCTTCCGGGCTTAAGGAGAGCACAATCAAGCAATATGTTGATGCAGTCCGCAGACTGTTTGAAGCAACGAAAAAAAATTACCGGCAGTTAACCGGACAGGATATCACTGATTATCTGGCAGCTAAACAATGCTATGGTAAAATCGGCATCAATTATAAGTCTACGCTTAACCGATATTTCTTCTCTTTCTTCGGCTGGGCTTACCGTAAACGTCACATACCGGAAGAGATCATGCGTGATGTGGACAGAGTGAAACCTGTACAGAAAAAAAAAGAACGTCTGACAGACGAAGAAGTTGAGGACTTGCGTGAAGCATGCAAGACGCTGGGAGAAAAGGCACTGCTTGAATTGATGTTGTCTACGGGGATGCGTGTAGGTGAAATAGTTGCACTTAATATATCAGATATTGACCTGAACCGGAAACGCTTAATTATCTACGGTGAGAAGACAAGTCAGTACCGTACAGGAATGCTGACTACTAAGGCAACCAAGGCACTGCGAGCATATATCGCCAGTAGAACGGATGATAACAAAGCGCTTTTTGTTACGTCTCGCAAGCCCAATAATCGGTTGGGGAAAAACAGCATTCAAAACATCGTTAAAAGATTGGCGGTACGTGCAGGAATAACAAGGATCAGCGTAACGGTACATGTCTATCGTAAAACCTTTGCTTCACAGCAGTATCGTAAAACCAAAAACATATTATATGTGTCTAAACTTCTAGGACATGCAAACAGTAATACTACAGTACAATATTACCTTGTAGATGATATAGATGATATGCAGCATGTTTTTGATGTTGCAAATTAATAAAATTAACTCTTGAAAGGAGAAAAAAGTTATGGAGAACAAGGAAATTATAAATATCGGGATTAGGCAAATACATCCACATCCGAATAATCCAAGAAAAGACCTTGGAGATTTATCAGAGCTTGCAGAATCAATCAAGAAAAACGGGGTGATGCAGAATCTTACAGTTATTCCGATGGAAGATCAACCGGGAGAGTATATGACAATTATCGGGCATAGAAGATGTGCCGCAGCTGAGCTGGCAGGGATTACCGAACTGCCCTGCCGGATTATTGAGGGAATGAGCCAGAAGGAACAGGTTTCAACCATGCTGGAAGAGAATATGCAGCGGGATGACCTAACAATCTTTGAGCAAGCCCAGGGCTTTCAGCTGATGCTTGATTTAGGAGAAACAGAGGAAACAATTGCCCAGAAGACTGGTTTTAGTAAAACAACTATTCGGCGCCGTCTGAATATCGCAAAACTGGATCAGAAGGAGTTACAGAAGAAAGAGCAGGACGATAGCTTTCAGTTGACACTTAAAGATCTGTATGAGCTGGAAAAGGTCGAGGATGTTAAGACAAGAAATAAAATTTTGAAAGAGTCGACTAATTCCAGGGAGCTTATCTGGAAATCACAGAGCGCTGTAAAGGACGCAGAGAGAGCAAAGAAGATTAGGCAGATTACTGATATGCTAATGAAGATCGGCGTAGAGAAGGCGCCGGAAACTGCTATGAACGAACAATATTCCGGAAAGTGGGAAGTAGTAAAGGAATTTGATTTAGATAAAGATGTACCAAAGAGGATTAATCTGAAGGAAACAAATGCATTATATTATTTGCTATATTACCGTTCATTTCGCGTAATAAAGATGGCAAAGAAAGAGAAAAAAGTACTTACTCCGGAAGAGGCTAAGCGTAAGCAGTTAGACAAAAACAAGAAGGTAATAAAAGCCAAGCTTAAGGAGATGGATGCAAACCGCAAAGAGTTTATTCAAAATATTATATCCGGAAAAATTAATGCAGTGAAAGATGAAAATGGAATACAAGAAAACGTATGGAAATTTTTGATTAAAACTGAATGCTACCTGTCTCCATCAAGTATGAGAAGATTTTATACAGGAAAGGTTGATTATGAGTGTGAATCAGAAGAAAAAGAAGCAGCACAAAAATCGGTCGATAACCTGAACTTTACGCACTCAATGCTTGTAATAATGCATTATGCTATTGAGAACATTGGAGATATATGCGACTGGCAGGGTTATTATAAGCCAGATACAGGTAATGCTCTGATACAAGCCTATGAGGCTTTGAAACCGTATGGCTGGACATTCGCAAACGATGACGATAAGCAGCTGCTTGATGGAACTCATGAACTGTATTTAAAAAAAGAAGTTTAAGTAAAGAAAGGAGGTGGAAGCCCCGGCCGGGAAAAGATATCTGGCTTCCTTTCAAAAAAAATGTATTTATTAGAAAAAGATTTAAAGTTTCCCAAAGAGAGTTTTAACAGTATGAAATATCAGCCATACGAGTTAAAACCATCTTTCTCTATGAAGCGTGTGTATCAATGGCATAATGCTTGGTATGGTATGGTGTATATATCGTTTAGTGGTGGATTAGATAGTACAGTACTGGCCTACATAGTTTGTATGGCATATAGAAAGTATAGGCTAAAGGGGAAATTACCGCTAGTATTTTCAGATACCAGCTTAGATTATGCAACTTAAACGGTTATGTAAAGTAAAAGGCTAAACCACACGAAGAACGTGAAATTTAGCCTAAATAAAAAGATATGCACTGAAAAACACTTTACATAAATTATCCCTTGCCAAAGC
>Ga0153942_1000539_pt1 | contig 14971 bp, 16 predicted proteins | sample TSNJ026MetaG_FD_104731 | JGI IMG/M metagenome (GOLD analysis project Ga0153942, IMG submission 104731) | Attine ant fungus gardens microbial communities from New Jersey, USA - TSNJ026 MetaG | ecosystem: Host-associated > Fungi > Mycelium > Unclassified | place: USA: New Jersey, Brendan T. Byrne... | reverse complement strand
CTTTGTGCGTAATGTGCCCGCCGATGCCGATGCGTTCGCAGTTGCCCTTTGCCAGCACTTCTTCATTGGTCATGTCGATCAGCTGATACTTAAGAGATGAGCTGCCGGCATTAATGACTAAAACTTTCATATTTTCCTCCTAAGCTATGAATCCTATCCACAGACATTGATGTGGATATCTGTGGGAAACTTTAGTACCGTATCACCAAAGACCGCTGTTACAAAAGGCATACTCTCGCTCCGGCCATAATTGGCCTATATGTTCTGCATTGCATGATTTAACCTATGTAAACAGCCGTATCTATCATAGCGCATTTGAAAAAAAAACTCAAGTGGCGTGAGGGATTTGAACCAATTTTTGCAGCCGGGCGCATTTTACGGTGTTACGCATACAGGCGGAGGGCCTTCCCAATGCCATGTGAGCAATTAATATTCATCTTCGTTTAAATCCGCAATAAATAAAATTTCTGTTGCGGCCTGATCCGCACGGTTTTAAGAAATCTTATTTACACTTTATTTGAAGATTCGTATAAATGAATGAAGAAGGAGGGCCAACGATGACTATTGCCGGCATAGTGGCGGAGTACAATCCCATCCATTCCGGCCACGCCTACCATATAGAACAGACCCGCCGGATGGGGGCCACCCATGTTGTGGCCTGCATGTCGGGGAACTTTGTCCAGCGGGGGGAGCCAGCCCTGTTGGATAAGTTTTCCCGCGCGCAGGCCGCTGTGGCGGCAGGGGTGGATTTGGTCCTGGAGCTGCCGGTGGCCTACGCCTTGGCCCCGGCGGAGCAATTTGCCTTTGGCGCTGTCGGCATCCTTCATGGATTGGGCTGTGTGGATTGGATCAGCTTTGGAAGCGAGTGTGGCAACATCGCTGCGTTAGAAAAGGCGTTGGAGGTCTTTGCCCTTCCTCAAGTACAATCAAGGGTGGCTGCCTTTATGAGAGAGGGCATGTCCTATCCTGCCGCCTGCGCGCGGGCGGTGAGTTCGGACCATTTTGATGTCTCAAATATTCTTGCCCATCCCAACAACACCTTGGGGATTGAATATATGCGTCAATTGCGGCGGCTGAACAGTCCCATCAGGCCGGTCACCGTTTGCCGCCAGGGAGCGGCGCATGACGGCTATGCCCAGAACGCGGAGGCGGACACGCATCTATCGGCCAGCCAGCTGCGGCGGGAAATCCATCATGGAAACTGGGGGATAGTATCTTTTATTCCACAAACGGCTTGTGGGATTGTGGAAAATTGTTTTGCCCAAGGAAAGTATCTGGACCCGTCACGGCTGGAGGTGGCGGTGCTGTCCAGGCTGAAAGGATTGGGGCCCAGTGATTACTTGATGACGGCGGAGGTGAGTGAGGGCCTTGAGAATAAGCTTGCCGCTGCCGCCCGTTCAGCCATTAGCTTGGAGGAGCTTTATGCCCGGGTTAAATCGAAACGCTACACCCTTTCACGGATCAGGAGGATTGTGATGAACCGCTTTCTGCGGATCCCCGGCGGACTGCAAAAGCAACCGCCTCTATATGGGCGGGTTCTTGCCTTCAATGACCGGGGACAAGAGATTTTACGGCAGGCCAAGAAAAGGACAGGCTTGTGCTTATCCACTTCCCCTGTGCGCATCGGGCAGCAGCTTCCAGCGGCAAAGGATATGCTGCAATTGGAGGCCCGCGCCGGTGACCTATATGCCCTTTGCCTGCACAAGCCCCAGCCTGGGGGCCAGGAGTATACCGCCCAGATAAAAAAGCAATGAGAGGCTCATTGCTTTACATCATGATGTATGCTAAGGCCATCAGCAGCGACTTATCGCCGCCCTCCCGTAAGATCAGATAGGCGATGCCTCCCAAAAGTAGGATATCACTGTCAATATGCAGATCTTTAAGAAAGGGGATGCTCACCGTATGATCAGCGGGAGCAGGTACGGACCGGCCGCCCTGATGAGGCGTCATCTGTGTTCCCGAGCCGTTGATATTGGAAGGCGCGACACTGCCGCCATGGGCGCGGTTTGATCTGGGGGCGCTTGCGTTCAGGCCCGTATTTTCCTCCGCTTCAGACGGGACGAACTGCGCGGGATCGGAGACAGGCACCTGTCTCCTCCTGCTATTGAGGCCGGGGCGGTCCTCATATTCTATATAGTTATATCTGCGCGCCTGTGTTTGCGGGGCAGTTCTGTAGCCATTGGCCTCCTCCTCAAAGCGCCGTGAGGCGGCCCGGTCCATTTCACGGGCCCGATCCATAGCCTCCTCCTTCATCCGCTCAATCTCAGCAGGGGTGTAGCCTAAACTGTTAAAGGAATTTCCATTACTCCAAGCCATTTAAGATCCCTCCAAACAGTCCGCTTTCCTTAATGAGGGGCAACAGGCGGGTCAGCTTCATCATACGGATGGCATTGTCCACCCTAGCCTGACGCTCGTCGCTTAAATGAGGCTTGATGGCTAACAGCAGGTTGGCGTTCTTATCATCACCATTATCCGACAGCATCTGTTGAACCCGCATCAGCATACCCACATCTATGTTCTTGAGAAAATCCCCCATACCGCCGCCGCTTGAGGAGGAGGGTGTTTGGGCTGGCGGGCTGGCGGTGTTGGAGCCCCCCAAATTGCCCAGCATAGAGGCAATGGAGGATAAATCCAGATTGCCGCCTGAATTCTGCTCTTGGACTGGCGCGGGCAGCGGCGGTGAGGATTGCTCCTGCCCGCCGCCAGTCAGCCCCAGACTTTGGGCCAGGCTGCGGATTTGGTTCATGCTCTCCTCATTGGACAGTATATTATTAAGGGTATTGGACATATCGTCCACAGTACTCACCTCCACCGGTTGAGACTATTTCGCGGCTGTTTTAAAAAGATACCTGGCCCTGATAGTACAGGGCCAATTTCAGAAGCTTTGTAAAATTTTATAGATTATACGAATCGTCAATCAAAGTATAAATAAAATTTTTTAAAACCGCGCGGATTAGCCCGCAACAGAAACTTTATTTATTGCGTATTAAAACGAAGATCAGTATTAAATGTATAGAAAGAATATATTGCCGTTATCCATTATTATGCGGTCAAGCTATTAAAATAGAACAAGCCTATTTTTTAATCTGCTTTAACAGCTCCTGGGCTTCCGGGGTGGCCAGTATATGCTTTGCCGTTTCAGGATTATTGATTACCTCTTGAATCTTGGCGGAATCCTCAGGACTCATATTCTTGAAAATGGACTGCAAATTGCCGCTGTCTATCCCACTTTTGAGATCGTCTGTGCTGACGCCCAACTTGGACGCGGCTTTCCCCAGCATATTGTTAAGGTTAAATGCCACAATTAAACACCTCTTATTCAGTTATTTCAAAAGCTCTCTATATTATATGATGAGAGAACCCCATTCTGTGCGCCTGCGCTTTTGGAATGCTCATTGTCTCAGAAAGGAATTTAGGGTATACTATGGATATGTATTTTGCCGCCGTGGCATGTATAAGCGCCACTCCATAGAGATAGGATATCCTATTAAAACACCGGTTATGGAGCTTGGGCATATGGATGGGCTTGGGGGCTCTAAGGGAGACTTTTTGACCATGCGGATTGTAGTTTTATCGGATTCACACGGCAACAATGCCGAAGTCCTGAAGATTGTCGAGAAGCACCTGTCCGAAGCAGAGGCCTATTTTTTTCTTGGGGATGGGGACGGCGATCTGGCCGGCGCCGTCTCAGCCCACCCGGATGCCACCATCTACGCTGTCAGGGGCAACAACGATTATTTCAGTGTGCAGCCCACGTCCAGGATAGCGGATTTAGGCGTCGCCAAGGTCTACATGACCCATGGCCACCTATTTCCCTACCACAGCTATGCCGACCGGGTATACAAGGAAACAGTGGCCAATGGGGCCAAGATAGGGCTTTTCGGACATACCCATGTCCCATATTTCGAATACCGGGACGGGGTGTATATTATCAATCCTGGCAGCATCTATCACCCAAGAAGCGGTTCGCGGAGGGGATACGCTGTGGTGGATATCACCCAGGCGGGTATTGTGCCTGTACGAATGGAGGTTTAGTGGATGGTTCTTTATAATGGCGGTTTCGGGCTCAATGTGCTGATATTTGACTGCCTAGGCTCCACCAATGACTATCTTAAGGAAGAGGGCGCATCCCTGCCGGATAAAACCGTGGTCATTGCCAAGGAACAGTATGCGGGCAAAGGACGTTTGGGCCGTTCCTGGCAGGATAGCGAGGGAGATACCCTGTGTATGTCCGCGCTCGTTCATACCCCTTCCATACATGATACGCAGCTTTTGCCGTTTGTGTGCGGCCTTTCTGCAAGAAAGGCGCTTTCAGAGCTCTTTTCGGCGGAGACCGGTTTAAAGTGGGTAAACGACGTGGTCTGCCACGGCAAGAAAGTGGCGGGCATCCTCTGTGAAAGCCGGGTGCAGGGCACCAATATATTCTCTGTTATGGGCATTGGTGTCAATGTAGGCCAATCCAGGGACTACTTTGACAAATCAGGGTTGCCGTGGGCCACCTCTATGCAGATAGAGAGTGGCCTCCACAAGGGCTTGTTGGAGGTGGCGGAGGCGGTACTCAAGGCAATGGACTACTATTACGCTATTTTTCAGCAACAGGGATTCACCTCACTCTGTACTGAATATAATCAATACTGCGTCAACATTGGCCGCCAGGTGCGCGCCACCTATCCCGACAGGGTAGTGGAGGGGATTGCCCGCAAGGTGGAAACGGATGGCAGCCTGGCGGTGGAAACGGGAGAGGGCAAAATAGAGTTTATTCGTACAGGAGAAGCTTCCCTGCGGGGGATGTACGGCTATTATTGACAGAGTACCGGATGCAGAATCATAGAAATATAGAGGATAGCCGCGTTTTACAGCCGCATCCATATCCACTCCCCACCCATATGGAAGAACGGAGGGCCAGGCATGAAAAGGTATACGCATGTCCTTTGGGACTGGAACGGCACCCTGCTCGATGATGTTGACGCTTGTGTCAAAAGCGTCAACATCATGCTGGAAGATCGGAGACTGCCCACGCTGACCAAGGACCGTTATAGGGAGGTGTTTAGTTTTCCTGTACGGGACTACTATATGGAGATAGGCTTTGACTTTAAGCGAGAGGCCTTTGAGGATTTGGCGGAGGTCTTCCACGACCATTATGAGCGTTTTAGTTTGCAGTCTCCCCTTCATGCACATGGGGAGCAAGTAATGAAATTTATACGGGACGCAAATATTATACAAATTGTATTATCCGCTTCGGAAATTAATCGGTTGCGTGACCAGGTATCCCGGTTTCCCATCACTGAATATTTGAACACATTTTTGGGGTTGAGGGATATTTACGCCAATAGCAAGGTGGAGGTAGGCCGCCACTGGCTGAATCAATCCCATGTTGATCCGAAAAAGGTGTTAATGGTGGGCGATACCCTGCATGATTACCAGGTTGCCCAGGCACTGGGATGTGATTGCCTGCTGGTGACTGCCGGCCACCAAAGCCAGAACCGGCTTGAACAGGCGCCTTGTCCAAAGGCAGCCGGACTGGATGGCATCCTTGATTATCTGTCAAGTGGATAGCTTTATGCCTTTTTGACACACGAGAGGAAGTATTATCCAAATCAGTTGCCCTAATCCCCCTGGAATGGTATAATAACCGCAAGAGCAGCGGTTATTATATGGATTGATAGGCCCGCCTACGGCGATGGCTGATTATACCATATCCGCTCCGCTTCTATGGTATAATAACCGCAAGAGCAGCGGTTATTATATGGATCCACAGGCCCGCCTACGGCGATGGCTAATTATACCATATACGCTTCGCTTCTATGGTATAATCATGGGCAAAACCGTGTACAATAATGCAGATTTATAAAGCTGCGTTAAATTAGTCCAATATAGGGTGAAGCATTTTGAGCAATCATAAAGCCAGTAAACAAATCCTCTATATATGGTGGATTGAGGCCTTCTTGGCCGCTTTTTTTCTCTGCGCCTTGACTTCAATCATATTTGACCTCTTTAGCCCGTTCTGGTATGTGATAATGGCAATCATTCTAGTGTTGTTTTGCTTTACATTTAGCTTTTATCTTCCTAAAAAATACAAAAAGTATTCATTTTCTGTCTTTAGCGATTATATTCTGATCCATTCCGGTGTTTTTTTCACGAAAACGAAACATATGCCTATGGAAAACATTCAGTTTGTTGTAAAAGTAACAGGAATTATGGACCATTTTTTTGGCCTTAGGTCAATAACGATTCGGGCGGCAGGCGGTGCCGCGCGTCTCTATGGGATGACGGCCGAAGAGGCTGATGAAATGATGGACCAGTTGGTACGCCAGATTGAAAAGGGAGAGGATGAATGAGACGGGAGCAATTCCACCACACCCACCCCATCACAATCGCTAAGAACCTGAGCCGGCTGTTGTATTTTCTGATTATTCCTTTAGCCCGCGGCCTCTTTGTGGCGGTCAGCAGCGGCAGCATATACCGCTGGCTCCAAGGGGCCTATTTTGATATAGGGATATTGCTCATTGCGGTGACCATCGCTGTCGCCCGCTGGTATGAACAGCGGTACCATATAGGCGAAAACGGCATTTATATAACCCAGGGTATAGTTCGGAAAAAGAGCCAATTTATTGGCAACAGCCAATTGGCCACCATTATCACAAGGGCCAGTATTTTTCTCCGGCCCATCCTTGCCGTGCACCTTATCGGCGACACCAATGCCGGCAAGGTAGGAAGCTCGGATTTCAATATCTATATTAGTAAAAAGGAAGCGGATAAGCTATTTGACCACCGGATAGAGCATTACAGCAGCGGGGATTACTTGAAGAAGACCTACCGGCCCCGCTCTTTGTATATTACGGCCTTTTCCGCACTGCTCTCCAACTCCCTGGCGGGTGTGATCATTGCGGCAACCCTCTTTTCCCAGGCCAGCAACCTGGTAAATGAAGAAATCCAGAACCGGTTGCTGGACACGCTCTCCACCTTTATGCAGTTTATCGCCCTATACATTCCCCCCTTGCTGTCCGGCATCGCCCTTGTCATCATAGGGGGATTTGGCGTGGCATTCATTCAGAACCTGTTACAATATATGCTATTCACCTCCACCCGCACGAAGGACGCCATTACCATTAACAATGGATTGATCTCCAAGCGGAGGCATCTGATGCGTGTGGATAAGATAAACTACCTGGATATTCGGCAAAGTATACTCAGCAAAATATTTGGGCTGAATATTACATTTGTCCACTGTACCGGCTATGGCAAGGACAGCAAAACCTCACCGGTGCTGATCCCCGCCGCCACCAGCTTCCAAACGAAGGCGTCCCTGCGGCTGCTGCTGCCGGAGTTTAAGCAACAACAGCGGGAGGTCTATCCCAAGGAGCTTAGCCGTATTATGGCCTATATATGGCAACCGCTGACCATCATGAGCGTGACCTATTTGTCCGCCTGGATCCTGGCACGTTACTTTCTTCCCACCTGGAGTGAGCTGATCAGTTTCATTGGGTTAATGCTGTCCATCCCATTTATTTGGATGCTTCTCATCAAGATTTTTGACTTTGCCACAACCGGCATAGGAAAAAATAAAAACTATTACACCTTGTATTATTCCTCAGCATTCTACCTTCACACCATTATCTTGCCCAAAGACAAGGTGACGCACATTGTAATCCAACAACATCCTCTCCAAAAGCGGAGCGGGGCCTGTGACATTGTGGTCTATTCCTTTGCGGAAAACCACCAGCGCCATATTATTAAAAGTGTGCCTGTAAAAGAAGCGGAAGCCTTTTTAAAAATGTAGGGGGCTCCCATGCTAAAACCCATCTGTAAAGAAAACGACCATACAGGCATGTTTTTTATTTATATCTCCCCACAATGGTACATTAGTATGGAGATGGCGGCCAACGGCGCTGTTTCGGTCCGCAGAATCCGGGGACCCAGGCTGAGGATTTTAGCGCCGGACTTTCTGGCAGCGTTAATCTCCTGCTGATCAAAGCCACCTTCGCTTCCAATCAGTAAGCTGATTTCCCTAGCAGTGGGGTCCACTGTTTCGCGAATTTGATCTTGGCCACGTTCATAAAAGATAAGCAGGTGGTCCTGTTGCCGTTGCAACAAATCTGTATAATGCAGCATTGGATTTACTATTGGTATAATCCCTCGCCCCGACTGTTTGGCTGCTTCCATGGCAATTTTTTGCCACCGGTCCGCCTTTTTGATTATGGTTTTGGCATCCGGCCGGGAGACGCATCTGGCGGAGAGCACGGGAGTAATGGACTCAATCCCTAGCTCCACTGCCTTTTGAACCACCCACTCCATTTTATCCCCTTTGGGCAGGCATTGGAAAAGATGCAGCTTTAGCTCGGGCTCGGACCGGGTTGCAAGGGTTTCCAATAGCTTTACCTCAATTTCCCCGGGAGCAATATGGACCAGAGCGCAGCGGTGATCCAGGCCATCCCCCGCGCAGAGGGTAATTTCTTCACCCGGCTTCATCCGCAGAGACCCGGCAATATGGGCCGCGTCGGGGCCGGTCAAGGTGTAGCTGTGTTGTCCCTTTGTATTGATAGGGGCGGGAATGAAAAAACGGGGCATATAGCTTCCTCATTTCATCTCTATACATTTACTGATATTCTACCACAGGGAGCAATGAGGGGCAATGAGGCGGCCGGCAATTGGTATAAAACGCTTGACAAACTTCAAAAACAAGCGTATCCTATAATATAAATATATTGAAACGATATAAGTTCAGCATTTTGATGTCTTTACTGTGGTTTGTTGGTCTTTTAGGATATGTTGCCAATAGATGAGGGTCGATGGGCTTTAACTTGTCCATTGATCTTTTTTACAGAAAGATTGTTTCTGATGATTCCGCCGATGCCCACGGTTTAGGGCAGCAAGAGGCGGTCTTTTTATATTGGAAATATTTCCATATGTTCTGTCCGCGAAAAACCGGGGACATCATTTATTGCGAGCGAATATGAGAGGAGTATTGCGTATATGGAAAACAGGCTATCCCGGTTCTTCGGTGCTCAAGATATGACCACGGGCACCCCTCTATCCTGTTTGGTTCGTTTTTCTGTTCCCTTATTGGTAGGGAATATCGCCCAGCAGCTTTACAATGCGGTGGACTCCGTCGTTGTAGGCCAGTATGTGGGCAACAACGCCCTTGCCGCCGTGGGCGGCGCCGGTCCGCTGCTTCAATTGATGTTTGTCTTTTTTATTGGCATTTCCGTGGGCGCCAGCGTTATGATCTCCCAATATTACGGCGCGAGACAGCGGGAACAACTGAGCCGGACCATCGGGTCTACCCTTACCATCACATTGATCGTCTCCATTTTTTTAATGATCGTTGGAACCTTTATCACCGACCCGCTGCTCAGGCTGTTGAAGACGCCGGATGAGATCATTGGAATGACAAGTACATATGTTAAGATCATTTTCTGGGGGATTGCGGGAACAGCCTATTACAATATTGTATCCGGCATGCTCCGCGGCTTTGGCGACTCGGTAGTGCCGCTGATTTACCTGCTGGTTTCCTGTGGACTCAATATTGTCCTGGACCTGTTGTTTGTGATTGTGTTTGACATGGGTGTAGCCGGTGTGGCCTGGGCCACTATCATTGCCCAGATTGTTTCATCCATATTAAGCATCATCCGCCTGACGCGAATGAAGGATAAATTTACTCTGAAATTGGCGTATTTAAAGCCCCAAAAAAAATCTGTCCTTCAGCTTCTTCGCTTAGGCTTGCCCTCCGGCTTGACACAGGCCGTTTTTGCCATGGCCTCCATCATCATTCAGCCCTTAACCAATAGCTTTGGACCCACTGTTATCGCTACCGCCAACGTGGTTATGCGTGTGGACGGATTTGCCATGATGCCCAACTTCACCTTTGGCACTGCGATGACCACCTATACCGGACAAAATATCGGCGCGGAACGAATGGACCGGGTGGATCAGGGGACCAAGACCGGGATGAGGCTGGGGGTAGCCGTCTCCTGTATACTGGTGTTGCTGCTGTTGATTTTTGGGCCCATGCTTATTGGGCTTTTCACCAACAATGAGGACCCCACTACCCCCATGATTCTTGAATTGGGGACCCGGATGATCCGCATGCTGGCCATTGGCTATATTGCCATGGCAATCACTCAAATTTTATCCGGCGTCATGCGGGGCGCGGGCGATACGGTAATTCCCATGTGGATCTCCATTTTTACCACCGTTATTATGCGTATCCCCGTGGCTTACGGCTATTCCTGGCTTACCCGCTCAGATGCACTGCCCAACGGTTCCTCCGACTGTATCTTCGCGTCCCTGCTTGCCTCATGGGTTGTAGGCGCGATTCTCACCGTCATCTTTTTCCGGGTGGGCAAGTGGCGGAACAAAGGTATTACTAAAAAAGTCCCGGATTATTCCGATGAAGAGGCTATCGCCGGCGATATGCACCTTGCGCCTGAAAACGTTTAGCCTTTTATATAGCCGGGCCGCCGCTGGCACAGTGGAAGGCTCGGTTATTTTATCCCTTTATTACCCAGCAGTAATATACGCACAGGCAACAATAAGCGGATGGGAATAGCGGATGCCTCTATATTTTCCGACCGAAGGGATGCTGCCATGACGGGCCAATAGGTCCGCCCATCCTTGCATCTATTCTTAATTTTGACTTTTTTCCGCATTATCCTTGCCAGTTTCCTCCTGCAATGATAAGATGAAAAGGACCGGGTACACAACCGGTATTTTATCGGACAATTGGAGGATATGATTTTGTCAACGATACTTGCTTACATATGGGACATGCTCCCCTTTGCACTGGCCGCTCTTCCAGTAGTTATCTTGGTCAGGGTCCTTGTATGCCGGAACCGCAGGCGCAGAATGTTTCACAACTCCATCTATCATGAGGTAGGAATTATTCTATTTGTCTGCTACCTGGCGATGCTCCTTTCTCAAACCATTCTGCCTCACCTTCGGTTGGAGGGCGGCCAATGGCAGGCGGTTTTGCCTGCGGCTGAGGCGCGGATGAATCTTTACCCCTTCACTGTGGTATGGGAAACAATTCAGGCCGTTTTTGAAGAGGGCGATATGGATTATTTCCGCATTAACCTTGTAGGGAATATTGTTGTATTTATGCCCTTAGGATTCTTCCTGCCCCTGTTATGGCGCGGTTTTGACCGGGCGCTGCCTGTGGCGGCCTTTGGATTCCTTTTTTCCCTAACCATTGAAATTATTCAATATCCCCTTCACAGGGGAAGTGATGTGGACGATATTTGGCTCAATACCTTAGGATGCCTTTTGGGGTATCTCTTATATAGGGGTTTCAAAAAACTATTCCCCTATGGATACCGCCGCTACCTGCGGCCCCTCAGGTGAGCATGTATTTTAAGCGGTAAAAAAGCAAGCCGACAGGGCTTGCTTTACTTTATCCGGCGTATGCCGCGGGTATGTATCAAACCTACTTGCGGATATGTCTAGTACCGGTGCTCTGCAAGCCGGATATAATAAAAATAGGCATATAGGTTAAAAAGCTTCAACCGGAGGGGGAAAGGATGAAATTTGGAGGACTATCCATACTAACTGACAATATGGATCAAATCATTCAGTTCTATTCCAAGGTGTTTGATGTGGGCATTGAGCCCAGTGACATCCATACGGTTTTTCAGGTCGGGGATTTATCCATAGCCATTTATGCCAAGGCGGCGGCGGTGAGGGACATGGGGTTTGATTTCTCGCAGCACAACGGCTCGGGCACTGTGACAATGGACTTTGAGGTGGATGACGTGGACGCGGAGTATGGGCGGCTGCGAAGGATGGGCGTTGCGTTTGTCAATGAGCCGGTCACTAGGCCCTGGGGGGCGAGGTCATTTCAGTTTCGTGACCCGGATGGAAATATTGTAACCTTTAGAAGCTGGGAGCGGCAATAAAGATTTGATTTAGAGGTAGAGTATGGAGCGGTTTAAACAGAGAGAATATATAGAAGAAGATTTTAGCGGCATGATAGTGGAGATGGGGGAGCTCAAAGGGATAAAGTTCGTGGGCTGCGACTTTAGCGGCGCGGATTTTTCGGAAGTATCCCTTGTTTATGGCTGCACCTTCGATAGCTGCAATCTGGCCTCCAGCAGTTGGGGTGGAGTGAGCCTGCGGGGATGCTCCTTTCTGGGCTGCACATTTTCCTTCGCCGCTTTTTTTGCCACCACCTTTGACAACTGCAAGATGACGGGTTCCACCTTTCGGGGAATTGAGGGACCCAATATAGACATCATTGGTGGAGACTGGTCCTATACGGAGCTGCGGTATCTGGAGTTTCCCAAAAAGGAGATGACTGAGGTTAGCTTCTTTGGCAGCGACCTGACAGGAACCCGGTTTAATAAATGCAAATTAAGGGACTGTGATCTGGCGGATACGATTGTGAATGAGTTGTCCCTGCGGGATTCGGACATTCGGGGGACTTGCCTGACGGGAGTAGACCTGCTGTCGGTGGATTTAAAAGGGACAAGGGTGGATTTGCAGCAATGCGTCCTTTTGGCGGAAGCATTGGGGGCCAAATACGTACAGGAACGGTAACAAGCCGCCGGAGGCTCATAAGGAGAAATAGGTTGCCAGTTAGCAGACCCTGTTGTATAATATAAACACTTTAATGTTATTCACGAAGGACTTATTCCATTGGAAAAATAAAGGATTAATTTAGATAAAATAGCCCTTTGGATTCGGGGATGAAATATGGGAAAAATCGCGTCAGGTGTCTGGAGTTACTTGAAGCGGGTGGATAAGTGGTTATGGCTATGCTGCCTGGCTGTTTCCTGCACCAGTGTAATATTGATCTACGGCATTTTACAGACCGACTATGTGCATCTATTGAGGCTCAGTGGCCGCAGCCTGGTCGTTCAAGCAGGCGCCATTGCCTTGGGCATTGTGGGAGCATTGATTATATCCATCATTGATTACCAGACCCTGGACAGGCTGTGGGTCATCCATGTGCCCATTGCCTATATACTCACCATCCTTACTTTTTTTATTGGGGTGGGCGCTTCGGGACGGCCGGATGACAAAAGGTGGCTTATCATTCCCATAGTGGATGTTTGGCTCCAGCCATCGGAGATTCTTAAGATTTCCTTTATTCTGTTTTTTGCCTATCATATCAGCAAGGTAAAGGATTCAGTCAATAATCCCCTCATGTTACTGTCCTTGCTTGTCCATGCGGCTGTACCGGTGCTGTTGGTTCATTTTCAAGGGGATGACGGCACTGCGCTGCTGATCCTATTTATCGCGGTTACGATGCTGTTTATGGCGGGCATCAGCTGGAAATATATCGTCCCTGCTTGTGTGGCCTTGGTGGCGGTCATCCCGATTATCTGGAATTTTGTGCTCGATGATTTTCAGAAGGGCCGCATCCTTATCCTGTTCCAGGCTGAACCGGATAAGCTGGGAGATTATTACCAGCAATATCAATCCAAGGTAACCATTGCTCTGGGCAAGGTCTTTGGCATCGGGCTGATCAGCGATCAGCACCAATATGTTCCTGAAATTCACAACGACTTTATTTTCGCGTTTCTTTGCGAGTCCTTTGGATTTGTGGGGGCAGTGGCCTTATTGGCGGTGATGACCTTTATGTGCATCCGCCTATTGCGCAATTGCCTCAATGCCACCGACACCTTTGGCACTCAAATCTGCGCAGGCATCTGCGGCATGATCTTCTTCCAGTTTGTCATCAATGTGGGGATGTGCCTCTCGCTCCTCCCTGTTATTGGAAACACCTTCCCGTTCCTGTCTTATGGAGGCTCATCTATGCTATCCAATTACCTGGGGATAGGGCTGGCGTTATCGGTGTCTATGAAACAGAAAAAGAACCTGCTGTTCTCCGGGTAATTGAATCGCTGGGATAATTTTAGAAAGTGCGCGGCCAGGGGCATAGCGTCATTATTTAAAAACGGCATTCACCGGCCCAGCAGCAACGCCTCCAGGCCCTCCACCGTTTCGACGATATAGGTAGCCCCCGCATCCTCAAGCTCTTGCCAGCTGCCATAGCCATACAGTACGCCGATACTGTCCAGGCCGTTTTTTTGAGCGCCAAAGACATCAAAATTGCGGTCCCCTACCATAACGGCTCTTTTAATGCGGTCGGGTTTAGCGGTCTCCAGGGCATAGGCGATCACCTCGTCCTTGTCTCCCCTGACCCCATTCAGTTCACTGCCGCAGACATGGTCAAAGTAGGCGAGCAGGTCAAAATGGTCCAACACTTTTTTAGCAAAAATCTCCGGTTTAGAGGTGGCTAAAATCAACTGGGCTTTGGATTCTTTTAGGCGGGACAAGAGGGGCTTTATCCCAGGATAAAGCCTGTTTTCATAGATCCCCGTCACTTTATAATATTCCCGGTAACGCTCCACTGCTTGGATGGCCTCAGCCTCATCCATGCCGCAGTATTCCATATAGGATTTTTGCAGGGGAGGGCCTACAAACTTGCGGAGGATATCCTCGCCCAACCCGATGCCGCAGGATTTGAGTGAGTACAGGATTGAGTTGGCGATCCCCTCTAAGGGATCGGTGAGGGTACCGTCCAGATCAAACAAAATAGCGCTGTACAAAGGGACAGAATGTGCCTGTTCCATAAAGCACCTCCTAAAAACAATTTGAGATGACGGCATGAAAAAGATAAAGTGAAAGAGGCAGGTTCTTTAAAGCCCGCGATAATCACGGTGTTTCTCTTCCATAACCGCGCTGGCAGTGCAGTAAAGTGAAAAATGGGGTCCGGAGATTGGTCCGGCCCCATTTTTTTATAGTGCTTGGATTGTTTCCATAATATAATCGGCCATCTCCCCGCCGGTCGCGCCGGTATCGCGACCGGTACATTGGAGCTTGCTGTCCGCGCCTGTGCAAAGGGCCAGTGCCTTATCCAGCTTGGCGGCCCGCTCAGGGAATCCGATGTGGCCCAGCAGCATGGAGGCCGCCCGAATGACGCTGCAGGGGTCAGCGTACTGCTCGCGGCCTTCCCGGACCATTCGTGGCG
>Ga0153942_1000538_pt1 | contig 14984 bp, 11 predicted proteins | sample TSNJ026MetaG_FD_104731 | JGI IMG/M metagenome (GOLD analysis project Ga0153942, IMG submission 104731) | Attine ant fungus gardens microbial communities from New Jersey, USA - TSNJ026 MetaG | ecosystem: Host-associated > Fungi > Mycelium > Unclassified | place: USA: New Jersey, Brendan T. Byrne... | reverse complement strand
CGCTGTAACTGACAAAACGTTGACAAAAGTAATAAATGAAATAAAGCTTGAAGGCTCAAGGTTTGAGAATTATCACAGTGAAACGCAAAGCGAAACCATTGAAGTTGGCAGCTGGGCGTACTTTAATCAGCTGGACAATACTCTCACCATTACCAAGGTGGACAGCGGCAGCAAGGAACCGATTGTCGGCGTAAACTTCAGCCTTTATGCCCTGTTAAGCACCGGCAGACGCCTTATGGGTACAGGGACGACGGGTCTAAACGGCAAGGTGACATTCAAGAATCTAAGCCCGAATCTCACTTACGTGTTGGTTGAAAGCGGCGATGTGGTAGGATATATTACCGGTAAAGAAAACGCGATGGTATATATAACCGACGATTATACAGACCCGATTGCTCTAAAAGATTATGAGATTAATAAAATGGGCTTGAATGAGAATCGTGAAATTACCATCACCAACGACAGGGATAAGTATGAAGTAAATTTCCTCAAATATGACGATCAGAGCAGACTTATCGGAAACGCGAAGTTTGAGCTTAAAGGAGAAGGCGCGGTTGCAGGCCATACCTTTGAGGCGGTCAGTAATAAAGACGGCGTCGTAAAATTTGAGGATGTACCCTGGGGCACATACAAGTTGACAGAAACCGGAGTTCCCAACGCTTATTACGTAAAGGATGATAATACTTATACCGTAGTTATCAATAAGGATGGGAGCTACACAATTTCTAACGCTGACGGCGAATTGCTTTATAGTAATACGGACTTGGAGCTTTGGAAAGTCGTAAACGAATACCTGGCCGACGTAGCTTTGTCCTTTACCGGCAAAAAGAATTATAATGGGGAGCTTACCGACGGCAAGTTTGAATTCGTTGTGAAAGAAAACGACAATGTAATTGCCACCGGATATAGTGACAAGGATGGCGCTATTTCCTTCGAGCTCGGCTTTAAGCAGAGTGACATAGGAAAGAAATACACCTACACTATTTCAGAAGTTAATGGCGGCGCAAGCGGAATCACCTATGATGATACCAGATACAGCATTACAGTTACCGTTGAAGACAACGGAGACGGCACTCTGAAAGCTGCCGGAGAGTTTTACGATAAAGACGGCGAGCCGATTACAGAGAACGATATAGTGTTCACTAACACAGCCGCAAGCACGGCTGTAACGCTTACCGGAACAAAGGAGCTGACAGGCCGGACTCTGAACGATAATGTGTTCCGATTTATTGTAACCGAAAACGATGCTCAGGTTGCCACAGGCGTCAATAAAGCCGATGGATCAATCATCTTCAGTGAGATCAGCTATTATGAGAAAGGAACTCATACGTATACCGTTTCTGAGGTCATTGGAAATTTAAGCAGGTATACATATGATACGACAAAGTATACCGTGATCGTATATGTTGCGGAGAACGAAGCAGGAGCGTTGACCGCCACAGTTGAATATCCTGTCGAAGGAATTGTTTTCAATAACATATACACGCCTTATATACCGCCTGGTGATGATGACAGCGATAGTGACAGCGACTCCGATACGGATACAGATACAGATACAGATACTGATACCGACACCGACACGGATACCGATACTGACACGGATACTGACATGGATACCGACATGGATACCGATACTGACATGGATACCGACACCGACATGGATACTGACACCGACATGGATACTGATACCGACATGGATACCGATACCGATACGGATGACGATTTCTATATTTTCTTTGATGAATATGGAACGCCATTAGGCTGGGCGGTATACGACCCGGTAAATGATGTGTATGCCATATTTGACATGGATGGAACGCCATTAGGCTATATAAGGGTACCGGAAGGCAAAACCATTGGGGACATGAATATATTTAAAGATATGATACCCCTCGGGGCACTTGATATTACAAAGGAAAACCCGAAAACATCGGATATATTTACGGCTCTTTACATGGGAGCAGTGTTGCTGCTTACAGCTTTAATAGCAATAATCCTATATAAACGCAGACAATATAATCGGTAAATGAATCGTTCCCCCTGTCATTGCGGGCTCGACCCGCAATCCCCCGCCCTCTTTTGTCATAATCATTTTATTCTCCCAAACCTTTTTACCAAGTTGCCGCTAACGACTATGTAGAGAGGGGATTGCGGGTCGAGCCCGCAATGACGAGGGGGAGGGCTATTGCACTGGCCAAGAAATATGCACAAAAAAGATTTACCAGGATTAGAAGGATGAAATGGATTACATGCTAATCCTTGCATCTTATAAATCCTGGTAAATTCTTTTTATTCAATCCGGCCATACACCGTTGAAGCCGTTCTTTCTAATGAGCTTTCCCTTCAAATTATTCAAACCTCAACGCCTCCACCGGGTCCAGCTTGGCGGCCTGCACCGCGGGGTAAACCCCAAAGATTATCCCTATAGCCGCGGAGAACCCGAAAGCGATAATTATTGTAGTCTGGGACATATATGGTATGATCGTCTCGCCCATCAGCATGGAAGCGATCTGTCCGATACCTATGCCGCCCAGATAACCGAAAAGTATACCGAAGGCTCCGCCAAGAGCGGTTAATATCATAGCTTCTACAAGGAATTGAAATTTGATATTTCCATTGGTAGCTCCCAGAGATTTTCGAATACCTATCTCTCTTGTTCTTTCCGTGACGCTTACAAGCATGATGTTCATAACGCCTATGCCGCCTACCAAAAGGCTTATTCCTGCTACAAGGCCCATGAATACGGTAAATAGCCCGATGACGGTATTAGCTTCGCTTAAGTTATCGGCGTATATGTCTACATTATATTTACCCTCATTTTCATGGTGGAATTCCATAAGCCGGACTATGTTCGCGGCGATGCCGTTTAAGTCATTGACGTCGGCGGCTTTTATTCTGATCTCATCTACATAAGACTCTTGATAGAAACTATTCTGCACAGTGGTAATAGGAGCATATACAATGGCTTGGACATTGTACAGAGCGTAAAGCTGGCTCGTATCGTCGCTTTTAGTTACGCCCACAATGTCGAATTTCTGACTGCCGAAATAGGTATTAGCCGTCAGCTTTTGCCCTACTACATCGGCCCTGCCGAAAACCTGAACCGCGAAATCTTCATCTATTATAACAGACATGGTTTCGTTATCTACATCCTGTTTCGCAATATACCTGCCGTGAAGCAGTTCTTTTTTTTCTATTTGAAAATAATCCCTGTCTACCCCATACAGTTGTAAGCTTCGTGTTTTGTTGCCGTCCAGAAGGGTAAAAGCCTCAGAAAAATATATCCAATACATACCGGAGGCGGCGGTCACTCCTTCATACTGCCTGAGTATCTCAACGTCCTTTGTTGTAAGCCTGTCATATTCCTTAACTTCGCCGGAATTACTATTTACTCGCAAGGTAAGCCTGTCAAGCCCAACCTCCTCAAATTGCTTTTGGATGGATTGCTTGTAGCCTTCTCCGATGGAGCTTATCATTATCACAGAGCCAATACCCACAATTATACCGAACATAGTAAGTATGGAGCGGGTCTTGTTGCCCAGGATACCGGAGAGGGCGGAGGATATGCTTTCAAAAATATTCATAACGCCCTCCTTTCACTCGTACCGCAAGGCTTCTATAGGGTCAAGCCGGGCAGCCTTGGCCGACGGGTAAACTCCAGATATGAGCCCTACGGCAGAAGATACCCCAAAGGCGATAGCAATTACCGGCAGGCTTACAACCGGGATAACCTCAGTAAGCATAAGACCGCTGATAACCGAGCACGCAAGTATAGCCAAGAGCCCTCCAAGCACTACGCCAATTATCCCGCCAATCAGTGTTAGCATGATAGATTCAAGCAAAAATTGAAATTTAATGTTTCCATTGGTGGCCCCCAGGGATTTTCGTATGCCTATTTCTCTTGTACGCTCCTTGACGGATACAAGCATAATATTCATTACTCCAACCCCGCCTACGAACAGGGAAATGCCAGCCACAAAGCTTACAAAGCCTGTAACCGCGTTCAGCATGCCGTCTATCATGTCGAACTGGTTCGACATGCTTTGGGTGTAATAAACATCCTTATTATTATGCCTGAGGTGCAGCAGGTTGGTTATTTCCGCGGAGGTTTCTGTGGTTTTGGAGACATCGCGTATGCCTACGCCAAAATAGTCTATCTTATCCTCATAACCGAACATTTCAATAATGGTTGTAATAGGTATTACCGCCAGGCTTCGGCTCAGAGGAGTGTTGAGCATAGAGCTGACGACGTTTTCGTCGGTACCTTTTAAAATACCTATAACGGTGAACTGCTCCGTGACGCCCCAGGCATTTATTTCTAGTTTTTCGCCCAGGCAATCTACCCTGCCGAAAACCTTAAGGGCTATTTCAGGACGTATGACAGCTACCCGGCTTTTATTATCCACGTCGTTTTTTGATATAAACCTGCCCTTCGAAATATTTACATCCTCCAGAACCATATAATTATTGTCGGTGCCCGCCAGGCTTCCTTCCTCGTACTCTCCCGGGATTCTCAGCTCCAGCTCCAGGCCCCACCATTCCGACAGCATTGTCACCATGGAAACATTGGGGATTTTCCCGATTGCTTCGGCATCGTCTAAGGTCATAAGGTCATCCCAGGTATAGGTGTTAGGATAAACCTCAATAAAGTACTGATTTATACCGCTTACTACGTTAAAAACAGAATTTTTCACCCCGGTTCCCACTGCTACTATCATGATAACGGAGCCGATACCAATGATGATACCCAGCATCGTAAGGGTTGAGCGGAGCTTATGACTATATACGCTGGCGGCTGCGGAGGTGATGCTTTCTATTAGATTCATCCTTACCCTCCTTAGTTATTCAGATTATCGCTTATAATGCAGCCGTCCTTAAAGGTAATGACCCTCTTGGCCCGCTGCGCTATGTCCGGCTCATGGGTTACCATTATTATAGTGGCTCCATCCCTGTTAAGCCCTTTGAATATTTCCATTATCTCGTCGCTTGATTTGCTGTCCAGATTCCCTGTGGGCTCGTCGGCTAAAATTATTGAAGGAGTGTTGACCAGCGCCCTGGCTATGGCCACCCTTTGCCGCTGACCGCCGGAAAGCTCGTTTGGCTTGTGCTTGGCCCTGTCGGTAAGCCCCACCTTATCAAGGGCTTCCAATGCAGCTTCCCTGCGCTTGGCCTTGGAGCTTCCTCCGTATATCATAGGAAGCTCTACATTTTGCAGGGCGCTCAGCTTTGGCAAAAGGTTGAATGACTGAAACACAAAGCCGATTTTTTTATTTCTGATCGCGGCCAGCTTTTTCTGATTAAGGCCCGCCACGTTTTCGCCGTCTAATATGTAGGTTCCCTCCGTAACGCTGTCCAGACAGCCTAATATATTCATAAGAGTTGATTTGCCGGAGCCTGAAGAGCCCATTATCGCCACAAATTCCTGATTATCCACGGAAAAGTTAACTTCCCTTAAGGCTTCAACCTCTATCTTTGAGCTTTTATAGACCTTGCGAAGGTCTTTTACATCAAGCATCATTGGGCATCAACCTCCGTTGCTTCTTCGTTTTCTCCAACCTGGGTTTCTTCGATATCGGCGGGCAGGGCAATCTTCATTCCTTCATACATATCTATTGTGGGCTGTGCTACGATTTTTTCACCCTCGTTTACTCCTATTGCCTCTACCGTCATATCTGCGTAAGCTCCCAGCTCAACCTGCCGTTTTTCAAGTGTGGAGTCGTCCTTTACTATAAACACGTAGCTTGAGCCGTCGCTTTCACTGAGAGTTGATAATATTGGGATTACCACTACATTTTCTTTTATATCCGTTGTAATGGAGGCTTCCAGTGAAAAGCCGGGCTTCAGCAGACTTGCGTCCTTGCTTCCGTCCAATGTCACCTCAACCGGGACTACCTGCTCAGAACCGTTGCTGTTTGTTTTTGTCTCGGCGATATAACCTATTTTTGTGACCGTGCCTGTGACGGTCTCTTTGCCAAGAACGGAGCCTTCGATGACCACCTCTTGCCCAATTGCTATTTTGCTTATGTTTCTTTCGTTTACGTCTAATTTTACTATGTAGTCCTCTATGTTGGATATTTCCATTAATACCTTATCCGTAGGGGTGACCTCTCCCCGGGATACCTTCAAATCTGTAACCGTGCCGTCTATAGGGCTGTAGATAACTTCCTGGAAGTCTCTCAAATCGGCTTCTATTTCTTCAACGGCCAAGCGGCATTTTTGAAGATCAATCTCCCTTAGGGCTATGGTATTTTTTGAAGACTGGGTATTAAGCTGGTTAACAGTATCTTCATATACTATTTTCATATAATTGAGGTTGTCATCATATTGCTTAAGCTTTTCCTGGTCCTGTGCCTTTTGCTTGTTATAATCCGTGAGAACGTCCTGCAAATCCTTCAGCTCTTCTTCAAGACTGTCAACCTCATATTGAGAAGCGCCTCCCGCGTTATGCAAATTTCGCTTATCGGACAGCTTTTTTTCCGCGTCCAGAATTTTCCGGTTTTGCTGCGCTATTTTATCCTCCAGCTGCTCCAAGGCGTATTTAGCGTCCTTTATGGAGCTTTCCGCGTCGGCAATATCAATTCTCGCTTTTTCAATTGTTGTTTGTGAGGGAGGAATTTTAGCTTCATTAAGGGCTATTTCGGCAGTGCGAACGCTTAATTGGGCGTCCCGAAGCTGGTTTTCCAGCTTTTCCCTTGTTTTTTCCTTATATTTAATTATGGGCTGGCCATCCGTCACTACGTCGTTCTTCTCTACTAAAACCTCATCAACCTCAGCTTCTATGCTGGAATAAATCAGCTCGGAGTTTAAAAGCGAAACCTCTCCCTTTGCGTTTACTGTGGTAACGATGGTATCCAGCTTTGCTGTTTCCACAGCTACCTCAGGAAGGCTTTCCTTGCCTCCATTATTTCCAAATACCAGATATACTCCGATTGCAGCCAACGCAAGTATTGTGATAACCACAAAGACTTTCTTTTTCATTACGAGTATCCTCCTCAAAATAAAATAAAGAAAAATAATAAAGCTTATATAACCTCAAATAAATACGTGGGACAAAAATATGTTGTCTGGATAAATCAAATGCCTTAAATAAATCTTAATAATTCTAACAATGCTATTTTCTGAATAAAACTGGAGAACAAATCGCGCTGTGCGCGAGTAGTTTTCCGCAATTTCCTATGACATAAAAAGATGACAAAAAAAGGACAGCCTGATTATGGCTGTCCATTCTCAAATGAGAAGGGGTATTTAATGGGGGGTTACAGCAAGCCATAAGCTTGCTGCGTTGTGAAATTTGGGGGTTATCACGTTAAACATTATATCAGAATTTTGTTCGTGAGTATATACAAAATTTTCAACCTGTGCAATAGGGTAATAGGCATACCCTCTCGTCATTGCGGGCTCGACCCGCAATCCCCTCTCCCTTGTCATTGTGGGCGTACCCGCATTCCCTGCAATAAATTTGTTCAGAAAAATATGCACGCGGATTTTACGGATTAGGCGGATAAGCGCGGATAGGGCATCCTTGAAAACTCTTCCTGTAATTCATGGAGCAAAAGAGTTGACCATGATTAATAGGATTTAAAGGATTACCTTGATTAAAGATTATAGAAATCCTATTAATCCTTCTAATCCTTTAAATCAAGGTTAATCTTTTACCGGCAGACCGGGGGGAAGATTCTTCGAATTTGCCCGGAATGACAGTACCCAAGCGGGTTTCGAGTTTCCGAGGGAACTATTGCACAAAACAGAATGCCGCCCCTACAGTAGCCTAAATAGACACGGAAAATGTTATTCAAGCGACATTTATTTTTGTTTTAAGTTGGATTCTGTGGTAAACTGCAAGTAGTAAATGATTGGAAAAGGTGAAAACTATGTTGCAAGAGCGACGAAGTGAAATTATCGATAAAGTGAAAACACATCGCATGATTAAGGTATCAGATTTGGTAAGCGAGTATCAAGTTTCTGTGGAAACTATACGAAGAGACTTGGAATATTTAGAAAGCGCGGGCTTACTCAAGCGAGTGTATGGGGGCGCCGTTGCTGTCGGCTTATATGGTCAGGAACCTGGCTACTCACATCGCGAAGTAGAAAATTACGACCAAAAACGCGCGATTGGCATAAAAACGGCTGAGTTAATTAAGGATGGCGACACGCTGTTTTTTGATGTTGGAACCACCGCCCTAGAGGTAGCACGCAATTTGAAAGACAAAAGGGAACTGACCGTTATCACAAATGCCAGCTTGATCGCGCATGAAATGATACAGATTCCCGATTGCAAAGTTATACTGTTGGGAGGGGAGCTGCGTTCCGGCGAGTTATCGGTATCAGGGCACATTTGTGATCAAAATCTTAATAACTTTTACGCGAATAAGCTGATAATGGGTGTTGGCGGCGTATCACTGCAAAGCGGCTACACAGATTATCATATAAATGAGGCAAATACCAGACGATGTATGATTGAACGAACGGATAAGGTCATAGCTGTAGCGGATTACAGTAAATTTGGCGTGACGGCGATGAACTATGTTTGCCCGCTTAACCGTGTCGAAAAAATTGTCACAGATTGGTCCGTTTCAAAAGAAATCATACATGATTTTCGAGAAAATGGGGTAGACATGATTGTGGCTGATAGAATATAACATTTATTACATGCGCGCTGTCGAAAAAGGCAGCGCGTTTTCTATTGTGCAATTCCAACCGTCCTTCATGTAAAATGCACAAATTATGTGGATAATATTTGTATAAAATTACGATATTGACGCCAAACACAACTAACGTTATCATTAATATAGCAATATTACAATGAAACAGGTTTTAATATCATCATCTGGAATGATGTGCATTGCAAACAAACAAGAATTGGAGGTTTGGAAATGTCATTCAGCGATATCATTATGTGGGTCATGGCGATTGGGGCAATCGTGGGAGGGATTGATAGAATTATTGGAAACAGGCTGGGCTTGGGGGAGAAGTTTGAAGAAGGCTTCAACTCTATGGGGCCGCTGGCCTTGGGAATGGTCGGAATTGTATGTCTCGCACCGGTCATTTCGCAGTATCTTGGGCCTGTGATCATCCCCGGCCTTACGGCAATTGGGGCTGATCCTGCCATATTCGGTTCCATTTTGCCGAATGATACAGGAGGATACCCGTTAGCGATGAGCCTGGCAATAAATGAGCAGGCGGGGCTGTTTTCCGGTCTTATTGTTTCGTCTATGCTGGGATGTACAATTGTTTTTTCCATTCCGGTAGGCTTGGGGTTAATTGAACGTTACGACCAACCATATTTCGCAAAAGGGCTGTTGATCGGTTTAATTACAGTTCCTGTCGGTTCAATCCTTGGCGGCTGGATCGCCGGCTATGATATGGGAATGGTATTGGTCAACAGCATTCCGGTTATCGCTATATCGGTTCTGCTTGCTGTCGGATTAAAATTCATCCCGAATGGTATGATCAAGGGATGCATTATTTTTGGTAAATTTATCGTTGTGATAATCACAATCGGTCTTGCCGCCGCAGCCTTTGAGATGATGACCGGCGTTGTGATCATTCCCGGCATGGCCCCCATTGGGGAAGCGCTGGAAATCATCGGAAGCATCGGCGTTGTATTGCTGGGGACATTCCCGGTACTATCTATTCTGACAAAGGTACTGGATAAGCCTCTATCCGCTGTTGGGAGAAAGTTGGGAATGGATGCGACTTCTACGGCGGGCATCGTCTTTACGTTGGCCAACTCTATCCCAGTGTATAAAATGATGAAGGATATGAACCCGCGGGGGAAAATCATCAATACAGCCTGGTTGGTTCCCGCTACCGCGGCGCTGGGCGATCACCTGGGCTTTACGGCAGGGGTTCATCCCGAAGCCATTACAGCGGTGGTGGTATCAAAGCTGATTGCGGGTGTTCTAGCCGTTGTATTGGCGATGTTAATGACGAAAAGCACCGAGGTTGAGAATCAGCAAAGCAGGGCAATGATGCAAACGGAAGCAGCGGAACAGAATTAAGGAGGGAAAATCGTGTTTGGTAAATTCTATTTAGGTATTGATCAGGGAACCACAGGTACTGCCAGCCTTCTGTTGGACAGAGAGTGGAAGGTTAGAGGCAAGGGGTACATGGAAATCAAACAGATATATCCGCAGCCCGGCTGGGTGGAGCATAACGCTTTAGAGCTGTTCCAGAGCATTTTAGAAACCTCCGAACAGGCAATTAAGCAGGCGACGATCCGCCCGGAGGATATAGCCAGCATTGGGATCGACAACCAAGGGGAAACTGTGGTAGCTTGGGACAGTGAAACAGGCTTGCCGCTTTACAACGCCATCGTGTGGCAGGATAAACGCACATCAACCTACGCTGAGCAACTCAAAGAAAAATACGGCGACTTAGTTCAAGAAAAAACCGGCTTGCAGGTTGATTCATATTTCGGCGCTACAAAAATCCGCTGGCTCCTCGACAACGTGCCGGAAGTAAAAGCCTCCAGACAGCGCGGAACTCTGATGGTCGGAAGCACGGATACCTGGTTTATTTGGAAGCTGACCGGCAACTATGTAACCGACATTACAACCGCTTCCAGAACTATGCTTCTCAACATTCATACTGGAAAATGGGATCGGGATATCCTTGATATTCTTGAAATCCCGGAATCGATTTTGCCGTCTATCCGGGACTGTGACAAATTAGACAGTATTACCCGGCCGGAGATGTTCTTCGGAGCGAGCGTACCTGTCGGCGGCAGCATGGTGGATCAGCAGGCGGCGCTGCTTGGTCAGGGATGTGTACAAAAGGGACTTGTGAAAACGACCTATGGAACCGGGTGCTTTATGCTGATGAATACCGGGGATACGCCTGTCAACTCCGAAAACGGCTTACTGACCACCATTGCTTGGCAGGCGGGCGGGCGCCGGGATTATGCGCTGGATGCCGGTATCTACGTGGCCGGTTCCGCCATTCAATGGCTAAAAAACAGCTTGGGACTTATTCAGAGCGCCAAAGAAATGGGTCCCTTGTCAATGAGCGTACCTGATAACGGCGGAGTGTATTTTGTACCGGCGTTTTCTGGTCTGGCAGCGCCGTATTGGGATGAATATGCCCGCGGAACAATGGTCGGCCTTACCGCTGCCGCCACAAAAGCGCATATCGCGCGGGCCGTACAGGAAGGGGTTGCCTATCAGGTATGCGACAACGCGGCCATAATGGAAAAGGACGCAGGCGCCAAAATCGCCGCCATGCGTGTTGACGGCGGGATGGTTGTTGACAAATTCCTTATGCAGTTCCAAGCAGATATTCTTGGGGTCCCGGTGGAAATCCCTGAAATCAGTGAATGTACCGCGCTGGGAGCCGCCTATATGGGAGCAATGGGCGCCGGAGCTCTTGACAGCCTGCAATCCTGCCAGGAATACTGGAGGAGAGCTCTGCTTTATGAACCGAACATGAGCGCGGACCAGCGGGAAAGCCTGCTTTATCAGTGGCGCAGAGCCGTAGAGCGGTCTAAAGGCTGGGTCGAGAGCGCCAATTTGTTGTCCGGCGCCGGCGCTGCGACTGTTTAAATATACATATCAACGTGTTGTTGTCAAAGTAATACGTCTTATTCGTAAAGGAGTAATATTGAATGATAAAAACCGATGTATTGGTGATTGGAGCAGGTGCGGTCGGCTGTGCCATTGCCAGGGAGCTTACAAAATATCAACTGAAAGTAACGGTGGTAGATAAAAACGAGGATGTGGGCGGCGAAGCCTCAAAGTCTAACAGCGCCATTATACATACCGGGTATGACGCGCCTCCCGGAACGCTCGAATCCGAACTGGTGGTGGCCGCCAATCCAATGTTCGAACTATTAGCAAAACAGTTGGAAATTCCTTACGCAAAGGTAGGCGCAATCCTTCCGGCCTTTACTGATGAGCAATTTGAACAGCTCCCTGCGTTGAAAGAAAAGGCTTTCAAGAATCGAGTATATGATGTGGAGTACCTTACCGGAGAGCAGCTTCTTAAAATGGAGCCGAACCTTAGCCCTTATGTAAAAGCGGGGTTATACATCCCCCGTGAGCATATTATCGATCCATTTCTACTTGTAGTGGCATATGCGGAGAACGCGCTGCAAAATGGCGCAGAATTTCTCCTAAACACAAAGGTAACCGGCATCAAGATGAAAGGCGGAAGAGTAACCGGAGCCCAAACCACCGCGGGAGATATTGAAGCCGCCTATATAGTCAACGCGGCCGGTCTGTACTGCGACGAGATCGCGGAAATGGTGGGGAAAAACGATTATACTGTTAACCCGCGCAAGGGCCAGTTCTATATTCTGGATAAAAATACCGGCTGCAAGGTAAACCATATTGTCCTCCCGATTCCAACGAAGGTGACGAAGGGCAAGCTGATGTGCCCGACCATTCACGGCAACATGCTTGTGGGACCCACTGCAGAAGACTTACAAGATAAGCAGGATTATTCCACTACGGCAGAGGGACTTGCAAGCGTGGAAGCGGATGTCCGCCGCCTGATTCCCGGCGTTAATTTGCGCGACACGATTACCCAGTACAGCGGATTGCGTGCAAACCGCAACCCGGAAGGACTTCATGTAGATACTTATGACGACGTAAAAAATTATGTAAATCTGTCCGGCGTACGCTCTACCGGCCTGACCGCTTCAATTTCTCTAGGGAAATATGTAGCGCAGACATTGATTGGAATCGGGATGCCTGTTTCTTTCAATCCTGCTTTTAATCCGATTCGGAGGGGCATACCTCGCTTTAATGAAATGAGCAGGGAAGAACAGGATGAGATGATTCGGAAAAATCCGCTGTATGGCCGTGTGGTCTGCCGGTGCGAGACGATTACCGAGGGAGAAATTGTAGAGGCGATCCACCGGCCCATACCCGCCTGTTCAGTGGATGCGGTCAAGCGCCGCTTGCGGGCGGGAATGGGCAGATGCCAGGGCGGTTTCTGCGGGCCGAAGGTAATCGAGATTCTGGCCCGTGAGTTAGGAATTCCTACCGGGCAAATCACAAAGAACCAGCCGGGTTCCTACATGATTTCCGGCAAAGTACGCGGGGGAAAGGAGAAAGCCAATGTTTGAGATGAATTGTGATGTGGCGGTGATCGGCGGAGGTCCGGCCGGCTTGGCGGCGGCGGCGGCGGCAAAGAAACAAGGCGTCGGCAAGGTGCTGATCATTGAGCGTGACAACGCCCTTGGAGGCATTTTGCAGCAATGCATTCATCCGGGTTTTGGCCTCACCTACTTTAACGAGGAATTGACCGGCCCTGAATATGCGGGACGCTTTACTGAACAAGCGGAGCGGCTTGGAGTGGAAACGCTTCTTAATTCAATGGTGCTGGAAATCCTGCCCGACGCTACGGTAATATGCAGTAATGCAGAGTATGGAATTACTTACGTCAAAGCCAAAAGCATTGTTTTATCTATGGGCTGCCGCGAAAGGACACGAGGTAATATACAGATACCGGGAACGCGTCCGGCCGGCGTATATACGGCAGGGGCGGCGCAGCGGTTAATCAACCGGCAAAATGAGATGGTGGGCCGTCAGGTGGTCATTCTCGGGTCAGGAGATATCGGCATGATCATGGCGCGCAGGATGACCTTGGAAGGCGCGAAGGTTGTTGCGGTTGTAGAGATTATGGACTATTTGGCCGGCCTGACCCGTAATCGGGTGCAATGCCTCGATGATTTCGGGATTCCGCTGATGCTCTCGCACACGGTCACCCGAATTGTGGGCAACCAACGGGTTGAGGGCGTCTACGTGGCGAAGGTCGATGAAAACAGGAAGCCGATTCCTGAAACTGAGCAACTCTATGTATGCGATACGCTCCTCCTGTCGGTTGGCTTGATTCCAGAAAACGAACTAAGCCGCGACATAAAAGTAGAAATGTGCGGGATTACAAATGGGCCTGTCGTCAATCAAAATATGCAAACCTCCCTACCCTTTCTGTTTGCGTGCGGGAACGTGGTCCATGTTAACGACCTTGTGGACAATGTATCAAAAGAAAGTGAGATCGCCGGAAAAGAAGCGGCGCGTTACGCGATGGGTACAATTCCGGAATCAAAGGGAACTGTAACCTGCGTGCTTGGTAATAATGTACGTTACATTTGTCCGCAAAAAATTGATATAGACGGTGACGATTCAGAAATCAGCCTGTATTTCCGGGTTAACGTACCGGAGGAGAACGTGCGTATTTCCCTGCAAAGCAACGGCATGGAGCTTGCGAAAAAGAAAGCTGTCAAGGTAAATCCCGGCGAGATTGAGTACATGAAGGTGCGCGCTTCAGAGCTTACTCAGGGGAACCTTGTGATCAATGTTTCTAAGGAGGCTTGAGAAATGACGGAAAAGGTTATTACCTGCATTACCTGCCCCATCGGCTGCAACATCACCGTTCGTGGAGAGGGCAAAGAAATATCCTGCATGGAGGGTTATCAATGCAAGCGCGGAGAAGAATACGCCCGTAATGAATTTGTTCATCCTGTGCGGATTCTGACCACAACGGTGAGGGTCGAGGGCGCGGACTGCCCATTGGTTCCTGTCCGCTCCGATAAACCTATTCCTCGGGAGCTACTGATGCGGTGTATGGATAAAATTAAAACAGTGGTTGTAGAAGCGCCGGTTTTCAGGCGCGACGTGATTATTCCCAATGTATTAGGATCGGATGCGAACATTATAGCAACCGGCAGTGTGAAGAAATAATCGCCTAACAGTAAGTATGCGCCGTAGACTTTTAAGTCTGCGGCGTTTTTTATCTGCTTGACAAAGAGTATACAACGAGTTAAACTAAACATGTTTAATACAAGATTAATAGGAGGGTATAATGAGAGCTGATGTAAAGGAAAATCTTCTAAAAGCAACGGCTGCGTTATTGCAAAGCGAAAAAGCGCCGGAAAGCATAACCGCCCGGGATATTGCAACAGCCGCAGATGTTAATCTTGCCATGATAAATTACTATTTTAAGTCTAAGGATGAATTGATATATCTGGCTGTTGGGGAGCT
>Ga0153942_1000532_pt1 | contig 15027 bp, 9 predicted proteins | sample TSNJ026MetaG_FD_104731 | JGI IMG/M metagenome (GOLD analysis project Ga0153942, IMG submission 104731) | Attine ant fungus gardens microbial communities from New Jersey, USA - TSNJ026 MetaG | ecosystem: Host-associated > Fungi > Mycelium > Unclassified | place: USA: New Jersey, Brendan T. Byrne... | reverse complement strand
GTACATATCTTCCTGCCTCACAAAGCCATATTCTTCCGGTTCCGCAAGCCCTACAAGATGCCCTACTGCCCAAGTGACAATATATCCGTTGCCTTCATAGTAGCCTCCCTGCTTCTTTGTTGCCCCGACAACTCTTGCAATATCTTTTGCCACGCTTGGCTTTTCTGCCGTGCAAAGTTTATAGCCCATCACATTTTTCTCCTTTCTGTTTATCATCACGGTGATAATATTATTTGCATTATAGCACATTGTCATATTGTTGTCGAGTGAGCGAGTATATATAAATAAGCACAGGGTATGAATGACTCTTTTATAGGTAATGAGAAATATGATCAGGAAGTATTTAGCCAAGTGCTAAATTTTCTAAGACAAAAAACTGGAAAGATATAGATGACTTTTTGTAAAGAATATCGCCTTAAATGGCTCAACTATAGGAAAGAGGTATTTGTTTGAGTGAATATAATTGGCAGACATTTAAAGAAAATTCTTCTTGGAATACAGCAAAAAGCAGTTTCATAGGTTTTCCTTTCAGAAAGAAAGCCACTTGCCTCTCAGCAGGTAGCCTTCTTCTCAAACCGTTAACTTTTCACGCCACACGGTAGGCATATTCTATCAGACCGTTTATTTATCACGCCATACGGTAGGCGTATTCTATCAAACCGTTTATTTGTTACGCCACACGGTAAGCGTATTCTTCAGGGACATCTCCCTACTAATATTAGTATAAAGTTTTATTGAAATTATGTCAATAATATTTCATTACGAGAATAGTAATCTCGCAATAATTTTGTATCTAAATCAAAAGTAAGAAGCACCCCTTTATAATCAGACTGCAATTCTCACTTCCCCTTCCCATAAATCGTGATATTCCAATTTAGAGAAACAATCTGTCATTTTTTCCAATTCAATAAAAAATAAGCAGACTGAACTAAAATCATTATACTCCTCAAAAGGCTGCTCCTTACAATACGTTATATCATCAGCATTAACAATATGAAGTATGCTTTTCAACCTGGCAATCTTCTCGCTAACGAATTCTTGCTTATCTTTAGATATACTACTATTAATAACAGCAATAACCTTAAAATTATATTTATCCATAGTCATTCTCCTATTTTCCTTACTCACTTTATTATAACTTAGTGTAATAACATTATCAAGCCGTAACAACCTCTGGTTTTTATTAGGTATTTATTAAAAATTCTTATCCTCGTCAATCACTTTGTGCTTGTTGTAAAGAATCACACCTCCACAAGCCGCTTAAGAGTAATAATTATTGGCACTAGCAAACTCTCACCGTTAACGCTTATGACGTTATGTGGTGAGAGTTTATCAACATAAGAACTATCTTTCATTTCTATTATTTTTCGTATTTGTATGCATTTCCTCTTTTTCCGAACTGCTACCTTTATTCATTTGGGTTATTTGTGATTTCCAATCGACCATACCCATTCTTTTTTCTTGTTTCCTATCATTTTGCCGCCCACGTTCAAGACTTTCCTTCACGATTTTATAAAGGTATTCTGTTTGTCTAAAATCGCCATCTTCGAAAACTGCAGTAGCTGCAACTAAGGCAGTTCTCGTATAAGCAGAATGCTTCTCAAATAATTCTCTATCCATTGACATTCCCTTACTATCCGTGAATTGACAAAAAAACGTTATCGTGGTTCTTGTATTCCCCTCTCTGAAAGAATGGACTTTCCATAAATCAGCCATATCGTGCGTTAGATTTTTTGCTTGTTCCTCCAATGACATTTTATCCCAGTTTCTACCATTCATTACTTCAAGAACATCTGTAGCTAATTCGCTTATTTCATCTGGTTCTGCGTACTCAATAGACGTATACCCTATTACAGCTTCCATTTTTCCCATTCCTATGAACCGCGGTATTCCAGCCCACTCATATATATCCTTGAATATATATGCATGAAAATCACAATAGTGCTTGAAGTCATAATTTCCGGAAAGCGGAGAAAGGGATAATTCATGTATGGCATTACACGAAAAATCCACTTCTGCTCTTTCTAATTCCGCTTCATCTTTAATTCCAAGTTTATTTTTCAATACTTCGCAATCATCATAATAGTACGGATCTGCCATTATCTATCATCCTCTTTTACTGTGTATTTTCTATTAAGGACTCGCCGTATATCTTCGCCTGTCATTTCTCCTTTTTTTTCTTTTTCAACCAATTCTAAAAAATCATCAGACGGTTTTATGCCATCTACTTGCACAACACCAATCGCATAATCCCACGCCTTTTCGTTTGTCATAGCCATATAATATTTCTCCTTTTTACTTATTATGTGTTACTGTATCGGCAAAGTCAAAACAAAAGACGATTTGTACTTTCCTTTACTTTCTTAATTATAGCTTAGTGTACATATATTGTCAAGTAAATCACATATAATGATTCAAAAATCCTTATCTTCGTCAATCGCTTTGCGCCTGCGGTAAAGGATCACACCTCCATAAGCTGACGCAAATATACAAAGAATCACCAACGTAAAAACACTGCCCTTAAGAAGAGCTGCCGTATCACTCCAAATACCTTTATCTTCATTCATGCCATCTGTTTCATCTCCTAACAGCTCATCAGACAATGAATCCTCAAGGTTATTGTCTTCTTCCAGGGATGTATATCCTGTCATAAAGTTATAGAATGCCCCATTTTCTTTAAAATAATAATATTGCCATTCCATAAGTGTTTTATAATCCTCCGCTTGTTTGTCAGCACCCTGGTTTTGCAGGAGATTATAAGCATTACCAACAACATTGGCATTCCATTTATCTATCGTTTCAAAATAGGTGTTATAATCGTTGTAGGTGCTTGCCATCACGGGTGTAACATAGGTTTCGTACCACATAAACTGTTCCAATGGTGTCATAGAAAGATAATCCTCCTCAGACTTCCCTTCACAGCTTACCGCATAGTAATGGGCATAAACGTCTTTTGTGTTGTCATAATATTGCATAATAGCAGCATATTTACTGTCAGTTTCCAGCACTAAAATACTATCCATAAAATCACGAAAGATTTCTTCTGCAAATACATGATCTGATATAACCGAATATTCTTCTGTTTTCTTTTCCGCCACATTCTTCTGCACTGTTTCAGAGCTTCTGTTATCTTCCACCACCCAGTCAAAAGCATAGGAACCTTCGTTCGCATCAACACTTGTTATAGCCGTGCCATCCGTATTCAATATACGAAACTGTTCTCTGCCTGCATAATACAATGCGATATTGTAAGTTCCTTTTTCTACTGTGCCGCCTACTGCAAGCCCAAAGTGATAATCAGTACTTGTCATATTGTAATTGTATTCCTTATTTGTATTTAAATTCATTAATGTAATCGTAATTTCTTCTGTGAAACTGCCTTTTGTTTTGTCTGTAAGGGTAAATGTTAACAGGCATTCTCCCTCGCCCACCTGTTCTTCCTGCACCGCCTCTGTCTCTGCAGCAAAACAGACCATATTTATTTGTATAAAAAATATCATCGTAAGCATTGGCACAATAAACCTTTTTGTAAGTTTTTTCATCAATCTTCAACACTCCCGGCACAGATTCCTCACCCAGTAATAGAATGATACCGGTACCGTCCTTCCTTTTAATGTAATTCGCCAGACTGGTGTTAATGAGCTGTTTTTGTCAGATAGCTGGCGGTTATACCCCACCGCCGGGGGGAGGCACTGACACTGTGATATATTAATGCCTGAATAATGGAAGAAGATCATTCCATAGAACAAATACGTTTTCCGGTTTCTTTTCAGCCTTAATACCAGCTGTGGTGTTGCAACCAGCGTAATCACCGTGATAACGGTTAATAATTCATAAGACCATAGCCCAAAATAACACTGCTGTTCAATGCGTATTTTTTTGTGCGTACAGTATCACCGCTGTTACCCTCTATGGTGTAAACGTATGTACCATCCGTACCAATGACAAGACCCGTATGCTGCGCTTTCCCATCACCATTCCAGTCAAAAAAGATTACATCACCTGCTACAAGGTTTGTGTAGCCGCCATTCGCCCAACGTCCTGCTCCTTTGAAGTAAGGAAGACCGCCATATTCACAGGATGCGAATCTCACTTCACTGTGTCCTGTCTGATTCATGCACCAACTGACAAATGTAGCGCACCATTCAACCCGGGAAGAAAAGCCATACCAACTCCAAAATGGCTGCCCGCCAACCTGACCGGCTTGTGCCAATGCAATGTCAATGACCGCCTGATTTCCAACCCTTGAGCCGTTAACCCATTGGACACCACTCAAATCCTCCATTGTCAGCCCACCGCCATATTCTTTTGCTACCTGGCTGACATATTCAAGACAGATTTCGTATGCATCCATCAGGCTGGAAAGCTCCCTGTCTTCATCTTCGGTTCTGGCTGCTTTATTGGAAAGCTTGTCTATCGGCTGCTGAAAATACTCATTAAGGATTTCGTATAAACCATCAATGCTAAGTGTAACAGTAAGGATATTATGACCGTTGCACACGTAGTAGCCGATGCAGCCTTTGTGTTTCGTACTGTTTCCGCATGCTGCTGATAAGTTTCCCGGATGATAATCGGTTGCATAACATCCACTGTCTGATTCTGAATTCCATTCTCCGTGTGTATGTTCCGCTTTTGTACAGCCAAGGCTTGTTTCATTTCTGACATCGTGCCCAGGGAGCGTACAGTCTTTGGCTGCCCCGCATGTATAACAATACTTATAATTGTTATTACAGCTGCTATTATGGGTATGCCCTTCTTTTCCACAGTCCTGGCTCCCTTTGTGCCCATTGCAAATGTAGTAATAATAATCACAGATGCTTAAACCAACAGATAAATCATCTTCATGGAAGTATAATTCGGAATGATTAGGGCAGGATGTGATATCCGCATGGATCAGACCATCTGTATCGGTTACACCATCCCCACAATATTCTACGGTTGTCACTTCATCCCGGCGGAATAATTTGTTGAATATACCGGTCAATGTGGACTTTGCTTGTGCAGCTTTCGGTGCGAGATCATACTTTTGCAGGATAACGGCATTGAAGACCGGCTGTATGATATTCGCCAGTTCATTTTCGGCATAGACTACTCCCGATATTTCCGCAACGGTTGGTTCAATCAGATCATCACTGGCATTCGTTTTGAAACGGACATAATCATAGGAACCTCCACTTTCCTTAAGCTGCTCCTGTAAATAGACGGACAAACCGCTGATGTAAGCCGTCCTCTTTGCTGGTATTCCGTTTGAAGGATCTGTTATATATGTCCGGATATCTGTTTCCGTGTATGTGCCATCCTCTCCATCCGTATCAAACAGCCCGCTGAAAATACCGCCGACTGCCGCTGCTGGTGCAGCCAGGATACTCATGATGACCGAAACAGAAACAGCAATCAGAATGAGTGGAGCAATCACTTTTTGCCCCGCAGCTTTGATAAGATTCAGAATAACTGAAACAACAGATTTTCCTGCATTTACAGCTTGTACAGCCGCCATGTTTCTTGCTCTCACCCACGCTGCACGCAGCCCATTCTGACGAAGAAATGATCCGACACGATAAATTCCCTTTACCGCACCTGTGGTACCTTTCGCGGAAGTTTTTACTCCTCGTCCCATCAAGCGTGCCGCAGTAATGCCTGTTTTAATACCATAATTGGTAAGCATGACAGCATTGCCTGTTCCCTGTAACATGATATCATCTGAAGAGGAAAGTACCCCCGAAAGTCCCATGGATAAAGTATCTGCGACTTTCCCTGCTTTGGGTAATCCACCCTTAAATGCCCATATACTACCCTTTACTGCTCCACGGGCAACTCCTTGCCCAGCAAGTTTCACTCCTAAACCCGCAAGATTTAATCCTCCGTATCCTGCCTTCCGGGCTATAGTACCAGCTTTCAACAAGACCTGGTGTGCCACAAAGCTGCTCATAACTGTACCGTTTGCCATACCCCGGATAAGACTATAAGAATATTTACCCGCATTCGCAACCGCCTCTGCGCTTGTCTGTATTTTTTTAGCGCCCTGGATGCCAGCTGTCCGGATTTGTTTTACTCTGCTTTGTATCTGTTTTACGCCACTGATAATACGCTGGCTTGTCACAGTATGCAGAAGTCCTGATATTTTTGCCTGATTAAGTAAAACACTTTTCGTGAACTTTGCATTGAAAGGAATAAATCCACTGCTCATAATCCTGGCAGTTTTTGCAAGGGTTCCAACAGCTCTCCCTGTAGTTATCGTCACATCCATTACACCCTTACTGACATTTGCAATGCCCTTTGCTGTCTTTACTGTGGAAGACGGCAGATTCTTTAAGGTATTTATCACAACTGGACTTGCGGTCTGCGCCACCCTGGCTCCTGTATATACTGCCTTTGCAGTTACAATAGTTTGGCCCGCCACCTGGCTTCCCAGATCATCACGACTTGCCAATTCTCCCTGTATCTTTCCTGACACAATACTTCCACCGGCAGAAAAGACGTTCTTTACATTCTGTGAAAGGGAAATCCCGCCGCTGTAACGTCCCATAGCTTCATAGAAACTCGCTTTTGCTTCGAGACCTGTATTTTTTATTATATGGGACGGCGCATAACTTCCCTGCAGCATTGCTTGTGCAGCACGTGCTTCTGCTGCTTTTTCAGTCATGCTGCCTGTTTGAATACGGGACACATTAATTCTGCTATTTATGCTGCCATACTGCCCTGCGGCGAGTGCCGTTCTTAATAAAGCCGCCCCCGAACCTGTGCCCTGACCAGGAGTTCTTCCTGCGTCAACGTTCGTCCTGCCTGCACTGTTCGTTTCTTCTTTATCCGGTAAGGTAACCTTGCGTGTGAGAGCCGGTTTTGCCGGAGGGTCTGGCGGGGTGCTTAATCTACTCTGTATGGCCTGTGTCCTTGCCGTTAGAATGGGGACACCAGTACTTTTATAAGTAGCCACATGAAGACTCCTTTCACCTTTACTGCCTAAACCGCATTATTTGTATCCGGTCATTTCCCTGACGTACTATCTTTTATAATACTCTGAATCTGCTTCTGAACTTCAGCACTGGACATCTCCTCACCAAACCTGGTTGACATCAATCTGTACAGATAGCTGTCCGCCGGAAAACGATCAATAAAAGGAACAACAGTGCTTTCTGCAAACAGCAAACCACTTCCGGCATCCGCGCCTATGACAAACCCCATTTGAGTTTCGGATATATTTAGCATACCGGCAAGCACTTTGAGATCTTCACTACTCTGGTTTAACATCATAATAAAGTCTGAATTACCAATCATACCCTTTGCCTGATCTGACTTCAATAAATCTTCAACATTCTGTGTCAGCCCGGTTATACAAAGTCCGTATTTTCTGCCCCTCTTATAAAGCTGCTTTAAGAAATTTGCAGAATAGTAAGACTGGAACATGACATGAATTTCATCGCAGTAACAATAGGTCCTTATTCCCTTGTTCTTGTTTTCTATCATTCTGTTCCAAATAAAATCAAACACAATGATAAGTGCAATCTGCCTTAACTGGTCGCCCAGATTCCGTACATTAAATACCACAAGGCGGTTGTCCAGCGCGACATCGGTTTTATGTGCAAATACATCCATGCTGCCGCGAGTGTAATATTCTATGCCTTCTGCAACAGCCCTGCCCTCTGCCGTGTCCCTTTCCCTGTCAAGCTCGTTCTGCAGGTCGATCAGGGTAGGCGTATATTCAGGGTCAAAGTCGTGATTCAGAAAATCTTTATAACATCTGGAAACACAACGGTCTATGATTGTCTTCTGAACAGGCGTAATGCTGGTGGCATCACCATTGCTTCCAACACTTATCATACGCTCCACAATAGACATAATATAGTCAGACTTCTTTTTCATAGCTTTGTCTTTCTTCATAGAAAGCGGTGTGTCTTCGCCATCGTCCTCATCAAGACCGTAATCCTCGGTCATATCCATGGGATTTATATGGAAATTGCTGTCTGCGCTGATTTTCAGTACCGTGCCGCCAAAGGCGCGGCAAAAGTCGCCGTACTCATTTTCCGGATCAATAATCAGTATTCCGGTCTGGCTGTCATGCAGCAGAACATTGAGTATTTCACGTTTTGTTGCAAATGATTTACCGCTGCCCGATGTACCAAGGACAAATCCGGATGGTGTTTTCATATTCAACCGGTTTACAACAACAAGATTCTGGCTTATCTGATTCAACCCGTAATAGTAGCCGCCACTTTGGAAAATCTCCTGATTGCTAAATGGCATGAAGATGGAAGTGCTTTCTGTTGTTAAAGTCCTGTCAACACAAATATCCTTTGGCGTGTAGCCGAAAGGCAAAGTTATTTTATAACCTTCTTCCTGCTGATATGTAAGCGTCATCATCTGAGCGGTATATTTACGCGCCTTTCCCTCTATGATTTTACAGTTACTTTCAAGTTCATCAGGAGAATCGCCCTGAACCATACAGGTGATTGTGACAAAGAACATTTTCTGATTCTTATTGAGCATATCATCATAAAGACTCTCTGCCTGTGCATGTGCGTCCTTGATACTATGCTGGATTGTTTCGGGACTGTACCCTGCTTTGATAGCCCTTTTCTCTGCTTCGATTTTATCTTTTTCAATTCCTGTAAGCTGTTTCCTTACAATACGCATCCCTTTATCTTGTGCAACCGGCTGGATATTAATGGTTGTTGTAACCGGAAAGTCATTGTCGCAAAGCTCAAACATGAATTCATCCGAAAGGCTTGCCGGCAGATTACAAAGATGCACAACGCGGTAATAAGTATCTTCAATCTGCAAATGTTTTTTTCCAAACTCCATCATGGATGGTGAAATATAATCTTTGCTGCTGATACCCTGTGACTTTATAAAGTCAAAGTCAACCTTAAGCTCTCCTTCTCGCCCTTTTCGATACTTATCATGATAGTATGCAAGCCTTTCTTCTGTAGACAGTATTTTAGCATCACTTCCGATTTTCCTTAGATTATCAATAACTTCCGCATCAAGCTTATGGAAACGCAGCAAAGCTTCCAACGGTGTTGAAGCATCAATGGTAACCGTAACAAATTTTTCCACCTGAATATTATTTCGTCCTGCCATAATCTGGCGGCGCAGGATATTGTTATACTCTTTACGATGCCTGTCGTAGCCATCTTGTGACATCTGATAAAATATCTGTTTTTCCTGCTCCTGTACCGATATAATGCGGTTATCAATACAAAACGAGAAACTCATATCATCGGAAAAATAGTTCAAAAACTCTCCTAATTTACAGAAAATGGTTATCTGTTCCTCTTCCTTGCCTGTATGATAGTTGATATCCTGCATGCGGTATATTTTACTGTATTTATTCGGTCTGACTTCAAACAAACCCTCATCATAGTCAGCAATGTACGGTATGCTTTTTTGTGTGGTTTTGGGAATCGTTGTTTGTGCATTCCTACGCTTCTTCATCTGCGTATTTTTCTTACTTACCGCTTTCTTCTTTCTTTCCATTTCTGCTCTGCATTGTTTTTCTAACTGCAGATTCCATTTTCTCCGGATTGCGGTTTCTTTCCTGGTTGGCAGATAATGAGCATCCCGCCTGATTTTTTCTTCTATTTCTTCTGCCTGTATCTGCAGCCTGGACTTTTTTTTATTTTCCTTATCTTGCTGATCATCTTCACCGGCGCCATCGTTTTTGTCCTTTTTTGGCTTCCGGCCGCCTGAGCCGTGTTTACTCACCGTGATTAAATCAGCCGTATCTGCGTCAAATTTCATATCCCCTCGCTCTTCTGCTTCTTGTAACAATACGATACGCTCAAGACTTCCCTGTAATGCTATATTTGATGCAATCATGCGTTCCACGCCCGGCCTTGGAAGTTCTTCTTTTATTGCTTCATTTTGCCAATCCCGAAAGGCATTTTCCACCTTGTACTTTCTTTTTGTAGGAAAGAACAAAGCATATTTCAATATTGCCATTACAAACCGTTCCATTGGCATGCCATTAAAACGAAAAAAACCAATTGCCAACAGCGGCACGGCAATCAAAATAATAATCCACGATAAAATATCATCTGTAAGGTAACCCCGTCCGAAAAAGTACAGAGGAACGCATACAAGTAAAGCGATCAATGTGGTTACAAGCTGCCTTGCATTTAATCCGAACATGATTTTTTCTTTATATTTCCTGATTTCTTCAGGTATTCTGACTGCTATCATTTATTATTATAAACCTCCTTCCATCCTCTTTACATTGCATCCAATATACCCTTTGCCCAGCTGCCGCACTTGACGACAGCCATTACCAGAGCGATGGAGCCTAAGAGCATTGTGTAAACCAAATCCGTTATAGCCGTGTTCACGCTGGGTTTAAATGCTGCTGCTTTTAATGCAGTTAAAAGGACCTGCCCTAAAACCACATCAAAAACGCGGATGACAATAATCATCATAACACCCTGCAGACAAACAGCAATAAAGCTCTTAAAAAATTTACTTGTAATTCTGCTGACACCACCGCCGGAACCGTCACCTAATGGCATAAAAGCACAGGGAAACGGGCTTACCACTAAATATACATATAATTCAAACATCCTGCCAAATGCGATTACCTGTATCATAAGCCCACAGATTTTTATTGCCATAAGAACAATAAAGGATGACAGAAACATGCCTAAAATATCACCAAATCCTTTTACTTTGTTAACAAGTGGTGTTAAGTATCCAATCGTTGTAGCGCCAAAAGTAGTACCACCGCTTGCCAGTCCTGTAACCCATGCCTGTGCCTGCATATAACATGCCTGTAATACCGTAGGTGCCATGTCAATACATACCTTTGCCAACACCATCTTTACACAAAGCTTTAATCCGTGTTCCCACTTTATTATGTCCACTTTGGCGGCAACCTGGGCTAATTCTATCAGCAGGCAAATACCTATTATCGTATAACAAAAAGGACGTAAGGTAACAGACAGGGCTTCTATATTAGCCCAGTCGCCCAGACCGTTTGCCAGAATATCTGAAGCATCTGCCAGCATGCTGTCAAAGCCGGTGAGCGCGGAGCTCATAAGCCCCAGGAGCCACTCTCTTAATGCATCTAACATACTTCTCCAACTCCTTTCCTGTTCTGCCCACTATGTGAACATTTATTTAAAGAAAGTGGTGGCAAGCGCAGCAACTGCAACAACGATGGCACCGGAAACAAGCGTTGAAATACCACGGGATTTCTGTTCGGCATCTTCTGATTTCCAGCCCAATCCAAACATAACACCACCGACAAACATAACAACCCCTCCTAATCTCGTAACCCATGTCTGGATTAAATCCCTTACCGTATTCCAAAGAGTATCCGCAGAGCTCGTACTTGCACTTGCACTTGCAGTTCCAATAACCATAACTCCAATCAGCAGGGTGCAGGTAATCACTGCTATGTGCCGGTTAAGAAAAGCTCCCAGTCTGGATACCATGCTTTCTCCGTTCATTTCCTTATCAACTGTAGTAGTCTTCTTCATTACAATACCTCTTCTTTCTATTATTTTTATTATGCTACTGTTTCTTTATCATTCATTAATTCTGCCACCTCATCAAGGAGACTGCTTAAATCCCCGAAATCATCCTCCAGGGCAGAATCGTCATGATCACTGTCAAATTCGTATTCTTCTTTTGTGAAGCTTTCAGTGGTTTCCATTTCTTCAACTGTCACATCCGTACCCTCATCCGTATAAAGCAGCTCATCACTTATGGGCGTAAGGTTCGTACGAGAGTCGAGAACCATTTTTGCAACTTCTGCCGGGTCAGATGTAACGCTGTATCCTTCTTCCTGCATCACCCCTTTCACACTCTCCATGACTTCCATAACATGTTTTTGAACCTTGTCATGCATTTCGTCATTATTACACCCCTGGTCCGCTTCAGCGGACATCGATTCAATATTTGAAAGTGACCTTCTTTCAAACTTACACCCCTTGTCCGCTTCAGCGGACATCGATTCAATATTTGAAAGTGACCTTCTTTCAAACTTTTCATCTTCTGCATGAATAGTAAGTGCCTTTGACAGATCTTCTTCCTCAGCTGTCTCCTCTGTACCCTCGTCCGTATAAAGCAGCTCATCCCTTATGGGAGCAAAGTGTACAAATTCCTGTCCCATATGGTTAAGCAGGCTTTGCTCATTGTTACTCATCTGAATTTCATCTGTTTCTTTCCATGTACGTTCTAAAATAACTTGTACACGCTCGTTAATCCGCTGCTCCATTTCGTTATCACGGTGATGAACCTCAAGAGCAGGCGGCGTCTTGGATTTTGGTTCTTTTGGCATGTATTCATAAGAAAATGTATGGCTTGCATCGGACGTATATTTGTAGTTCGGATGAGCCGGATAATCATATTTCTCGCTGTAAAAAGGATTTCTGCCTCCTACAACAAGCAGGCAGTCAGACTTTGGCAATTTTCTGATTTCAGCAGGATCCAAGAGATCACGTCCGATTACATCATAGTTCTGGCTGCTGCTCCCGCTTTTTCCCCTTGTCCGGCCCGTTGTTTTTTTATCGAATGTTCCTTTTCCCAACAATTTACTCATGTATTCTAATGTATCCATGTGTGTGATACTGCCTAAATAAAGCAAAGTGTTACAGTTATCAACAATAACGCCCCATTCATCCTTATACATATTTTTTATTTGTTCCAGTGATTGTAAAATCGGAACGATTCCTATTCCAAAGGACCGGGCATATGCCAATATTTTTACAAAATGCGGAATGGTGCATGTATTTGCAAACTCATCAAGTATGAAGCGGACAGGAACCGGCAGCCGCTGTCCGTCATGTTTATGCACCTGTGTGGCACAATACTGCAATTCCTGGAACATCTGCGTAAAAAGCATTCCTGCAATAAAATTAAAAGTAGAGTCGGTAGGCGGAACAACAACAAAAACTGCACTTTTTTCTTCTCCCAGACGTTCCAGGCACATGGAATCGTAACTGAAAATCCTTCGGACTGCGCTTGTTCTGAATGGTGCCAGGCGAGCAACGGCTGAAATAACGATTGATTTTGCGGTCTTGCCGCTTGCTTTTTCCCTGAACTCTTTGTACTGCTGTACACCTATATGTTCCTCGCCATGCTTCTGCCTGAAGATATCAGCAAAATAATCAAGGTCACTGTCATGATTATCCTCTTCCTCGCTTAGCTGCAGCATGCCAATCAAGGTAAGTACCGTATTCATAGTCTGCTCTTCTGGTACAAAACCATCACAGGTAAAGAAAAAGATTGCCTGCAGGAAAAGTCTCTCCGCTTTATCCCAAAATGGATCTGATCCGGTTTTCTTTTCGCCGCCGTCTGTATTGATAATGATTGCTTCAATCAGCATGAGTACGCGTTCTTCATAGCCCTGTCTTTCAGGGTGTATATATACAAAAGGATTGTAGCCGTCCGACCTGGATTTTTCATCAAGGTTGAGTACGTGGATCTTATACCCTTTTACCGTCTCAAGGAAATGTCCTGCTTTTTCTAAAATCTCACCCTTGGGATCTGTGACAACAAAGGAGGAATGGGCCTGTAGGATATTCGGCATAACAAAGGCACGAGTCTTGCCGGAACCGGAACCACCCAAAACAAGAGTATTGTTATTAAGAAGATAATTGTAAATACTGATCCGTTCCGTCTTTGTGAAAAGTGCATCTGCATTTTCATACTTCTTTCGGATCTTCTCAATTTTTCCCGTACCTCTGTAAAATTCCCGTAAGCCCTTCTTGTATTTTACCTTTGCTGCCTTCTCTTCTGCCTTCTCTTCTGCCTTTTTTTGACTCTCTGTTGAAATTGCGGTTTTCTGCTGATACCGGAAGTCTATGTTCTTCAACTCCAACCTGTACGCATGCTTAAGATTCTCAGGTTCCCACGCTACAATGAAAGCCTTTTTTAAATATTCTTTTGCTTTTTTCTCAATTTCCGACTTCCGTATCTTATACTGTCTCAGGATCTCCTTTTTCTGTTTTTTCTGTTCATGGGTAAGATTCTTATCCCGTGGTGTGTTATCTGATTTCCATTGTTCAAGCCATCTCAATTCATCCGTTTTTATTTTCAACCTGTTTTCCCTGCAGGTCTTATAAGCTTTTTTCCTGGCAAAATAGCGCCCGATTATCCACCTTACCTGTTTTACCAGTTTTATTTCCTTATTCATAAGATTTACTGCAAACAAGTCACTGATATTTTTTTCTTTGCTCCATTCTGCTGTACCATATTCCTTATTCATTATGTACTTTTTCTTTGATGTAAACCAGTAAGCAGCCGCTATGAACCATAATAAGCCACCCAATAAAAGTGAATTCTTTACGTTATCATTCCATACAAATGATAACGGGGTCACTGTTACCTGAGCGTTAAAACAATCAAAGAAAAGGTTAAAGCTGTCTATCCCCTCTGTAACTGCTTCCTGCGCTGATTCAATTACTGCTTTATCTGATAAGGCCATTCCAGCCTTAGCTGATAAGAAGAGTGCTGCAAGCAGGGTTAGTGCTGCTATAATGTACTCGGCATTACTTTGTTTTCTTGGCTTCACATTTCCTCCGCTCCTTTCCGCACCATTATCATAGTGATAATGGTCTATCTGTCACCCTTACCCTGCGAGACAGCTTTTTCTTTCGTCATTTCACTGACTTTGACATCATTGCCTTTTACTCCGCTCTCTTTTCTTCTGTCAGCAATTTCATCCTTATATTCTTCCATTTTTATTGCCTGTCGAATATCATCACTGCTTTCATTTTGTCTGTCGTCAAGATTGCCGTTATCGCGGCTGCTGTCATTCTTTTCAGCTTCAAGGATGTTATTTGGAGAATTATGTACCTCCTGCTCAGCTTGTACTGCATTGATGCTTTTTCTTTCATCAATCAGGACTGCTTCCGTATCAAGTGCTGTCTTATAAGCATTTTCGACTTTTTCAAACTCTGCCTGTGCCACTATATGCTCAGGTTTACCCTCATTTGCCGTAAGGACATTTGTACGGGCAATCGCCACTTCTCTTTCCAGCTGTGAGATCTCCTTATAATTTGCAATTTGTTTCCCCATAACTACTGCTTCAGC
>Ga0153942_1000531_pt1 | contig 15039 bp, 13 predicted proteins | sample TSNJ026MetaG_FD_104731 | JGI IMG/M metagenome (GOLD analysis project Ga0153942, IMG submission 104731) | Attine ant fungus gardens microbial communities from New Jersey, USA - TSNJ026 MetaG | ecosystem: Host-associated > Fungi > Mycelium > Unclassified | place: USA: New Jersey, Brendan T. Byrne... | reverse complement strand
TGCTGATGGGATTACGATGGTGATCAATTGCGTGATATCCTTCTGGGTATTTTATCCGATATTGAAAATTATATTTAAGGAAGAAAAGTGAATTTGATTATTAAAAAACCAGCCAATAGACTGCTTACGGTCTTTTGGCTGGTTTTTCGATTATACTAATGCTGTTTCCTCCGTGGGAGCCCACATACCATATTCGTTGCCGCTAACATAACCGGCGGGCAGAGGTGCGGGCTGTTCAAAGGAGGATTCCAACTGATAGAAGGCACTTGAACCAGAGCTGACAAACATCCCCTGGATCATTTCAAGCACATGCAGTCCCATCTCTTTGCTGGCCCGATTGGGACGTCCATGGATGATAGCCCATGCCATTTCCGCGGCACCGATTCCACGACATTCATCTTGGAATCCATGTGTAAGCGGGAATGAGATCTCTTCACCAAAAGGCTTTTGGATTGTTATTTTGCTTCCAAACTTATTCGGATCATCAATGTTGATGATACCTTCTGTACCAAATATACGAAAAATACGATTTTCGTTAAAGATACAGTCTGAGTTAATATGCAGAGAACCCAAAAGTCCATTTTTGTATCGGATGGCAGCAGTCATCACATTTTCTACATCAATATGGTAAGATTGCTGAAAATCGGCCCGGTCAATTCTGTGCATGATTCGATCAGGATTATTGGTGGTTTTAAATGCAGCAACCGTTTCAGCAGGGCCAAACAGACTTGCCAGAGCAACAAGATAATAGCATCCGGTATCCATAGCCAGATCCCCGCCGCTTTGGCGAAGGTGCGGAAGAATCTCACCGAAAATTTCAAAATCCCGCGAAAGGGAAACCATACAAGAGAGCGGTCTTCCGATCATGCCATGATCGATCAGGTATCTGGCGGTTTGTATGGTTCCGCCAAGGAATGTATCTGGGGCAACCCCCAGATATTTTTGCTGTTTATCCGCAATTGCGCACAGTTCGGTCGCCTGCTCAAAGGTTGTAGCTAACATTTTTTCGGAATAGACATGCTTGTCTGCGGTCAATGCTGCTTTTATAATGGGATAATGGGCAGCGGGATTGGTGAGATTGATAATCATATCAATGCCTGAATCCTTCAATATATCCTCAAAGGACATCGCCCGGATATCATAGCAAGAAGCTTTTTCATTCATTCGGTCAATATTGAGATCGGAGCAGGCTGTCAGTTGAATAGAAGTAAATCTGGTTTTTAAATTTGTCATATATGCGTCGCTGATTGCTCCGCAGCCGATGATTGCAACATTGATTTTTTTGTGTTGTGACATGTGGACCTCCTGTTTTGTGTTTTGATTAATTGAGATCATTATATAGGATTCTGTTAAAAAAAAGAATGAACAATCATTTGTAAATTCAGGGAAAAAGAATAAAACTAAGAATTATCCATGTAGCATTAAAATAATGTGCATTGGAAAAAGAGGTAAGGTAGAGTAAATTAAAAGTACCAACAGGAGAGGTGTTCTGCAAATACGAACAGTAAAAGAAAGGGGTTAAAAAATGAAGAAAAAGAAAGCAGTATTAGTTGCTGTGGCAGCCGCGGTTACATTGCTTAGCGCCTGCACTAACGGAGGGGTGGGTAAAACAGAAAATGTCGCGCCTGAAAGTACCGCTGCCGGGGAAGCGAATACAGGTGAAACAGTTACAGCATCCGATGAAGAGATTATTGTAACAATCTGGGAAGCACAATGGGGAACCGAGAATTATGAAGATGCTCTGAAAAAGCTTGCAGAAGAAGCAACAGCCGCCCGTATTGACGGAAAGAACATTAAGGTAGAGGTGCAGTGCATTCCCTGGGATAACTATTACGAAACATTTATGACTGCATATACGACGGGAACCAATCCGGACATTGCCGCCCAGGCTTCGACAGCCCCTGCCCAGTACAATGATTTGGGAGTTGCAATGGATTTGAGTTCGATCCTTGCAGCATGGAAGGCAGAGACTCCGGAATTTTATAATGAAATCGGCGAGACGGCAATTCGGTTTGAGCAGGATGCAGAGGGGAAACAGATTGGATTGCCCTTTGCCATTGACGGAACTGGTTTGATCTACAACAAAACTGTTTTTGAGAATGCTGGTATCACGGAAATTCCGGCAAACTATGATGAGCTTACCGAAGCAGCGGCAAAGATTGCCGCGACAGGTGTTACACCCTATGCTTTCCGGGCCAATCATTGCTCCCTTAGCAATTTCCTTATTTTCAGTAACGGCGGTTATAATATTAGCCTGGATTACGAAATTCTTCTGGATGATGAAAAGGTAATCCATATGCTTGACCTGATGCAGGGGTGGTGGGATAATGGATATGTTGCGGAAGGAACAGCAGGATATTCTGCCGATGATATCAGGAAGATGCTGCTCAATGGCGATGTGGGAATGATCATTTCCAATATCCCGACATGGGCATCCGCTGAGCAAAGAGCAAATCTTGGAATACTGCCAGTTCCGATCGGTCCTGATGCGACAGAAGAGACCAAACATAATTCCATGAGCTATCAGGCATACTACGCATATAACACATCCGATCATCCGGAAGAGACGTTGGCGGTTCTCAAGTGGTGGTACGAACACAACGACATTCTTTATACAGAAGGCGGAAATTCCACGGTTCCGCTTCGGGCGTCGCAGTTTGATGCTGTTTTCAGAGGGGATGAAGTTCTCCAGGCATTCTTTGATGAGTATGTAGATAACAATGGCTGTCAGACCACTTTTGTGTATCCTTTTGAGCATTTTGAGACGTGGTATGGAATATTTGACGGAAATAAGGTAAATACAAAGGCACTCATGAACATTTTTACAGGAAAGGATTATCGTCTTGGCCTGGAGGAATCTATTGCGGAAACGAAGGAGATCTTTGAAGCATATGGGATTGGGCAGTAAGGAATCATGAGGAATACTCAATGAAGACGAAAAATAGAAGTGTGAAATGGTTCGGAATATGGATGATGTTACCGGGATTTCTGATGATTATTCTTTTGAAAATATATCCTATTGTTGAGGGGATTTCGTATTCTTTCACGAACCGAAGGCTGGATCGCCCGGTAAATTCGATTGAATTTACCGGACTGCAGAATTTCATCAGCGTCTTTCAGGATAAAAAAATTCTTGGTACCGTGGGTTTTACTTTGGCCTATGCAGTTTTAATTGTTTTGCTTTCTTATACCATCGGATTGGGCCTGGCAATGCTGCTGAACAGGGATATAAAAGGGCGCGGTATCTACAGAACGTTGATTTTGCTTCCATGGGTGATTTCCAATACAGTGACGGCAGCAAATTTCAGATGGATACTAAATGACCGATATGGCATTGTCAACAGAAGTTTGATCCAATTGGGAATCATCGACAAACCAATCCAGTTTTTTGCAAATAGGGATATGGCAAAAGTAATGGTGATCAGCGTCGGCATCTGGAAAACAATACCGTTTATGGTGATTGTTATATTAGCTGCGCTTCAGTCTATTCCGCTGGAATATTATGAAGCAGCAGAGATAGATGGTGCATCATTCTGGGGAAGATTCAGATACATAACGATGCCGGGGATCAAGGCGGTAACGGTTATGGCGACAACTCTGCAGTTTATATGGAACTTTAATAATTTTGAATCCATCTGGCTGTTGACATCGGGTGGACCAAGTGATGCCACAATGACACTGCCGGTCAAGATTTATGAAGAGGCATTTTTGAAAAATAAGATTGGATATGCATCTGCCATTGCGGTGGTAGTCATGTTGTTTATGATTGTATTTACATATGTGAGATTTCGAATATCTGCAAAAGCGAATAAAGATTAAAGAAAGGAAGGAGTCGGACGTGACAAGAAAAAGGAAAAAAACTTCGGTCAATATTCTGACGCACATGGTTCTGATCGCTGTTGTATGTGTTATGATGCTTCCGCTGATGTCTATGGTCGGAACAGCATTTACGAAACACGATGCGGTCGCTTCCAGCACAACGATATTTCCGGCACCGGGAGAGTGGTCTCTGGAAAACTTCACCGGCGTTCTGCGTAAAACAAACTATGGAAAAAACATGATTGTCAGTGCGGTCGTTTCTGTATCGGCAACGATTTTGGGCGCATTGGTGTCTACCTTCAGCGGGTATGCGCTTTCCAAATTTAAGGGACCGTTTTACACATTGAATCTGTCCCTGATGCTGTTAATGCAGATGTTTCCTGGAATGCTGATTACGATACCGCTTTTCCTGATGGCCATTAAGCTGGGACTGGTTAATCATCTGTCCGGCTTGATATTGGTTCATTTAGGGGGGAACCTGGGCTTTAATTTGATGATGATGAAGAGTTTTTATGATGGTACCCCCGTTGAGATTGAGGAAGCTGGGCGTGTGGATGGCGCCACCAATTTTCAGGTGTTTGTGAAGCTGGTTCTGCCGTTGGTAAAACCGGGAATCGCCACGATTTCTATCATGGTATTTCTGAACTCATGGAATGAATACACGATGTCTTCCCTGTTGTTAAGAAATAACAGTCTCCAGACATTGACGGTCGGGATGACAAAGTTTCAGTCGCTGGATATTATCGATTGGGGATATCTGATGGCAGCTTCTACATTGGCTGTTATACCGGCTTTGTTTTTTATGTTTTTCGCGCAGAAATACCTTGTACAGGGACTTACATCTGGCGCTATAAAGGGATAGGAGGATGAGATTAAAATGAAATTTTCAGTTTGTGTTGATGCGGTATTTTCGGGAAAGGACGTGTATGAGTCAATTGAACGTCTGGCAAAAAATGGAATTAAAAATATTGAATTCTGGACATGGTGGGATAAGGATATTGACCGGCTGTTGGAACTAAAAGAAACGTATGATCTTACCTATGCAGCTTTTTGTACAAAGTTTTATAGTCTGGTCAATGGGGACGAGCGGGAAGCATATGTTGATGGCTTTCGGGAGACTTGCGAAGCCGCCAAAAGAATCGGCTGTAAAACGATTATCACAAAGCCGCTGGATAAGACGGACGAAACATATGAAGTGCAGTATCAGAATATGAGAACCACATTGCAGCTGTGTGTGGAAATTGCGAAGGATTATGATATTACAATTGTCATAGAACCGGTGAATTCCGCATACGAGGCACCAAATACATTTATGGATAATTCCACATTGGGATTTCAATTCGTAGATGATATTCAGGATGAGCATCTTAAGGTTTTATATGATATTTATCATATGCAGATCGATGAGGGGAATGTATTAAAACGAATTATAGAAAATATTCATAAGATCGGACATATTCATACAGCCGGTAGTCAGGACAGGCATGAACTGACAGACGGAGAACTGAATTACGATTATATATTTGAGAAGATCGCAAAAACAGATTATGAGGGATTCGTTGGTTTGGAATATTTCCCGGCAGAAGATGAGGTTGCTGGTATTTTAGCGGTGACAAGTAAAAATTACTAAATTGCAACAGGAGAATAGGAGAGAAGAAAATGAGTGAAAAGCATCCCTTGATTGATATGAATGGAATCATTCATATTGCAATTGTGGTGAATGATGTAAAGGCGGCAGCGGCAGAATGGTCGAAATGGACCGGGATACCGGTGGAAGAGATGAATATGCGTTTAAAGGGAATTGTCAAAGGGGGAGATAGAGATCCACGGGATCATTACCGGAATGACTATGATTATGGAATAAATGAAGGATATGGCTTTTGGGAAGCAGATGTGGATCTCCCGAATGGTCTGCGGATCGAACTGATTCAGCCGGAACCGGAGAAGGGACCCTTCCGAGAGTATTATGAAAAACATGGGACGGGTATCCACCATATTGCATTTCGATGTGGCGATGACAGCGATGCTCTGAACGATGCATTGGAAGAAGCCGGTTATCCTTATATTGTGGACACGTATCATCTGAATATTGATCGCTGGCCGGTGCATGATACGGAAGAGATAATGGGTACAAATCTGTGCATCAAACCAGGAAAAAAAGAAGTATGATGAAGAGGTTCCTATGCGACATATATTCAAATCCAAACTATCTACGAAGATTACCGTATTTATTTTTGTATTTATTGTGCTGCCGACGGTAATGATAATGATCTATTTGACAAAGGTATATCAAAAACTGATAGCAGAGGATGTGGAACGGGCAACGCAGCAGCAGGTAGAAAATATTGCCGATAATATTGAAAATAATTTCAATATTGTTTATCAGAAATTGGATTCCTATGTGAACAGACCGACGGTAATGCGTCTGCTGAATGAAAATTACTCCAAAAGCGGTACGGTACAGGAAATAAAGGCATCACTGCCGGAATTATGCGCGGATACGGGAGCGATTAACCTCTATCTATATATCAATAGCTTAAACAGTTATTATATGGCATTTGGCAGTGATGTACCGGATGAAGTCAAAAGAGCGGTTGAGGGGATGAAAGAAGACCAGTCAATCAATTCGAGCGATTTTAAAATTGTAACGGCTCCGGAAGCTCATACGGTTTTTTGCATTAAAGTCATCAAAGACCATCAGACAATGGTATTTCGTGGGTTGATGATTGCTAAATTGTCGTCTGTGGAGGTTGCGAAATATATCGAAAAAAGTCAGGGCACATACGGAGATATTTATGTATTTTCAGACGGCGGCATGACGGTGTATGCGCCGCTATACAGGGAACGGACATTCAGAATAGAGGATATCAAACTGCAGAATGAATCAATGCAGTTTTTGGGCGGGGACTGTGTTTATGTGAAAGCATTGGAAGATTCCGATTTATATGTGGCAGGAATCAATGAGCGATTTATGGAAAGCAATCTGGGACTGCATTTCAGAAGGATATTTCTGCTGATTATTGTGATTGTTACAATCTCGCTCCTGTTTTCCTGCCTATTGATCAAAATTATTCTCAACCCACTAAACGAATTGACAGAATATATCAGGAATACCAATCCGGATGACTTAAGGACAATCAATAAGAAATATCAAGATGAAGAAACACGGGTTTTAGCAAATGCTTATGATGAGCTGGTAACAAAAGTGAATGACAATATTGATAAAAAGTATAAAGCAGAATTGGCCCTGAAGCAGGCGCAGATCAATTCTCTGGAGTATCAGATCAATCCCCATTTTGTAAATAATACGTTGCAGCTGATTGGGTCGATGGCTGCCGATCGGGAGATGTTTGATCTTTACGACATTGTGCTGGCTTTTTCCAGAAATTTTTATTACAGTATCAAATTTAAAGGGGGGAGTTATGTTACATTAGAGGATGAACTGGAATTCCTGGATGATTATATTACGCTTCAACAGGCAAGATATCCAGATAAATTAAAGTTTGAAAAAGATATTCAACCGGCTTGTAAGGATATTGTTGTTCCTAAAATTATTATTCAACCGTTGATTGAAAATTGCTTCAGTCATGCCTTCAATAACAAAGATGGTGAGTGGCGGATAAAGGTTGAGGCAAATATCAGCAATCAGATTCTTACAATCAGCGTTTCGGATAATGGTAAGGGGATGAAGAACGAGCAGATTAAGATTCTGGATACAGATCTTGGTAATCCGGATAATACGCTGCGAACAGGAACAAGCCATATTGGCATTCGAAATGTGAATGCGAGACTCTGTTTATTATATGGAATTGCTCACCGCCTTCGTTTTAAGAGTAAAGAGGAGGAAGGAACAACTTTTTATATTGAGATCCCAATCGATTCAGAAGCATCAGGATAGGAGGGAAGTATGATCCGCTTATTAATTGTAGATGATGAGCTTGCAACGATTCGAATCATAAAAAAGACGATCAATTTTGAAAAATATGATATCGAGGTAATTGGTGAAGCGTATAACGGCGATGAGGCAATGTCTTATATTAATTCTGTCAATCCGCCTGAAATCGTCATTACGGATATGAATATGCCGGTCATGGACGGAGTCTCCCTGATGCGGTATTTACAGGAAAATGAGAAGAATGTACAGATTATTGTTGTCAGCGGATATTTTGATTATTCCTACACGCATGCTGCAATCCGGGCCAATGTGCATGATTATATATTAAAGCCAATTGATCCAAAGGCGCTCGAAAAAGCATTGAGTGAATGCTGTCAAAAAGTAATCTGGTCACGACAGATTTCAATCCGTAACAGTGATGAGGGGACAAAACTTGAGGTTAAAATCTACCAGATAATTTTGAAACAGACAAACGAGATATTAAAAATGATCCGCTATGGAAATCACATAGAATGTGATCGGTGTCTGGATGAATTATATGAAAGACTAAAGCATGAAAATATCAATGAGGATTCCGGTCGGGCGGTACATCGGGTAATGCTGGCTTCCATACAGCGATATCTGGCGGAAAATGATATGGATGTTATAAAAGCGGATGAGTCTGAACAGGCGCAGGTACATTCCTGCAAAGATGCAATCAGTTTGATTCGCCAGACAGCACATGCCATTATCGATAAAATCGAGGCGGAAAAGAGTGACAGGAAGCGTTCTTTAGATGAGGTACTTGCATACTTAAATGAACATTATATGGAAAATATCCGCCTTGAAACAATCGCAGATCAGTTTCACTACAATAAAGAGTATCTAACAACAGTGTTCAAGAAAAAATATGGGCTGAATATAGGAGAATATGTGGTTAAGTTGAAAATTGAGGATGCCAAGAGACAACTGCGCTATACAACAAAAAATATGGATGAAATAATGTTGACGCTTGGATACAGCGATGTAAGCTATTTTTACCGACAGTTTAAAAAAGTAGAAGGGATATCTCCCGGACAATATCGGAAGAATATGTTGAGTCTTTGATTTATTGTTCAAAAGGTGTGGCAGACGTATGATTATACTAAACAACAATGATATCAATAAAATGTTATGCAGGATTTTAGCTGCATTGCTGATTCTGTCAGCGCTGTTATTGGCGGGATGCCGTTTGGACCTGTCAGGTGAGGAGACGCAATTCTTAGAATCGACAGAGAAAAACACCGGAATTACGGATGATGCAGTACAGACAATTGTAATATGGGAATATGAAAGGGGGACGAAATCGTTTCAGGAATCTTTGTCTGAGTTGGCGGAAGAAGCCACCCTGGCAGATATCGATGGAAAACGGTATCATGTTGTAGCAGTAGAGGTACCGGCGGATGTATACGAGCAGGAGTTTTTGGAAGCATATGTTCAGGGAACGGCTCCGGATATTGTCTTTGGAACACCGGAAAATCCTTCTTTATATACCGGAATCGGGGTGACGATCGATCTGAGTCCGTTGTTGGAACAATGGGAACAGGAAGACAGCGTTTATTTGAAAGAACTGCCGGAATTGGCATGGGATTATTTTAAAACAAAGGGAATTCAAAGTGGAGTTCCGGTGACGCAGACGGGATATGGAATTGTCTATAATAAGGACATCTTCAGCAAAACCGGCATTACGGTACTGCCGCACACGTATGAAGAATGGGAGCAGATGTGTATACAGATAGCGGAGACAGGAGTCATACCATGGATCAATGGAGTTGAGAATGTAGGCGTACCGAGCCTGAATTGTCTTGCATACTGGCTCGGGTCCAACGGTACTTCCATATTAAATGCGGACAGGAAAGCGGATTTTGGTAACAAAGCATGCATGGGGGTATGGTCTTTCTATGAAAAGAACATCGAAAATAACTATCAGCCAGAGAATGTCTTACAGTATACAGATGAGGATGCAAGGCAGCTGTTTCTAGACGGTAAAGCGGCAATGTATGCAGGAACAATTCCCAATTTTATCTCTGAAGATTTGGAAAAATACGGAGTATTACCCATGATAAGCGAACCAGCAGCGGAAGGTGTTTCGTATCATCCGGTTTCTTTTCAGGGATATTATGGAATACGTAGTAGCCACGACAGTGATACGTTAGCAGTGCTGAAGTGGTGGTATGAGCATAATGCGTCACTTTGGGCGGAGGCCGATACGGATAGAGTCCCATGCTTGCAAGAACATGCTATCAGGATCTATGGAGAAAATGAGTTGATTCGTGACTGGCTTTTAGAGAATTTATTTGTGGAAAATGTATCAACCATTTTTTATCCGCAAACGCGGTATCCGAGCTATGCGAACGAACTGATTTCCAGCGGATGTCTGACCGGTGTTTTGACGGCATTGTATTCAGGTGGAACGATAAACGAAGGAATCTTAAAAGCGAATTTTGAAACAGACAGGCTATTGGAAAAATATATCATTCAATAAAACAGGAGGAAACAAAATTGAGCGATTTAACAATCAATTCAACGAGGCTGCTTAATAACGGGGTAAAGATTCCGATTCTTGGCCTTGGCACATCTGAAACTTCGCCGTCCACAAAGGAGCAGACGAGAATCTTTGGGTATGGGATTGAAGCCGGATACAGGATGCTTGACACGGCATGGAGCTATCAGACAGAAAGGGGTGTTGCGGAAGCGATCAAAGTAAGCGGCCTGCCAAGAGAACACTTCTTTATTACGACAAAATTGGCATCTATGGCAATTCATCTGGGGGAAAAAGAGATTATACGTAATTTTGAAGATTCCCTTCGAAATCTTCAGACCGATTATATTGATTTATATATGATTCACTGGCCGCCGCATGGGCTGCTGCAGCAAACCTGGAAACTGATGGAGTATTTTTATTACAGCGGACATGTGAGGGCAATCGGTATCTCCAATTGCAAAAGAAGAGACTGGCTGGAGATTATGATATCCTGTAACGTGAGACCGCAGGTTCAGCAGGACGAATTCAACCCTCTTCGCATGAACGAATATAATCGAATTTACTGTGAAAAGCATAACATTTATTTTGAAGCTTTTTCACCATTGCAGAGAAATGGACTGACAAATAACAAAATATTGCTGGAACTGGCGGAAAAATATAACAAGGAGGTCAATCAGATCATACTGCGCTGGGATGTTCAGCATGGCATAACGCCGGTTCCCAGATCAGCAAATAAGGATCATATCTTTGAAAATGCGAATATTTTTGATTTTGAAATAGCAGAAGAGGACATGAGCAAAATTGACAGTCTGAATGTAGAGGCTATCTCGAACAGAGATATGGATAATTTTAATTTTTAGAAGCGGAGGTGTTATCATTGAGTGGCTTAAATTTTAATTCAACGGTGACGTTGCGAAATGGGATCAAAATGCCGATCATGGGATACAGCACAGAAAAACATGCAGAGAATCTAAAGTCCCAGATAGATTTTTTTGAAGAGGCGATTGACCTGGGATTTCGCTATTTCAGCACATCGTATATGGACAGATGTATTATTCCATTAAGAAAGGCTATAGAAAAAAGCGGGATTGATCGAAATGAGTTTTTTGTTTCATGCAGTGCGCCCCGTCGTGCAAATGCGAATATTGCGGCATATGCGGATGAAATTGCTTATGATTTTGGCGGTCCCATTGATTTGTTTACAATTTCATGGCCTTATTTTATGACGATGGATCTTGTGTGGAACGGAGATCCGAATCTGCCAAAGAATGCAAACGGTTTTCGAATCAGCATGCAGGACCTGGGGGAAGATTTGACGCGTACAATAGGTGTAAGCAATTTTGACATACATCATCTGGAGGAGCTGAAAAAGAGCGAGAATTTCCGGATTATTCCTTTTACTAATGAAAATCAGTTTCATCCGCTTTATACCTGCAAGGCGCTGAGGCGGTATTGCAGTGAGAATGGGATCATATTTATCCAGGGTACCGAAGCCAACGAACTGGTGAAGGTTCAGAATGCTACATATGCAACGGATGTTGGGAAAAACGGTGATTTGTGGGAGGTTGATGAACGTCACATCAAGGCAAATCAGCTGGGTATCGAGATGAATCGGAATGGCTTAAGAGCGTATTATGAAGTGAACCATCCGGAACAGGTGGCATATACGAGTACACACAGCAGAAATACTGAAAAGTCCAGTGCCGACCCCTTTGACAGAACCAATAATCCCAGAGAGGAAGAGGATTTTTATAAACATGCTGCGCCAATTATAGATATCGGAAAGCAATATGGCAAAGATGCCAGGCAGGTCATCAACCGCTGGGCGCTTCAACATGGCGCAGTCATTCTCGTGAAAGGCATCTTCCGGTCGGATATGGAGCATGCAAAGGATGTGTTTGATTTTAAACTGACAGAAGAGGAAATGCAGCGGATCGATTCCTTTAACATGGACAAGCGCTTTGGCTATAATCCGGATTATCAGGATTTCTAAATTTTTTGGATGAATGTTTGTTTTCCGGCTGCGGTTTGATAAAATACCAAATGGAGGGAAATATGGATGGAATAATGACGGTCGCTTACATAGGAAATGGCAAGAGTACCAACCGATATCACTTACCGTTTGTTCTGGCTGGAGGGGAGAAGATACAAGTTAAAACGATTTGGGAAAGAACCGATCGTTCCGCGCAGTGGACAAGAGTTCCGGGAGTTCGCTATACAAAGGAGCTGTCAGTAATAATGGAAGATCCGGAGGTTGATGTGGTCATTATTACAACACCGGTGACAGCACATTACCCTTTGATTAAAGCTGCTTTAGAAGCCGGTAAGAACTGTGTATGCGAAAAGCCATTCACACGAACCTTATCCGAGGCTGAAGAACTGTTTCAAATGGCCGAGGAAAAGGGATTCATGTTGCAATGTTATCAAAATCGCCGTTTTGACAGTGACTATTTAACGGTAAAAAAAGTGATTCAGGAAGGTAAGTTGGGAAAACTGTTCGAAATGGAAATGCATTTTGACTATTATCGCCCGGAAGTGCCGTTAAAAGAAAAAGGTTATAAACGGGAACATTCCTTCTTGTTCGGGCATGCGTGTCATACACTCGATCAGGTGATTTCTTTTATGGGGACTCCGGATTATTATTCTTCGGATGTTCGGGCAATGCTTGGAAAAAATCACATGAATGATTATTTTGATATTGATCTTTATTATGACGGCTGTAAGGTATCTGTAAAATCCAGTTATTATCGCATAAAACCAAGGCCCAGCTTTGTTGTTTATGGACAGCGGGGCATGTTTGTGAAAGAGACCACGGACAAGCAGGAACAGGATTTGAAACATTATTATCTGCCGGCAAATCATGATTTTGGGGAGGATTTGCCGGCAGATTACGGAACCCTTATTTATTATGACAGTGAAGGTGTCTATCATGAAGAGAAGGTTCCGTCTGTGAGAGGGAACTACTCCTGCTATTATGATGCTTTGTATGAAACAATGATTCATGGGAAAGAGCCTTTGGTAAAAAAAGAGGAAACGCTGCTCCAAATGAGAATACTGGAAGCGTGTATCAGACAAATGGAGGATGGATGGAAAAATGAAAATCAGTGTTCTGGAAGTGTATGATATAAAAAAGGCAGAGAGGAAGGTGCTTCATGAGTTCGCGGGTGTGATCGAAGCACCAAACTGGCTCCGGGATGGAGATACGCTGTTGTATAATGCGAATGGACGAATCTGGAAATACAGCATTGCTTCCGGAAAAACAGAGCAGTTGGATACAGGCAGGTGTAATAATTGTAACAATGATCATGTACCGTCACCTGGCAACGAAGAACTTTACATCAGTTGTGCACCACAGGGGGAGACCGGCTGGGTGTCTCAGATCTTTGTTCTGCCTATAAAGGGCGGAAATCCCAGACTGGTGGTAGAAAACAGCCCATCTTATCTGCATGGATGCTCAAATGATGGAAAGGAGCTGGCTTACTGTGCATTTCGGGAGAATATCGTTGACATCTATTCGATTTTGATCGACGGAGGTATAGAAAAAAGATTGACGGACGGAGTGGGATATAATGATGGACCGGAATATTCACCGGATGACCGTCATATCTGGTTTAACAGCAGCAGAACCGGACTAATGCAGATTTTTCGAATGAACCGGGATGGCAGCAATCTGACACAGATAACGGATACCGAGAGCAATAACTGGTTCCCCCATGTATCGCCGGATGGCAAAAAGGTTGTGTATCTTTCGTTCCAAAAGGATGATCTGGAGGCGTGGCAGCATGTCCCTGACAAACATGTGAAAATGTGGCTTATGGATTATGATGGCAGTAATCCACAGTGTATTGTCAGTTTGTTCGGCGGACAAGGCACGATCAATGTGAATTCCTGGGCTCCGGACAGCAGCCGGTTTGCATTTGTCAGTTATCGGTATGAGTAGATTGAGTATACTTTTTTGCAAGAATCTCAAGCCTTTTCCGTATAGAATATATCTATAAAAGAACAAAGGAGATGATTCGTATGGCAAAAAAGAGTTATGCTGCCGATCTGGTGGTTGTCGGGGGCAGTGCGACAGGGGTTTTGGCGGCAATATGTGCAGCAAGAAAAAACAAAAAGGTTATACTAATTGAAAAGGAGAGTTACCTTGGCGGACTTGCCGTTGGGTCGCTCATGGGTCAGCTGACCGGTTGCGGCCTGAATGATCGAGCTATGTTTGGTGGGGCAGCGAAGGAAATCATTGATGAATTATTTCACAACAATGGGGCTAAATATTATCCCATGCCGGCGCGTACAAAAGAAGGCAATATTATGTTGCTGCGATACAATGTTGAATCTTTGGGATATTTGCTTGAGCAAAAGGCTGTTGAGGCAGGCGTCACTGTCCTGTACAGCTGCACGGTAGTTTCGGCAGAAGAGGATGAAGGTTCCTGTCATGTTGTCGCCAGAGGTCTTTTTGATACTCTGGAAATTGAGAGCAGCCTGATTATTGATGCTACCGGCAATGCCTCAGTTGCACACTTAATGGGTCTTGAAACGGTGACTCCGGATATTGATGAGCGCATGTCAGTTGCATTAATATTTAAGATGGGGAATGTGGACTGCGAAAAACTGGATGAGTTTGATTGGGTTTCGGTGAGAGATTCCTGGCACGAGGAAGGTATATTGCCATCAAAGTTTCTGGCTTTTGCGCCTTGCCCTAACACGAATGAGGCAATCATAAATGCCACTTATCGTGCAAACGTGGATCAAGAGTCAACAGAGGAAGTAACTCAGGCGCTTATGGAACTAAGAAAACAAATTCATGATATTATCCCCAGATTTA
>Ga0153942_1000530_pt1 | contig 15043 bp, 8 predicted proteins | sample TSNJ026MetaG_FD_104731 | JGI IMG/M metagenome (GOLD analysis project Ga0153942, IMG submission 104731) | Attine ant fungus gardens microbial communities from New Jersey, USA - TSNJ026 MetaG | ecosystem: Host-associated > Fungi > Mycelium > Unclassified | place: USA: New Jersey, Brendan T. Byrne... | reverse complement strand
GCTATATAGGTACCGGCTTAGGCAACGCCATTTCTATTGGTGGGGAAATGCTGGCGGGCCGCAATGGGGTGGCCGGTGAGTTGGGCCATATTCCTGTCTATGGCAGCGACAGCCTCTGCGGCTGCGGCAATAAAGGCTGCATGGAGACCATGACTTCAGGGTGGCATCTTGAGGAGCTCAACGATATGCACTATGCCGGGGAAGCCATCGCGGACATCTTCACCAACCACAGCGGCGATGACGTGGTCCGCGGCTATGTGGAGGACCTGGCTATTCCCATTGTGACTGAAATCAATATTTTGGACCCGGATTATGTGGTGCTGGGCGGCGGGGTATTGCAGATGAAGGATTTCCCCATTGAGGTCCTTCTCCAGCAGGTCCACAGGTTGGCCCGCAAGCCGTTTCCGGAGAAAAATCTGCGCATTACCATTGCGTCAGGCAAACAGGAAAGCGGCGTAGTGGGGGCGGGAATGTATGCATTTTCCCGATTGTGGGATGATGGGTTGATTCGCGCTGGAAGACAAAATACATACGATTATTTATCGAAGAAGAGGTGAACCTATGGAAAGAGCGGTTTATTTTGACGCTTGGCTCAAAAACCAATACTGTACCCACCCCAGCATGCCTATGCGGAGCCTCCGGATGTTGGAGGACCTTAAAGACTGCAGAGCCACCAGCTTGGTTTGGGCGGGCTTGGGCGGGGGTTCAATTTCGCTGCCCTTTCTGCATCACGAGGCGTTTGGCCCAGTGGATCCCAGGCAGCGGTTTTATGGCTACATGAACGACGCTGAGTTTATCCGGCGCTGCAATGAAAATAGCATCAAACTGTTTAGCATTGTGTTTGAGGTTCAAGGCTGGGAATTCCCTGCCCGGTACGATGAGGCGGGCGGCCTCCAAGAGCTGAACTTCACCGAGGCCCCAAACGGGTATTACGGTCTGCGGGAATTTTCGGGAAAAAACCATGAAGGATTGTTCTCCAAAAGCTTTGATGATTTTTATCCTAATGGCATTGTCAACAGTGCCGGGGAGGTGGTTACCAATCTATTGGAGGAATGTGCCGCCAGGGATTATAACGGCGACATGATTCATGCCAGATGGGTGGAGATGCCGGTAGAGGGCGCTTACTGTATCCAAACTTGCCGGAACAACCCAGTGTGGCGGGACTATCTAAAAAAGATTATTATGCTTCAAATTGACGCCGGTGTGGCAGGGGTTCAACTGGATGAAAGCGAACTGCCCATCACCGCTCTGCGCCATGGCGGCTGCTTTTGCAGGGACTGTGTGGACGGCTTTACCAAGTATTTACGTGATCTTAAGCATATGGGAAAATTGTCGCTGGAATACATGAACCTAAATCTGGAACGCTTTAACTACAAAGAATTTATTCTGGAGCAGGGCATTGATTTCCCCAACGGGGATCAGGTACCTTTGTTCAAAGAGTACTGGGAGTACCAGGTGCTCTCTGTGAAACAGTATTTCACAGAGCTTACCGACTTCATTCGCTCCTATGGCAAAGAGACCCAGGGTGAGGAGGTATTGGTATCCGGTAATTTTTTCAACGGCATGCCCGTGTACTACCCCATTCGGGACACGGTGGACGTTGTGACCACTGAGATGGAGTGCACCCTCTTCCGGCAACCCCACTGGTACCGCTACATCAGCGGCTTTGCCAATGGCAAGGACGTCATTGTGGCGGAGAACCCTTATGGCGGCATTGTGCCGGATTTGGTGGAGATGCTAAACAGGGGAAAGGGCTATGATCTCTACCGCATCTTCCTATTGGAGGCCACTGCTTACGGGTGCAATATGGCGATGCCTTATGGGGGCTGGATGGGAAATACCATGCGAGATGCTTTCTGGTCGCCGCAGGAGATCTCGGTTGAAGTGGGGCGGTTTTTAGAAGGCCATGACCGGTTAATCCGGCGGAAGTCGGGGGCTACTATAGCGGTCCTTTACAGTTGGCCCAGCTGCTATTGGTTGGAGAGCACCAAGAATTCCACTGGAAATGTGGATGAAGGGGATAGCGGCATCCTATTTTTTACCCCCAGCAACCTAGATGACCCCACCACCACCCGTCTTCCATTCTGGGAGGCCATTCGGGAGCTGTCAGACCAACAGGTGGTCTACGATGTGATCACCTTGGGAGATGGAGAATTTGTAGAGGATGATTTTGGGACTAAGGACCTGTCCGGCTATAATTTGTTGGTCTTGCCGGAGTGCACTGTACTAACTCCCTTGCAAAAGGGAAGGATACAGGCTTTTGCGGAGCATGGGGGACGGTTGTTGTTGTTTGGAAAGACAGCTGTGGACGATCCGGGCTTTGTGGAAGCGTTGGCCAAATTGGAGAACGTGACGTTCTGCGTCAATCCTCCAGAGCGGGTGGCGGCTATGGCCGGTTTCCGCGATGCCTTTGACCAGACGGACCGCCCTAAGGAGCGGGTACGGGTAAACAAGCCCAACCTGGGTATTCACACCCATAAGCTGGAGGATGGGGTGGCGGTTCATCTGATTAGCTACGCTTACGATGAGATCATGGACCAGTGCGTCACTGAAACCGGCCTTCGCGTGACCGTTCCGGTCAGTGGCGGCATAGCCGCGGTAAAATTCCATACCCTCACAAGGAGCTGTGAATTGGAATGGACGATAAACAAAACCCAATATGAAATTACAATTCCGGATTTCAGTGTCTATGGCATTCTGGAAATCCGTATGGGAAAGGAATAGTATTCTATGGACAACAATATTTTGATGCAAGGTGAGCCGCTAAACCGGGAAAAATTCTTTTCCCCGTCACGGGAATTTGGCATCATGCCCTTTTGGTTTTGGAATGGGGAGATGGACTATAGGGAGATGGAGTATCAACTGCGGGAATACTATGACAAGGGCATTCCCGCCATCTACATACACGCCCGGTTTGGCATCAACGACCATGTTCCTTATCTGAGCAAGGATTGGTTTGACCGGGTGCAGTTCACTGTAAAGAAGGCCCAGGAGATCGGCCTTCAGGTGTGGATCTATGATGAGTATAATTGGCCCAGCGGCACTGCGGGGCAATCCATCATGGAGGATAAGCCTCAGCTTACCAGCCGGTATTTGGAGCTGGTAGAGGATAACATCCCCGGCCAGTACTTCACCTTTATGGAAGGAACCGACTCCCGCTACCACGACCTGGAGCAATCCGAGCCAGTTTATGCCTGTGCTATCCTGGAGGAGGATTTAAAGGCGGGGAACCCCAATTTCATTAATCTAATGCCCTCCCTTTCCTTTGACAAGGTAATTTCCTGGGAGGCGCCTCCCGGACCCTGGAAACTCTTTTTTTTCATTGAGCGCAAGGCGGCCTGGTATGCAGATTCCCTCAATCCCGAAACCACCAGGGAGTTTTTAGAGCGGACCCACCAGCGGTATAAGGAATCCATAGGGGAATCTTTCTCTGGCAAGATTAAAGGTTTTTATACAGATGAACCCGCTATGTTCTATTTTGAAATCTTTAAAAACAACAACGCGCTTCCTTGGTCCAGCCAGCTCCTAAAAATTTTCAAGGAGAAAAACGGCTACAACTTGAAGCCGTGGTTACCCATGCTCTACTACCATATTGGGCCCAAAACCGAGCAGGTGCGCTATGACTTTTTTAGTGCGCTTTCCGCCCAGTATGAGGGGAGCTACTACGGACAGATTGAAGAATGGTGTAAGGAGAATGGCGTGGTGTCTACAGGCCACCTCCTCTGCGAAGAATCCATCCGTTTACACGCCCGCAGCGGCGGCAACTTATTCCATATGCTTCGCCATTTCGGCCTCACCGGCGTGGACCACCTCTATCCCCGTGTGGGCACCCGTGAGATGCCCAGCGAGCATGTGGCGCTAAAAATCGCCTCCTCCGCTGCCCATCAGAATGGCAGTGTACGCCTGATCTGTGAATCTATGGGCGGTCTCTATTGGGACTGCACTTTGGAGAGGATGAAATGGGTGGCCGATTGGGAATACGTGTTGGGCGTGAACATCCTCAATCCCCACGGCTTCCATTATTCCATTGAAGGCCAGCGTAAACGGGACTGGCCACCATCCCAATTTTACCATCACACCTGGTGGGAAGAATACAGAGACTTTAACCAATACCTGACCCGTTTGGGCTACGTGCTCACTGGAGGCCGCCATGTAGCCAAGCTGGCAGTACTCTATCCCATTAATACGGTTTGGGCCACCTACACCCCTCAAAAGCCCACCCCTATCGGTGAATTTATTGAGCGGGAGTTCCCCTACCTGGCAGACCGGTTGCTGCGCATTCATGTGGATTATGACTATTTGGATGAGGATATCCTGGCAAACGCTGAGATACAGAACGGCAGGCTGCTTATCCGCGGCGAGGATGGTTTGGTCCGGGAGGAATATGAGGCTCTGCTTTTACCGGGCATGACCCACATTAAAGCGGCCACACTGGAAAAGCTGGAAAGCTTTGTGGCGGGCGGCGGTAAGGTGATGGCCGACACCCTCCTGCCTCAGATGTGTATTGAGGGGGATTGTACTAATTTCACCGTTCGGGTGGAAAGGCTGTTTGGCGTCAACCCCGATGAGGTTCGTACCGCCTTTGAGACAGGCTCCGCAGGAGCTCTTTTGGTGAAGGAAATAGCTTATGGTGCGGGAAAGACCGTTTTTGTAGGCGGTGAGGGCTTCCAGGCCGACGGGGATCTGGAGTCCTTGCGGAAAGTTGTCGCCACCCTGGTGGATTCCGGCATTGACATAGATTCGGAAGAGATTTTCTACCTCCACCGGGTAAAGGATGGAGAAGATTTTCTGTTTCTTGTTAATCCTACTGCCCAGGCTGTAGATACCCGGTTAAAATTATCAGGTGAATATGCCCTGGAGAATTGGAACGCCGAAACTGGTGCTATTGAAGGACGAAATGTTTATCAGGTGGAAAAAGAGTTTACTGAGACCAGCCTCCACTTTGAGCCCTTTGGTTCTGTCCTGCTGCACTTGAGCCCATACCAGGGCCAAACCCATATCTGTGAAGCCAACTTTGTGGTCACTGGTTGTAAAAATGGGCAGATCACCGGCTATGCCGCAGAGGCGGGCGAAGCTAGGGCTGTAGCTGTGACAGCCGGAATACAAACGCTGTACACGGCTCCGGTGGAGAGTAATACTATCCTCTTGGAGACGCCGTCAAGCTGGAGGTTTTCCCTCAACCGGCCCAATTGCCTGCTCACCGGTAAATGGAAGATGCGGTACGCCGGGAAAGAAAATCCGGAAGCGTTTGCCAAGGATATCTGCCACAGCAATTTTTGTTTCGATGGCTGGTATGATTTCTGCATGGGCGCTTGGGAAATGCAGCTGGATGAGGAGCGGGATAACCCGGTATATCCAGTGGACCTGTGGTATGTGACCCACTTTGCGGTGGAGGCCCTGCCGGAACAATTGGATTTGCTCATCGATGGCTTTGCTGGTGAGAAATTCCGACTCTTTGTCAATGGGACTGAAATCACGGGGCCCTTTCAGCGCAGTTGGCTGGATGCGGAAATCCGCGCCGCTTCCATCCGCCAGGCGGCCCAGGCAGGCCAAAATACTGTGGCGGTGCTGCTTACCGTAACCAAGAAAAGCGATGGCCTGCTGGACTTGCTTAAAATCACCGGTAACTTTGCTGTGGCCGATGAATGCATCACAGCTCCGGGTACGGCGTTGTCCACTGGAGATTGGACAACACAAGGCTTCCCTTACTACTCAGGAGCTATTACGTATACCGCTGCTTTTCATCTGCCGGAGGAGTGCGCGGATATGCGGATATTATTGAAGGCGGACGTAGGCACCGATGTGCTGGAGGGCTGGGTCAATGACCAGCCGGCAGGCAAGTGCCTGTGGCGGCCATACGCTATGGATCTCACCAGTCTGGTAAAACCCGGTGAAAATAAACTTTGCTTACGGGTGGTCAATACTTTAGTAAATCTTTTGGAGGGAAAAAAGCAGGCGTCGGGTCTGTTCCATCTAGAGATTACAGCCCATCCCCAGGTCAATTTTTTTCTAAAATGAGGTATACGCGTGGATAAACTATATATGGATACTGATACGGGTAAGGATGCAGATGACGCCCTGGAACTGGACCGGGAAAGAAATTATACGCAATTGGCCTGTGCGGTGGAACAGCCCGCTTTTCGGGATTGGGTGAAAAAAGATTAAGGAGGGAACAGCCCGATGAAATTGGCATTGATCGGCGGCGGCAGTGTACGGACCTACTATTTTGTGGAATCTTTGATTAAATTCTGCCAACGGCTGAATATCACCCATCTGAGTATCATGGACAACGATCCGGTGAAATTAAACATCTTTGGCGGCTTTGGAGAATATCTGGTGAGGCAGGCAGGGGACCCCCTGAAAGTGGAGATCACCGGGGACCTAGAGCAGGCGGTCCGGGACGCGGACTTCGTGGTGACGACCATCCGGGTAGGCAAAGATGAAGCACGCTGCCAGGATGAACGCATCGCCCTCCGGCATAACCTTATCGGCCAGGAAACTACTGGCGCCGGCGGATTTTCATATGCAACCCGCTCCATTCCAGCCATGCTTGAGATCTGCGGGGCCATTAAGCGATATGCCAAACCTGGGGCGGTGACCTTCAATTTCACCAACCCGTCCGGATTGGTGAGCCAGGCTATGCACGATGCCGGCTATGAGGTCATTGGTATCTGCGACAACGCCACCGGCATCAAAATGGACTTGTCCAAGGCCCTGCGCTGCAACAGCGGCGAGATGTTTGTCAGGGCCTATGGCCTCAACCACCTGTCCTGGGCGGATCAGGTAATCATTGGAGGTAAGAACGTGCTTCCTGCCCTTATGCAGAACGACGGGTTTATTGAGAATTTTCACCAGTTTGTTTACTTTGACCGGGATTTGGTGCGCAGCCTTGGGAAAATACCCAATGGCTACCTGTATTATTTCTATCACCGGGAGAAGGCTTTAGCCAATACCTTGGCCTCTCCTGAAACTAGGGGCGAGACCATCCACCGGATCAACGAGGAGATGATGGAAAAGCTCATCCCCATGGATGTGAAAACCCAGGCTGCGGAGATGATTGAAATCTACCGCCACTACATGCGCCTGCGGGAGGGCAGCTACATGCATATGGAGATGGGCGAAGCCCCGCCATCCCATAAGGAGATTGATTTGAATGCCTTGGGGGTTCCGGAACTTTCCGATGAAAATTCCGTTCAGAAAATCTATGAGGGATATGCCGGGGTAGCCTTCAACTATATCGAGAGCTACCTCACCGGTGGACCCATTGATCTGGTTCTCTGTGTGCCCAACAATGGTGCCATTGTTGGGTTGGAGGACGATGATGTGGTGGAGGTAACCTGCATAGTGGACAAGGATGGCCCCCACCCCATTAAAATTGGGGCCATCCCGGAGGACGAACTGAATCTGGTGCGCTTGATCAAACGGTACGAAAAGCTGACGGTGCAGGCTATTGAAGAGCGGTCTATCGAACGCGCCACCCAAGCCTTGATGCAGCATCCGCTGGTTTCCAGCTATTCTCTAGCCAAGGCTCTGGCAAGAGAATACGCGGAAGTCAACACCCCCTACACGGGCGGATGGAGGTAGGGCATGTACGATGTGACTTGCATCAGCGACTGCTGCGTGGATTTGATCTTTGGTGGCTTGGTCCGCGTTCCGGCGCTGGGAACCGAAGAGTACTGCCAGCATCTGGAAATGAAAGCCGGAGGCGGAGCCAACACCCCTATGGGGTTGGCCAAGCTGGGGGCCCGAACCGCCTATATCAGTGCCGTTGGCCAAGATAGCTTCGGTCAAGCCGTGATGGAGCAGATGGCGGGGGCAGGGATCTCCTTGGAATATTTGCAGCGGGAGAAAGGGTTTACTACCTGGGTCAGCGCAGTGCTGTCTACCGGTCAGGACCGGGCCTTTGCCTCTTATGGAGGTACCCCATTTCAACTGGATAGGCGTTCTCTCACCAGCATTTTAAAGAAAACCCGACACATCCACACCTATTTATACTATTGCCGCAAATTCCCTTTTCTATTGTCCATGTGCCAGGAACAGGGCGTCACCGTGTCGGTGGATATGGCCTGGGAGCCAGGCCAGACCTTGGAGGACATCCAGGATGTGCTGGAGCAAGCCCACATTTTTCTGCCTAACGACAAGGAGGCTTGTGGGTTGACGGGGACAGGGGATGTGATGGTGGCGCTGGAACGAATTGCCCGGTACTGCCCCTATACGGTGATTACTTGCGGCAGTGGCGGTTGCGTGGCCGCAAGGGATGGAACCATTTATAAGGTCTCTGCGGCTTCGGTGGAGGTGAAGGATGCCAATGGCGCCGGAGACCTGTTTAACGCGGGATTGTTGCGGGCCTACGGGAATGGCGCTTCCGTGGAGGACCAGCTGCGTATGGCGGCGGCCTCAGGAGGATTGGCTGTGACCTATGCCGGAGGTATGGATGAGGCATATAGCGCTGATGGGGTAAGTGCCTTAATGAGAAATATAACCGTTACCACCATTGGAAAAGGGGAGTGAGAGACATGCCAAACCGCAATATCATCGATGCCCACGTCCATGTATTTGGCAGGGGTATGGAAGGGGTTCGGGATATGTTGGAATTTCAGAAGCAGTTTGGCTATGCGGCCTGCAACTATCTGAGCTGCGAATGTATGGGGGACGCCACTCAAAATGCCCTGGGCATCTATCTCAAGGCCATCGCCCCGGAAAATTACATTTTTGGCGGGCTGACCTACCGCTACCCGTACTCCTATGCCCAGGAGGCGGCTAGGTTGCGAGAGATTGGCTTTGATGGTATGAAGATGGTAGAGAACAAGCCTACCTTGCGCAAGGAACTGAACATGCCCAGCAACCACCCCGCCTACAATGAATTTTATGCTTATTTGACTGACAATGGATTCCCTTTGCTGGCCCACGTAGCTGACCCTGAGGAGATGTGGGACCGCGCCGCCGTGCCGGATTGGGCCTATGAGCGGGGCTGGTTTTATGGGGATGGAAGCTATGTGGATAAAGAGACGCTGTACAGTGAGATGGAGGACGTCCTCATCCGCTTTCCCAAGATGACGGTAATTCTGGCCCACCTATTCTTTATGTCCGCGGACCTGCCCCGGTTAGACCAGTTGATGCAGCGCCATCCCCAGGTACTGCTGGACGTGGTGGCCGGCAGCGAGATGTATTTCAATTTTGGTGGGGATATTCCGGGCTGGCGGGAATTCTTCCTGCGGTATCAGGATCGGATAATCTACGGCACTGATAATCTAAACCTCTACGATGCCGCCGATATTGAAAACGCCCAGATCACCAACCGGATGGAGATAGAATTTCTTACCTGGGAGGGTGAGATCCCCGCCTGGGACAAGGTAGTTCTGGGCATCGGTTTGCCGGAGGGCGCTTGTGATAAGATCTTCCGTACAAACTTCCAGCGGGTAGCGGGCAGTAAACCAAATCCCTTGAACAAGGCAGCGGCCATCCACTATTTGAATGAGCGGCTGGAAAACAGAGCGTTGGCCCTTACTGAGGAGGAAAGGGTTGTAGTCCAAGGAGTGAGGGATTTTCTGATGAGGCAATAAATCCAAAAATAAAGAAATTTGATATAGAGGAAGAGGTGAGGCTATGGAGTGGAAGGCTCATAATAACTGGTTAGTCTTGAAAAGGCCGGGGTTTTTCATGGGTCTTTCGTTTACCTCAGAGGGGGATGTGCGGCTGCGGACTTGTCCCCATGAGGATGATTTTTATGGGAGCGATCCGTGGTCCCCTGTGCTTGCAAAGGAGCCGGAATGTACGCCCGCCATAGTAGCGGAGGCAAACGGCGGGCTGCGAATGTCTGGAGAAAGTCTGGTTGCGTTAATTCATCAGGATGGTTCTCTAAATATTCAGATGAGTGGCAAATCGGTATTTTCCACGCCCGGAGACGCGTTGATTCGGGATAAGGATGTGATCCGCTTCCAATTTTGTGTAGATCCGGCCGAGGGCATCTACGGCTTGGGGCAGGATCCCATGGCCGCCCTCAACCAAAACGGACGGGAACGGCGGATGTGGAACCAATGGGGAGGCAAATCCCGTAGCGGTAACTGCGGTATTGGTTTTTTCACCTCCACAACGGGATACGGATTCCTTCTTGGCAACACCGAAGATGCCCGGTTTCGTTTTAATGAGGCGGTACATCCAGAACTGGATTCCTTGGGCGAGGCTATGGTTCCGTCCCTATGGGATGAAGGCGGCCCACTTCCTGAGGGTACCGGATGTGTGGAGGTGCGCAGCGATTGCCTGGATGCGTTTTTATTTTTTAAACCCACCGCAGAAGAGTTGATTCGGGATTACTACCGGCTCACCGGTTTTCCTTCCCTGCTTCCTAAATGGGCTTTTGGCTTGCTCCAGTGCAAAAATCGGTATATGAACCGGGCGGATTTGGAGCGGGTAGCCCGCATTTATCGGGAAAAAGGAATCCCCTGTGATGCCTTGATTATCGATTGGCTTTGGTTTGAGGAGTTCGGTGACCTGGAATGGAAGGAGTCAGATTGGCCGGATGCCGGCGGGATGCTGGCGGAACTCTCCCGGCAAGGCTTTAAAGTTCTCTCCGCCCAGCACCCCTTCATCTCCGAGAAAAGTAAGTATTACGACAGCTATTTGAAGGAGGGATTTCTCAACCAAGTTCCCAAAGCCAAGCGGATTACCTATGATCACACCCACCCCAAGGCCCGGATGTGCTGGTGGAAGAAAACGGCGGAGCTTTACCGCCAAGGGCTTCGGGGCTACTGGACCGACATGGGGGAGCTGGAGGAGCATTTTGAAGGCACAGTAAGCCATGCCGGGAGCCGAAACAAGACCCACAACGCCTATTCCCTCATGTGGAGCAAAGGATTGTTTGAGGGCCAGACCCAAGACTTCGGCACCCGGCCGGTGATTGTAAGCCGGTCAGGCTGCGCGGGAATTCAAAAATATGGCGCAATTCTGTGGTCTGGGGATATCAATGCCAGTTGGGAGGTGCTTCGGCGGCAGATTGTCACCGGACAAGGGGTATCCATGTCGGGTCTTCCTTATTGGACTACCGATATCGGCGGGTTCCTTACCGGATATGATTTTAGTCCGGAGCTCTATATCCGGTGGATGGAGTGGGGCGTGTTTTGCAGCATTTTTCGCACCCACGGCACCCGTCCCGCCAATGAGCCCTGGAGCTTTGGGCCGGACGCCGAGGAGATATTGACACAATTGATCCGGCTCCGGTACCGGCTGCTACCCTACATCTATTCTGCCGCCTTGGAAAATGCCTTGGAGGGGCGGCAACTGGTGCGGCCTATGGCGTTGGCCTATCCGGAGGATGTGGAGGCGCAAAAGTGGGAGGACCAATTTATGTTTGGTTCTTCTATCCTGGTGGCGCCTGTGGCAAAGCCCGGACAACGCAGCCGCCGGGTATATCTGCCAAAGGGGGAATGGCACCATTGGTGGACCGGCCGCCGCTACAGCGGGGGTATTCACACTATAGTGGCGCCTTTGGGGGAAATTCCATTTTTTGTGAAAGCCGGCTCAATAGTGCCTACCTATGAGCGGATTGGACGTGGGGTAGAGGACTGTGGCGATCTGGCTATGTTGGTGTTCCCCGGTAAGGATGAGGTTTTGGAGTTCTATGACGATGCTGGGGAGGGATTGGCGTATCAAACTGGAGGGTACAGCCATATCCAGTTTATTTATAAGGATGAACCACAATCCTTGAACTCCTCTGTGAAAAAAGGTGATCTGCCTTCATACCAAGTTGTTTTTATTAATGAGCAGGTACGGCCTGCCAGACAGCGGGCTGTAACAATGGACGCGGATTTGAAAGCTCCGGATCAAGTGGCAGTAACCCTCTCGGCATTAGAACAGTACACCGGTCCGGTGCGGCTGGAATTGCCGGCAGGCTGGGCCGTAAAAGCCTGCAGCTGGGATAACGGCAACAATCGGGATATCTATGAGCTTCGTTACCCTAGCCATTGGGAAGGTACAGTGAAGATGAATGCGGGGGAGGTCATCCGGTGGCAGTTGATCCCCGTTGGGAGCGCCATGCCCTTAGAGGTACAGAAAGCTGTCGCCACAGTGGGAGGTGAAACGCTGTGCTGCTCTTGGGAGGGACGGTACATTACTCGGATAGATGTGGCTGCTTGCTTTAAGCCCGCCGCCGATTCGGATATTGATACCCTCTATCCCCTGGAGGTAAATCCATATTTACTACATTATGAAGACTGTGGAAAGGAGATATCCTGGAGGCGGGACCCCCTCTGCCGGGACAGCTTCGGCTATGTGGACTTCCGCCGTTTTGGTTGTTTCCGGGATGGGGAGGAAATCAGTGGGGTCGCTTATGGGAGGGCAAACCTTTACTCAAAATCTGGAGAAACCATTGAGGTAGAACTGCGTCATGACAGCAGTGTGAAAATTTGGGTTAACGGAGAGGAAATCTGGAAGGATAAGCGGCAAAATGTTACGGGGCACACTCTAAAAATTCCCGTCAAACCGGGAAAAAATATACTTTTAGTTAAACAGTGGGCCCAGGTGGCGCGGCCCTATAGCGGGGGTGAGTTTGGTTTCTCCATGAAGTTAGTCAGTGCGCATAAAATAGATCAACTTTAGTTGGCGAAAATAATGAAAATGCAAAAGGAACGGTTAATTAGTTCAATTTATTGTTGATATCAGACAAAGGCTATGCTATAATAAAATGGCAGAAAGAGTAAACGCTTACCCAACTTATATCGGAGGTTCTATACTTATGAAAAGGAAATATCGTATTCTGGCTCTCATGATGGCGCTGGTTATACTGGTTGCCACCTTTGCGGGCTGCAACGGTTCTAACAACCCGCCTTCCAGCACAGGCGGCACTGGATCGGAGGGCAAGGATGGCGGCAATGAATCCACTCCATCCGGCGAGGAAAAAGTGGTTGTTTTCTGGACACACTATTCTGACGACATTGCCTTTACACAGAAGAAGGTGGCCGACTACAATGAGCTGATGGCTGGACAGGTCAGGGTTGAGCTCAAACACATTTCTGACGATTATAACAATGTGCTGTTGATGGCCCTCAAAAATGACGATGGTCCCGACCTGTATGCAAACGGGGTGGATCTCGCTCAACTGGCCCAACAGAACTATATGGCTCCTCTGGACGACCTGATGAGCGATGAGATGGCCGCACGGGTCGCGGACTTCCGCCAGAACGCCATTAACTGGTATGATGGAAGCTGGTACAGCTTACCCTTCCGCGGATACAACTTCCGCCTTGCTTGGAACAAAGATATGTTTGAGGCTGCTGGCTTAGATCCCGACAGTCCTCCCACCACCTATGAGGAGCTCATTGAGTACGCTCAGATCCTCACCGAGTATGGCTCAGCGCAGAGTCCCCAGCAGTACGGCTTCATGCTCCCCACTGGTGAGGACTGGATCTGGTGGATCTATGGCATGCAGATGGCCCGCGTTAATGGCGACAGCTATTATGACTACACCACCGGCGAGTTTACTTGGGAAGCCTTTAAGCCTGTTATGGAAATGTATCTGACCTTGAAGGGAAATAACAGCCTGTTCCCCGGCGGCACTACTATGGAAAATGACCCTGCCCGCGCTCAATTTTCTGCGGGAAATGTGGGTATGATCATTGCCGCCTCTTGGGATATCGGCGTATTTAACGACCAGTTCCCCGCGGAGATTGAGTGGGATGTGGCGGAGCTGCCCAATATTGATGGAGAGCGCCACGGCTATCCTCAATTAGACGCTGGTTCCTATCTGCACATCAATGCTGGCAGCAGTGTGAAGCAAGAGGCCATGGACTTTTACGAGTATTTGCTTAGCGAGGAAGTTTTGATCGAGTACTATGAGGAAGGTTATGGTATCCCCGTTTATGACGGCATTGCCCAAAAAGCTTCCAAGACCCCTGACCGTTCCGGTTTTGCCGGATTCGCGGACGTCTCCAACGACCGGATGTATGCCTATGAACCCCCTGTACAGGTCGAGGGTCAGGGCTACGGTTCTGTCATGAACGATGTGATGAATGGAGCCGTGGATATTGATACCGCCATTGCGGACCTCAATGCCCGATATAATGCCGCCATTGAAGCTGGAGTAGCCAACGGTGATTTTGCGATAGAGGATTATATTATCCCGGGGTATTCCACCCTGAATCCTTTGGGTAACTAAGGCCTTAACAAGAGCCGGGGCTCTATTGAACAGCGTCTTTTTCAGGATATTGGAACAAATATAAGGAACTGTCGGCCATGAAAGATGATTTCGGGCCGACAATTCCATTCATAAAATAAGGCGGAGGGTGGAATGAATAACAAATTAGTCGCGAAAAAACAATCCCTTTGGCACAGGATCAAACAGGGCCGGGTAGCCTACTTGATGCTGCTCCCGGCAGTCGTAGGTTTTGTGCTGCTTACCCTGTATCCCAACCTGTGGGTGGTGAGCCTGTCTTTTTTCAAGTACGACGGCATCACCAACCCCACCTTCATTGGCCTGGAAAACTATGTCCGCCTTTTTACCCGGGATCCCTTGTGGTGGCGGGCAGTACTTAATACCGCGGTCTTTTCAGTGGGCAAGCTCCTTATTGAGATGCCGCTGGCTTTGATTTTGGCTGTCATGCTTAACCGAAAGCTGCGGGGAAGCAACCTGATTCGCGGACTCATCTTTTTGCCCAACGTCACCAGTGCGGCCGTGATGGCGGTGGTATTCTCCCTCCTCTTTTCGGCTTATAACGGTGTCATTAACAATGCCCTGTTTACTCTGGGCGCCATTGATTATCCCATTGAGTGGCTAGGTACATCACCCCATGCCATGATCGTAGTGATCCTGGTATCCACCTGGCAAAGCATTGGCATTAACACTATTTTCTTCCTATCCGGCCTTCAAGGTATCCCTGAGGATGTCTATGAGAGCGGCGACATTGATGGTGCGGTGGGAATCAAGCGATTTATATACATCACCCTCCCCCTTTTAGCCCGGATGCTTCAGCTAATTCTAATGCTGGCTATCATTGGCAGCTTACAGATGTTCGATATTGTGAAGGTTTTGACTGCGGGAGGTCCTTCAGGT
>Ga0153942_1000528_pt1 | contig 15064 bp, 17 predicted proteins | sample TSNJ026MetaG_FD_104731 | JGI IMG/M metagenome (GOLD analysis project Ga0153942, IMG submission 104731) | Attine ant fungus gardens microbial communities from New Jersey, USA - TSNJ026 MetaG | ecosystem: Host-associated > Fungi > Mycelium > Unclassified | place: USA: New Jersey, Brendan T. Byrne... | reverse complement strand
GCACTTCCTATCCACCCCTAAATCAGTCTACAGAATTTTACTAGCAGTCAAAATTCAGATCAACGCTTCAACATCAGGACTTCAGCATCCTTGTCATCTCTAACAGATGATAAGCCATGACCATGCTCGTAGAGATGCCGAAACTACCGTATCGATCAGGATCCCAAATTAAAAAGGTCAACTACACCACGGATGAATTGAAGCACCAAGAAGAGAGAAGATTCCGCTACATCATGTAAAGTCCATGAGATATAGTACAAAGACCTTGAATCAGTTGCACCAAGTGGATTGCGCTAGTTTTCAATGCCCGTCTGACACCTCAATCTTAGCAACACGTTCTTCAGTTCCAAAAGAAATTTCCTGGACAAACTCTTCTCTTCTTTCCTCTCTTTCTCTACCTCCGCGGTTGCTTTTCCATTCGACGGTTGTTCAGATTGCGGTGGTACATTACCCTGGATAGTAAAATTTTCTATCTGTGCCTCCACTTCATTTTCAATGACTGTGTACAACTGTGGTCGTGGTGGAGGCGACCCGGTGGGAACGGATCTGTCATCAATTCTAGCTTCATCGACCAAACTGGTCGTTGACAACGCTTGTTGAACGATGTCTTTGTCATTAATCACCGGCGCTGTGATTTTCACTTTTTCTATCGCTTGAGACTTTTCCTTCTTAATCCTCCTTTCTTTCTTTGTAGCCCCGCCTTCCTTCCTCCTGAAGACCTTTGCAAGTATTAGCTTTCCAACGACGGCTTTGACACGCTGTCCCCTTGTCACAGCTCCCATCTCATTAAGCTTTTCAGCCTCATTTCCAGGGAGTTTAGATAGGTTTGATGAGGATCCACTAGTCCTGGCAATATCATCTATAGCCCCTTGTCCTCTGAGAATGGTACCAAGGTCTTCATAACTCTCGTCCCACGTAGAGCCAGGAGAACTCGGAACAGGTGGGACGGAACTGAGAGATTGCCAGGCAGTACTTGACGCAATGAATAATTGTGGGTATCGCGCGTACACAACAAGAATCTAAACATCACCACAACATCAATCAATGGGAACTATATTCGGTTGAAATACAATGTACCGTATTATAGTAGTCCAAGTAACCGGCTTTGATCCTACCCCACTTCGCAAAAAGCTGAGTATCTTTCTTATCGATCGTTGGGAGTAGAGTGGAATTGGGAGACATGAGTTCTTCTTCGAGCCATTCCCACCATGATGTAAAATCTTGCGCGCTGCGTGAAAAACGTTCCAGTAGGCCGAGATTTGCGACGAGGTTGGCGCCGACTTCTTTGAATTTGATGAGACGGTTAGCGGCTGGATGGAATGCACAAATACTCAACACATGGTGCTCAGGAATGATGTAAGATGTTTGCACCTACGTTGTTGAGGGTCCGGAGGAACTAGAACAGAAGTCTCATTATCTTTAGTTGCAGCAGCAACCTGTCCGATATGAGAAATTGATGACGTCAGTTAAACTGCGCCCAATGACGCACTCTGTAAATCCTCTGTTGCACATCTCTAAATGTCTCCAGAGCTCTCAAACAATGTCCATGGCCATGAGCAGCCATGGTCTGTAGCACCTCCGGCACCGACAAGCCCGAAAAATATCTCGAACCATTGGATGTGGCTGTCGTTATGGTTGAAGGGGTGAAAGGATCACACATTGAGGCGGCGTCACTTGAAATTCTGTACCCTAGCTGAGCAACAAGCATGATGACATCAACGGCTTGAATTAACTGAAGGATTTTGTTGTTGGTTTTGTGTACAAGAGGGACCTGAGGCACATCATTTCTGAGTATGCAGATCAGGTGTAGAGTATGCGATGAGAAGAAAAAAGATGCATACGGTAGTCGAATTTGACAAAATGGAGCAAGCCGTTGTACAGCGATTCGTGTAAGTTTTGCAAGAGGGACCAAATCAAGCTCTGGTGTTGGTTTGTGAGGTCCAGTGATATCCACATCTGGCATTTTCTTCAAATGAAGCTTTCAGGATAAAAGGAAGAGTGTGTACGGGTAGTGAAGAGGAGCAAAGGAAACAAGGGAAACTGGACATTAGGGACATGTCGATACGTTTTATAGCGCATAATCTTCCGAGGTGTTGGAGCGGCATCTGCGCACATTGAGCCACACCAGCAATTTCTCATCGAGATGGGAAGTGTGTGATGACACACCTTTGCCTCGTGTTGGCCATACAGACATAGATCGAGATCCGCGTTAATTTATTTAGTTTGATAAAGTCCTTTAAATCCAAGAAGAATGGAAGATAGCAGTAGCAAGAAATGTGAGTCTGAAACACATCAGGCATCAGCACCGATGCGAATTATAGGACTGAATTAAATACAATTTCAGGCTACGAGACGAAGCAAGATAGAAATTTTGCGTACTAATCGCACTGTGTGCCCCATGGCTTGGCAAGGGCGTGTGTTACGTACCCCATAAGGCATTGGTAATGTCATAACGAGCAAAGTTTAATCTGTTTTGCTGGGCGACGTCCTCCTGGTGGACTGAAGAATGACGAAACGTGAAACAAGCGAGATCTAGTGGCACCACTATAGAAGAAAGACCGCTATAAATGAGAACAGCTTAATTCCAGTCCAACTGCGATGATCTGTATGGGGCGAGCAATGAAGTGAGAGAGTGAATGTGCATGAGCATTCCTATTATCAGTTGAAAATAAATGATGTTTTCAGGGTTTAACGGCGCGTAGAGGAGGTATTATTACGATAGAAACCGGACCATTCAAGGACAATGTAGGCTTATTTTTTACTATCCTCGAAGGAAAGTTTATGATGCCTATACTCCTTTGCCCACTCCAGGAGATGCGTCAGCGCGTCATAATATAAATAGGAAGCTTTTACACACCAGCATTGAAGGAATGAATCGATTGGGCTGAACTATTCGATCCTTGTTGATTGTCGTCAGCAGTCGCAATACCGGGAACATGGCAACACACCTCGCGATCAGCACTGATCTGCCAAACAGCGTATAGTATAGCTGCCATACCACCGGCCGCAATTACAGTATTAGAAGCCCAATTCGAGGGGCGAACCCACCATCCACCTATACTGAATGACAGTTAATGGAATTTCTTGTTCGTTGCGCACCTGCCGGCGACCAGACGTATTTCGGGTACGGATATCGAGCACCACCACCCTATAGCAGCATGATCAAAATGTGATCCTGGTTCAAAAGAAAAAGATACCATTATCGGCGTTGGCAAAGTAGGAATAAGCTTGGTTTGTTTGGCCAAGCAGCTGCGCGGTCAGACCCTAACCACACTGTGACATGTGCTTTCAGCCTCTCGTGATTTGGCAAATGCGAATCGGCTATAATGCTTTCCTCCTTCAAAAAATCTGCTTGCAACCGTAAGGCTGGTATTGCAAAGACAGCAACTATAGTATGCGGCCTGTATATCGCAAAAAACTACATAGGCGACAGGCTCGAGGAGGTAAAAACTCGATTGGAACAAGACCGAGCGGCCAGAGACAGGTACGTAGTTCTGGAATCTCTCGACAAAATACTTAAAAAATGCGCAGTCTTCACCGACGCTTTCAACAGACACAAGATGACGTCTCATATACTGTTATGGCCCTTCTCTCGACATTAGGAGACCAAATACTTGAAAACATGGACGTTGAAGCTATCACTGAAGAACTCCAGGCCAGGAACAAAGCAAAGAATGCACGACGACAAAATCAGGCCGGTTATTCAGCTCATGCTTCGTCGAGCCTTGCTTCCAGCTTTGACATCGTTCAGGAGCACGAAGTGCGTTCTCAAGATGAATCGGTCTCAGTGGCTTCAACTAGCTTCTCACTTGGTGGGGTGAATTCGGGAATGGATGAATCAAATGTTGGTCACCAAGGGAGAGTACAGACGTCACACAACGTCAAAACGCAAACAACAGTATATGATTCTACTACATCCAAGGACAATGTATCCTTGTATAGTTCAAGAGTAGTGCATTTATCTTGAGGTCTTGGGTGATATATCTTACAATTCCCGTCATATAGTCAGAGAACTTGCAAAGTCCCTCCGGTGCCATGAATTTCTCTGGTCCTCGAACCAAAGTTGAACTATGGAATGAAGTCAAAATGCTCAGTACGCCTTTCTTTCCTCTCAGCACTTCCGCTCAGGCTGACATCATACGTAGCTATTACTCGCACTATGACCACTTTGTACTCTACCACCCTCCTTTGTCTCCTTACAACAGTCCAGCTGACTCTCCTTGCGCGCGCAAAATATATAAATTCCGTATTAGAACAAGAACGCGATGAAAGGACACGGGAACATCTTCAATCAGAACTCTCCTTGTCGAAAATCCTTTTTGGAGGAGGACAGGGCTTGAGAAGTTTGATGTCGCAAGATTCAGAGATGTTATTAGGGAAGGAGGAAGCATCTGATGAAGCTATCTCAGAAGACGCTGAAGGCAAATATCTCACTCTTAGCTGGTGGCTATTGCATGTGGGATGGAAAGATGTTGGAGAGCGAGTACGGCGAGGTGTGGAAGAAGTATTTGACGGGTACGGGCTTGCTTTATTTTTCATGCACATACTGCTGAATGCTTCGGGCTAGTGTATCGCTCAAAACAAATCTTAATATCATGGACCTGCATAGACTAGTAGGTGACGTCCGCCGTCGTGTTGAGCATGAAATCACGTTCGAAGGTACTGAACGTCGTATCAAGTTCGTGCTTGTTATCCTTTCCTTCGTGCACCTTTTGAATCTTTCCTGGTATTCAGCTTCCTTTCAACTCTCCTTCCGCCAACACCTGAAATGGTTCAGCACGTCCTGACACAAGGCGGTTTCCCTAATGCCGAGTCTATCCCGAGTCCTCCCAGCTTCCTTGACGGTGGCGGTGCTGATAAACTGACTCAAGAGGCCCTATCAACATCCCTCTCATCCTCTCAGCTTTCGAATTCCAACTACTGCTCCAATATAAACACTACAAACGATCCTTTTGCCGTGCTTGTTGCTCCAGAAAAAAATCATCTCGTATCATCGGCGTCAACACCAGCGGGTCTGTCTGTAGTGGACCTTCAACAATCAACCTTATCATTACCAAACCCTCATCCTCATACCGCTGATAAACTGTTCACTTCTCTCCTTGAAGAGACTCGTTCCCTGGTTTGTTCATCAGATTTCGTGATCGTGCTAGAAAATTGTCTAGATCGTGCCGTAGAGGTGTTATTGAACGGTTTGGAGAAGAATTTATTTGTTGCGGGTGAAGCAAGAGAAGGTGAAGAGGCGAGGGTTAGGTTTGCAAGTTTATTGCCTGGGCTGAGTAGATGGAGTTCATTAGCATTGAGGAGTATTCCATGTGAGTTGGTTGATGTGAGTGATCGTTCTTTCGTGAATTTTGATCACCAAGTGTTGATAATGGCTTTTGACTGTAGAATGTACTGGCCGTGAGGGAGTTACCGTGTCTTTCGGCAATCACATTTGCAAAGTTTGAAGACAGGTTTCGTTAATGGATTGATGTCCTCTCTGCACAGCACATGTATTACCGTCATTCCTGCCTGGACTTTTGACACTATTTCAAACAAATGACATATGATTTCAACGACGGGATCATCTACTCGTGGGATTCTACTTTTGCAAAAAAAGAAACTCAATTCTTGACCCCACTTGAGCATGTCCGCTCAGAACGCATGTCTGAGCAAAATGTTAATTTTGTACTATTAAGACGCTGAACATCCACATGCGGTCAACTGTCAGCTCACGCCGCAGACATACTTCAGACATCTCTAACGTACTAGTAACAGAGAAGTTCGCCTGAATGACAATTAATTAATTTTGATATCTCTGACAGGATGTGAAAGTAATAGACATTGTATGTGTAAACACAAATTGTCCAATGACAAGTGCATCGAGCAGCATGTTTATCTTGAAATGTTTGTGGGTACATATTTCTGTTCTCTATGGTTTTACTCGTATCTTTTGGTAATACCTGGAGCACCCACCCAGTTGCTCTTACAATCAGCTCCTGATATTTGCTAGTTGTTGATGCTGATAAGTTGTGCGGAAACCGTTTTACCTATGATAATTTGATTCACTTTCCCACGAATGGTTTTATACGATTATCCCTGGTACTTTCCCCAATGTCAATGCTTTCTGTGAATGAGGGGTCAGAGGTTTGGGGGTACAGGTAGGAGTTGTCCTTTGTCAACCCCTGCAGATCATTTGTAGTGCTAAAATTCTTTGTACAGTAACGCTAAAAATATTCAAGCACTACATTATTGAAGCAATATTATTTTAGTCAAAAGTAAAATGACGTGGGTTGTGTTATAAAATTAATAAACTTTGGACTTATCAATTAACCCTAGATCTATTGTTTGAGTGAAAGATAGATTGTATGGACCAGCTCAAAGACAGGGATGCAGTGCATGGGTTTGACCGTCTGATATACTCTTTAGGGTGGGTCAAACACGAGTACAGATTACGAACACACGGTAGTAGTGAGGCAGCTGTAACAAGAAGCTTATAACCCACCCTGTTCTTCTTGATAGTCTCAGATATCCTCCATCGGAAAGGGTTTTCAACCCAGCAACAGTTCAGTTCGTTTCAAATACCATTTTGTACTTTTTCTCCATGGTAATATCCACGACTTGATGTGGCTATATGTAGACCTTCTACTTCGGGATGTCAACACTAGTTCATACTCCCCCCTCCGGTTTACGTTTCTTTCCGGTATACATACTCTTTCTGGATGCTGGTTCTACAATCCCCCTTCTGATTTTGTCTCGCTCTAGAAACCATTTGTCCGTATTGTACCCAGAAAGCGAAACGAGGAGACCCATATTGATACTGAGAGCGAAAAATTCGTGATTGCGTATGCTGCTACATATATCCTTCAGAAAACATTGTGCTCATATATGATTCGTAAGGCTTCTCGGTCCATCTGGAGCTGGTAAAAGTTCGGTAACTAAGTAAATGCGTTGTCAAAACATTATGATATTGATTGACCTTACAAGTTCATCGCACATGCCACTGGCCAAAACGTCGGAATCGGTCATTTACTGACTGCATGTACCCGGTCCATTGATACATATGAAAAGCGACTTTCAGATGGTAGGACGGTCATCTTTGTGGACACCCCTGGATATGATCTTGCGAATAAAAATCCAAATCGAGTCCTCAACATGCTCACGCAATGGCTGAAAACGCAAAGCGCAAAGTAAAGTAATCTCTCTCTCTCGACAATGTTGTCGTTTTGATGATCATAATGATGGATGTTTTGCTTAGTGGTACTCGTATTACTCTCGATGCTATCCTATTTTTTCATCGAATCACCGACAACCGAATGCCCATCGCGACCCAATCTCATATCCACCGATTCGAACAAGTCATCGGTAAAAAAGGTGTACAGAAAAGAATCCATCTGATCACCACCATGTGGGACGAAATAGACACACATACAGGCGAATTTCGAGAAATCCAACTCAAGACGGAATTTTGGAAAGCATTCATAAACGAGGAAGAAAGAGGAGGAGGAGCTAACAGTATATTCCGATTTAAACGCAGTTTTAGTTCTGCATGGGAGATTCTGAACCCGATTGTGGGCTCACAAAGTGAAGACATCATTCGTTTACCTTTCCCCTACTCTTCCTCTTCCCATTTACCTCATTTTATATTTGACAATGTATTCCCTGAGGAGCTGGAAGATGAAAACGATCTTGAAGCATTGGAGCAGATTCATCAGGAGCAAAAAGGTTTACTTGAAAGGCTGCAAAGTGCTATTCAAGAACAAGGTGGTAGGCAGATGGAAATGTTGAGAGAAGTTGTAGTTGAAGGGAAGAAGGTATCTGGAAGACTGGGATTGTTGCTTAACCGATTCAAAAGAAGGTAAGGAAATTTTTTTCTTTCATGACGATGACAATGCTCATCTTCTCGCGATAGTTCAGACTTGAGTCACTCTGAAGAACGGCTGTAGCGACGAAAAAAACGCTGTTATTCAAAAACATTGTTTGATTCAAGAGCCTTTACATCAGATGAAGTACAAGGTGAGTTTTGAAGATCCATTAGCACTAATGCATTTAAGATGTGTACAAGACGAATCCATAGGAGCGCTGGTCGCCCCTCTCTTTTCTCGATAAGCATCACCGTTAGCTTTGGCTATCAGATGTCAAGGTCCAATCCTGACGCAGCGAAAAAGAAGTGACTTGGGCTCGCAGTCTGATGCACCAGAATCGGGATTAATCCCACACTGAGAGTGACGGATACTGGACAGAGCGAAGACACTTTACACGATATATTGAGACATATCCTTTACAATTTCAAATTTTGCGAGCCTAGTTTAGAGTTTGCTGCCAGAAGTCGCATCTACTAAGCGCTGCTGGGCTTCATCAAAATTGATGACGTTCCAGATGGCATTGAGGTACTAAAGAAGATGTTAGGGCTATAATTATCGACTAGTGGCGTCAAACTACGCACATCTGCTTTGACATTGAGATATTGGAGGTAAAAGGCGTGCTCCCAGATGTCAACCCCGATAATGGGGACATGGCTGAGAAGAGGATCTTGATTGACCGTCGTAACAATTTCGAGAATTTGCGAAGACGTATTAAAGCCCTACGAATGGCAGGCAAGTCAGAGTTGGCTCTGTTGCCAGACTAAGGCACCACTTACGATCCAACCCCATCCAGAGCCCTGGATAGCGGCAGTCGTAGCATTAAACTGCTTCTTCATGTTTTCGACACTGCCAAATGCAGCATCAATGGCATCCTTGAGAGGACCGGGTCCGATGTGGCCACCGGATCCCTTTCCCTCGTTTGCGGATGGGGCAAGGTTCTTCCAGAAGAGAGAGTGGTTAATGTGGCCTAACACGGAAGAGATAAGAGAGTTATCGGGGTAGATAGAGCATACATACCGCCACCATTGAACTTGAGAGCGGCCTGAAGTCCGATGCGCTCTTTGGGAGTACTGGCTTTGGTATATGCAATTTCAGCAGCATTGAGAGCATTAACATAGGTCTGGTGGTGTTTTTTGTGGTGAAGCTCCATTATTTGGCGAGAAATGTAGGGCTCGAGGGCATCGTATGGATAGGGGAGATCAGGGAGTACGTGTGTCATGGTGCTGAGCAACTCTCTCAGCTGCCAAGCCTGCACTCATATCCATCGATCACACATCACGTGTCAGCATTCGAATTTTCCAGAATGACTATTCATAAGGAATTATACACTCATTTTCATCGCAATAGACTTGTGGGGCTCATAGCCCTCGACAACAATGTCAGAATATTGAAAGTCTTCAATGTCCACAATATTGTCCCTTGCCCAGCGTACTTTTGGGAACGGACGTGGTTCACGTTCGAGCTGGAGCTCCAGCGCTTGCACGTGGTCTCGATATACGTGAGCATCGCCAAGTTGGATGACAAGCTCGCGTGCGGTGGTCCCGGTGACATGGGCTATCATATGAGTCAAAAGTGCATAGGACGCAATGTTGAACGGAATGCCGAGTCCCAGATCAGCAGAACGCTGGTACATCAAACATGAGAGCTCGGGACGACGATCTGGATCTGGGGGCAGATGCACGTAGAACTGGCACATCATATGACACGGTGGCAATGCCATCAGCGGCATGTCTGTTGCGAGTCAGTCTCGGCTTTTGCGCTGCGAATATATCTATCTGCACCTCTGGGATTCCATGCACTCAGGATAATCCGACGATCTGTCGGGTTTTCCTTGATTTTTCTAATGCACTCGCCAAGTTGGTCGACACCTTGGCCACTATAGTCCGAGTCACAGTCATGGTATTCAGCCCCAAAATGGCGCCACTGGAAGCCATACACTGGACCCAGGTCTCCTTCTCTGCGGTGTCCAAGACCTCTGCCTTCCAGAAAGGCTTTTGACCCGTTACCGTCCCAAATTTTGACTCCCTTTTCGGATAGTATCTTGGAATCAGTGAGCCCATGGACAAACCACAAAAGTTCTTCTACAATTCCCCGCAAAAAGGTACGTTTTGTGGTGAGCAAGGGCAGAGTTGAGTCCCGAAGAGAGAAGCGGAGATTAGGAGGAGCAAAGATGGAGATGGTTCCAGTGCCTGTTCGGTCTGGACGAACATCACCAGAGTCAAGTACTCGCCGGATAAGTCGTAAATATTGATATTCATCGTGTTCTGCATCTGTCTGTGTCTTGTCGGACATGGCCTTGGTAGAACACACTAGTTGTACTAGTCACATCTGTTGTCACTCCATTCATAGACTATATTGCTTTTTGTAAAATCTCCACATATATCACAAATCCTCTGCTTAATCATGGACATAGCGGAGGACGGATAACAAGATATACATGTCCTTTTTGCAACTTTTTTTGACTATGCAACGATTACAGTATAAGAGAGAGATGCAAGGCGACTTTTTAATCAAAGAGACCGAAACCCTGACACACAAGACATGAACAACAGCCAAAGACAGTAGCAATGAAAGACATACCATGTCATCATCTGATTCTTCTTCCTTTTCCTCCTTCTTCTCCTCCTTTTCCTCTGTAGCTACTGCCGCTGGGGCACCTCCAGCAGCAGGCACCGCGGGACCGCCAACAGGTGCACCACCACCAGAACCAACATTTGATAGGAGGTCCTTCACATTCTTGCCCTCTAGAGCTTTGGCAAGAAGACTAGCCCAGATTGGCTCGAGGTCAACACCCGCAGCGTTTGTGATGGCAAGGATTTTTTCAGACTGCACAGATTTTCAGATCCAATCGCAAGACAAGACCAACGTTAACGTACAGTGATTTCAAGGCCGTCATCAGCGAGAATGAGGGCAGCGTATGTGGCAGCGAGTTCTGATGAAGCCTGGATTCTCGGAAATCAGTAATTCTGATGGTTATCCATATACGCAAAAGGCCATCCAGCTCAGAAATGCATTTTAATCACCCAAAAAACGGATGAAAGGCACGATGAATGTCATATAAACAACAAGTTTCTTACCATTTAGACAGACGGCGAGGACAATGAGTTGTGCAGTGGTCATAGCACGCACCAGATTCGGTCATGTGACGTTACATATTAATATCTTTTATCGGTGGTTGTTGAATTCATTAACCGCAACAGGCGAAGCCAGGACATGGCGTGTATATAGGCAGACCACCAGTCACAGCCAAATTAATATCTACAGGTAAATCTTCTACTGGTTTTTCAGCGAAAGAGATGATAAAACAGTGCGTCGAAGCTTAGAAGAGTCAAATGTGCCAAAGGTGCAGGCGTCAAGTCAACTTGAGTGTCTGATACAATAGTTTTTCATCAACCTGTGCTGAGATGTTCAAGAAAGTAACCAGATGGGCTGACACACCTTTGGCTGCTCTTACTGGACTGACTTGACCGAGTAATTTGTTTCAAGATGCTCAAATATGACAAAGGGCAGGCCAGGTTCTTCGTGTAGGACTTGAAATATCATTTATATGTCTTACTATCCAGAGATCAGTTTCAGAGCGACTTCTACGCATATGGGTAAGATAGAAAATGAAAATTTCGAAATAATGAAAATTGCCATGCATAGATCACTACGAATAGTTTCACACAACTCATTGTAGCGCCTGTTTCTGTAAAGAATTAACCCTCCTTATCTACTTGCGCAGATTCGCGAATGCTCGTATTTTGCTTGAAGTAGAGATTGCACACTACAGTGGGTTACATCAACAAACACATAGCTCAGATCAGAGTTCTTACAAGAGGTAAGCAAAAGTGGTCAGTGAAGGTGATTTCAACAATATTGTTGTGACCTTGGAAAGGGATGAAACAAATTATTTTCATCAAGGACGCCAAATACTATGTATTCGGGTCCGCTGATCCACACGACTCTTTAAAGTTTCACATGCTGTCGAAATATATAGGTCTACATGGAACCAACAATGTAATTCAGACATCAGGGATGAATAACATTGTACAAAGGTCAAACAGTCGTCATTTCAATGGATGGTCAAACGAGAGGACTGTAAGCCCAAGCTTTTAATCAGATCCTAAAGACTTGTAGAAGTGTCACGTCCAGCTTTGCTTGTGATAAATTATGCCTGGGAGGAAACGTGTATGTGGATTCTCCATCTGTTGATGGACCGAATAGGAGGCGAGAAACTTACATGGAACTTAAGTGAACTAAATATAGTGAAAGTATTCAGTTGTCGAGGCAACGAAAGTATATTGAAAGTCAAATATGATCAATGATAGACTAAATACAAGAATACTCAATGTCACGTACACTCAACGTAAACTCACCAAGGATGCTTCCATATATCCAAAAATGGATCATCAAAAGTAGTGAATCTCGATTGGCTCCGATGCGAATTGTGAGAAACTTCATTTAGCAAGAAGCCGCCATTTGGTAAGCGTACACCCTCTTCGGTTCAGATAGGTCTTTAATTGAAAAAAAGAATCCCCGGATACATGCAACAGCTTAGGAGCTACTTCGTTAACTCGTCATATATCACAGGCCTCATTACAGATCGTTATCATTTCCTCCAGTTGGAAAAACGTCTCATCTCCGAGGAACTCAAACTAGTCCCTCCTTCTCATCTCCATCTTCAACTTTCTCAATCTTTCACCTTCTCTTATCGTTTTCGAAAATCCACCCTTCCCAAATGCCCCTCTCACTTCTTCCAAACTCAATCCTGCTGTCTCCGGGAAACAGAAAACAACAAACACGTATCCAAGGGCACAAATTCCAGCATAGAACCCGAAAGCGCCAGAAGGTGTGATTTTCGCCATAAGAGAGAGATATGTACTGTTGATTAGGAGGTTGGCCGACCAGCAGGTAGCTGTGGAGAGTGAAGTTCCGATGCCTCGAACTTCGAGAGGAAAGAGTTCGCCTTGCTGCCAGGGCACGCTTCCAAGACCGGTAGCGAAGGATGCGACGAAGATAATCATAGAGAGTAAGACGCTCGCCGACCAGCCTTTCGGGTATGAGGTACCTTCGATAAGAATGTTTCCAGTTTTGAGGGTCATGACTGCACAGAAACGAAAAATATCATTTTCACTGTTTTTAAGTATGCGTTGAAAGGGGATATTACGTACAATGGAAAGTGACACTTGCGAGAATCAATCCAATAATCATCCCAGGTGCGGAAATCAACATTATTCTTCTCCTCCCGATTGAATCAATCCATTTCAATGCAACAAATGTGAATAAGAAATTTGTCCCAGAAATGATCAGCCCAACAGCTGTGGGTTGATTGAAACCGATTTCGGCAAATAATGTGGCGGAATAATACATTAAAGTATTAAAACCAGAGAGTTGCGCAAAAGCTTGCATACCACAACCAATAATCAAGGCGCGTCTGTTTATGGGGTTGAAGAGCATGGATTTAGAGCGACCATAGAGTGTTGTGGTTTGGGTTATACGGATGGACTGTTGGACAGCTTCATCAAGGACTCTGACCTGAGCAGATTGGTGACAAGTATTAAATCAGGACCCCGAGTATATCTGAAGAGAAAAATACCTTGAGGTCAAGATCTTCTGGCTCAGAGTGGGCATAAATCTTGCGCATGACTTCTCGAGCACCGGATATGTCTCTTCTGTGTAGTAGAATGCGGGCTATAGAGTGATACCTCAGCATGAAATGATTGATTAACTCAACAATCGGATGGCGTACGAGATTCAGGAAGTAAAAATAATAGGATGAATTGGATGCACGCGGGTACAGCACTTAGACCGACCATCCACCGCCATCCTGATCGAACATTGAAGAAACCTGCACCAACGGCATAGGCAACTACTTGGCCGAATGTGACCATGAGATTACTGTAGCATCACTTATTTTCTTATCAAAGGTCGAGATACGTAAATAAAACATACTTGAGGACAACCATTCTGCCTCTTATTCTTGTTGGTGAGAGTTCTTGAATATATACCGGACAAACACATGCTGCAAAGCCGACCCCTACACCAATTAGAAATCGTCCACCGATCTGAAGTAATAAGTACAATCAATTGTAGGCAAAGGGAGGGCGCACCATACTCCAGACCCCATGACATACAGCTTGACCGATAGCGCCGCCAATAAAAATAACATCTGCAATTCCCAGGACTGGTTTCCTGCCTATCCAATCTGATATGACACCGGCTGCTAGACTGCCAAGAAGGGCGCCAAGTGTTGTGGCAGACGTGATGAATTCCTATATTTGAAAGGGATATACGATTATCAGTACTTGATTATTCGGTTGCATGTTAGAGGAACCTGATGGTCCATGACATTTTTGGAGGAAGTACCTCTGTGGACATCAAGGCCATCACATGGTCATTTGTGTCATCCAAATGGGGAGGGCAATGATCAAAAGGTGAAAAGGAGGGCATAGACTTGCCTTTTGACCATTTGACAGCTGTGGAGGACCTAGGTCGGAGCCAATAGTGACCAAAGCGCCAGATATAACGCCAGTGTCGTAGCCTGAACGACAGTGATTCAGTGTATGAACATCCGTCAAGCCCGATCGAGCTCACCAAAAAGTAGACCTGAGATGGTCGAAGATGCTACAAGAGCCCATACAAACCACGTCGTACGCTCTTCTCCTTCTGCTTCTACAGAAAGCTCGTTAATGTCTTCAAAATATTCTTGGCTAGGTTCGTGAGCTGTTTTCTCGTCCGAACTCATTTTTTCGGATGCTGAAGAGGGCTTTTCGTTGACAGTCATGACTGAGGCTGTGAATTATATTTTTTCAACCCACTACCCCAGGCAAGGCCGAGGTTAAATAGGAGTGCAACATGGAATTATGGAAAGTCACGAGAAAGAAAAATAATAGTATATCCACGTGGTGAGAAATTGAAGTTCTTCCTACCATCGGGTTAGTATGACCCTTCCGGGGTCCAGCCGTGAAAGAGCCCATCGTTTGTCCACTTTGTCGTGTTCCCATTAAGGGAACACAGGTGGCGAGAAGGACATTGATCTATTTTCATTTTGACTCTGTCAATTTTTGGATATGTAAGGAAACTCTTGTCAGGTGTCTCCCGCTTGAGTCCTCCAATTGGCTACGTCCCCGCACGAAGTTCTTCCTAGTGGGGTAAGAAAGCTAGACTGACCGCCAGGCAGATGCTATTTTTGTGTGGCACGCGATATGCTTGGACCGGAAACGTGGAGGATAGAAGAG
>Ga0153942_1000527_pt1 | contig 15067 bp, 32 predicted proteins | sample TSNJ026MetaG_FD_104731 | JGI IMG/M metagenome (GOLD analysis project Ga0153942, IMG submission 104731) | Attine ant fungus gardens microbial communities from New Jersey, USA - TSNJ026 MetaG | ecosystem: Host-associated > Fungi > Mycelium > Unclassified | place: USA: New Jersey, Brendan T. Byrne... | reverse complement strand
CCACACCTGCGACGGCCGCTACACCTGCATTCATGGGAGGTCCAACACCAGTACCTATGCACACGCCTGGACCCTCTACCACTTATGCTCGGACCCCGGCACTTTATGGGGGAGGTCAATCAGCGCCGACACCATTTACAGGGTCCAGTTACTTATCAAATACTATCTCATCGGGATATGGTTTGTCTTTTTTCCAATCATCTAAACTTAGCACTCATAAGCTCTCTGACTTATAGTCGTGGACGAGGACTGGATGTTCCAACCTATCGCTTTTTCCTTCCTCGACCGTATTAAGGTGAAGATCACCGGTGCAATAGAGGACAACCACAAGAATAAGCAGTTCGAGGGCAAGAAAGGCATAATTGACGCAATACATTCATCTCACGATGGATATAAACGAGAAGTTGCAGTTGTGTTTGATGACGGCACACCAAGGGAGGTGTTTCCAAAGAAGTATGTCAAACCAATAGAAGCGTCGAGGAATGGTGAAGAGGCATTAGCGATGGATGGTCCAGGTGAAGTCAAGGGGCGTGTGGTGCTTCTGCGTGCGAATGCAGAGTCAATTATGGTTGAAGTTTCGCCCAAAGGAGACCCAAGTGTGTATGAAGTTACAAAAACTGCATTGTTAGCTTTGAAGGAAGTGTGATAGGTAACGCCTGGTTTGCAAACTTAGATTCTATTCGGCAGGGATTTCGATGTTCATCTTGACCTTAATGTCTAATTATTATCTCATGTTTGAGTTTGGGCTTGAGTGTATAGGCACATTCGTATATGTCTTCACTATAATTTCTGCCCCAACTGGGCTGGTTGCATATGAATAAAGAGATATACCTGAAATTTTTTTCTGACTCCGGATCTGAACTTGACTGTTGTTGATGGTTCCGTTCCTTTGTGTGTTGCAATAAACGATACTTCCACTCACACTACATTCAAATGTGCACGCGTAATCCAAAGCCCATCCAAGGCTCGACAATGAACTCCACACGCATCTCCACACACATATTTACTACCGACGAGGATTACCATATTTGTCTCAGTGATTTCCGACACAAGTATTCCTCGTTGCGAGAGCCAAAGGCTTACCAAATCTGAGCCATAATTTTGTACCAAGATCCTGCGCATGGACTTAAGGTCATCAACCTGGGACGGGAAGCCAGAGATTTTTCAATCAAACGGGATGAGTCGCTGGGATAACGGTCTGCATTCAGTAGTATGAAACGCCTAGCAGGCAATCCTCCTCCACGATGAATTTATGTGATACATTGCGCTTGATTCTGTGATGGCTTCAGCTCATCTTCCTGTGGTGTATTTGATGCTAGTCCAATCTTTGGTCTCTGAAATGTGTCACTGAACTTGCGTTGTTCTTCACCCAGGACCAAGCGTCGATAGAGTACATCTGCATGAACAGTCGGTCAGTCATTGAATTCAGAGAACAGATTGAGGAGTGGTACATACATCCGCAGCTAACCATCAGTGGTAACGACCATATGATAGTCCGGATCCGCTGGGCTTGTGGGTGAAGTACTGATCGCTTCACCATGGCTTCGAGCAAGTTTAGAATATTGATACTTAAACATTATCAACTCACTAATTAAATATTATTTGTGCAGAATCAACATTTTCAAAAGTGGCCGAGTCGACAGTCATGAAAAGTAGGACCTTGACAGTGATAGTTACATTGGAAATGACTGGAAAGACTGGCAGGACTTCTTTGATGATAACCTTTGTGTTTCAAGTACTGACAGCTATTCTTGAAGCTCTTAACTCCTAGCCTTATCCTATGGTCTAAGAAAATTCAGGAGAAATGCAGGTCCCATAGCAACTAATCCCTGGGTGTAACAACACTGTCATACGCGCGTGTTACTATTGTTTGACTAAACAGGCACATAATGTAGTGTTGGTGCAGTGCCAGGACTTGCCTTTTATGATTTTTTCTCTGATGTCCTCGTAACATCCGGTGACTGGCCAATTTTTGCTTTACACTTATAGACGAAATGAACAGTGCCTGCTTCAATTCTAATCCCCCCTCCTCTCTTCTTCCCCACTCGTTTCTTACCACCAACTCCAAGCAGTTATGTCCTCTATTTGGGTTTCTTTATGGGATCTTGGCTTGACTGTCGTCAACTCTGTCACTCCCGCCAAGTCAGAGGGAAAGGTGACACCAGAAGGGCATCCTGGGTTTGGAGGCAAATGGCCTGAATATGTTCCCCCAAAGGAGGGGGATAGTCGATGTTCGTGTCCTGCATTGAATGCGTTGGCTAATCACGGTAAGTAACTTTTGATCCGTGCGCAGCATTAAGTTGCTTAATAGTTAAACAACCGTGTCCTCTTCTTCAGGTATTCTCCCTCATGATGGCAAAAACATCTCATTCAAAGCCATCACGCAATCCGTGCGAACAACCTACAATTTTGCTCCCACTTTTTGCTACGACGCTCCCAAAACCATTGCTGGTTTTCATAATAAGGATTATGAGAAAGATACGCTCGACCTTGAGGAAGTCGACTTTCACAATGGCATTGAACACGATGCTTCCTTTTGTCGTAAGTTTGGAAATTCTTTACCTACGTACTGATGGACTGAGTTTCTTTTTTTTCTCCTTTTTTTCATTCGAAAAAAAACAGGCCTGGACACAGCGTTATGTTCTGATCAAAGCATAATTCAACGCGAACAGATCAAAGAACTTTTAGCGTCTGCTACTGGTAAAGACAAAGATGGAAGTCCTGTGTTGACGATAACCGACCTCTCTGAATTCTCTGCCAAGCGCCGCGTTGAGGCTCGCGAAACCAACCCGGACTTTACGCTTGCTTCGAATCATCAGATGGTTGGTAGTGCCAAGTCTGTCTGATTCTCTCTCTCCTCTTGATCTTGATTGACAAGAATGAATTATCCAGTGCTGCGGCCTTGCTTTCCATCTTTGGGGGACGGATTAAAGACCTCGAACCTTTCCTTCTTGAAGAACGTATTCCTGAGGGTTGGGAATCGAAGAGCAGATGTCAGTTTGGCTTGACGTTGGTGAAGATTGGGTTTTCCAATGTGTTGCCGATTGAAAAAGGAATTGATGAGAAGAAATATATTGAGAAGAGGAAGAAGGCGGCGGAGGCAGAAGCAGAGGCGGTGCCTGCACACGCTGGTACCAATGATCCCCACCAGGAAAATAGGCCTTGATCTCCCTGAAGTTTTCCCGATTTGATGCAGATAATGGCCAGGGATGGGGAAGGGGCGGAAATAGTTCAGTGTCCAGATGATTCTATCGCTCTGTGCTGTGATGATCTGTTACATGAAACACATCTAACTCTACTATTCAAATGTCATTTATTCTTTAAAAATATCTGAATGTACTTTTAAGGGTCTGTGCTTTTACAATCTCTTCTCCTAGAGGGAATCCCAAAGGAATCCCTTGGACCTGATGCCGAGATGCCGATATTCCTTGATTGCCTACGGAAACGATAATCACACAGACTTTGAACAAGAGATGTTGTCATATCTGGAGCTGCTTAATCTGTGCGACAATGCGTATATATCTGTTCCAGACAAACGTCTTTGTTCGGTGTCTAACAAGGACGGGGATGGTGATGAGATACTGACGTCGTTTCAGCTGACACGGTCATCGACAAGTCCTGTTATCGGACTGTTGCGCCCGATGATCGTTGAGAAGCTAGAGAAGGAGAATGCGAGGCGTCGAGAGATGGGGATGCGTGAGGTTTGGGAAATGAGTACGGGAAGGGTGAGTTTTTCGGGATGGGTGGAGGGATGGAGGGGGAGGACGGAAGTGATGAAAGAGATGTGTGAGAGGTGGCGCGATGAAGAAGATTTCCAAGAGGTGTGTGGGCGGGACAAGTGGCGAGGAGAAGCGTATGCGGTGTACAAGGATCCGTTTGGGGTGCACGATCATCCGTCGAGTGGAAAAGAGGAGGAAGAACTGAACTTTGCATTTGAGATGGAGAGATCGGCGTGTGCGCTGTTTGGGGTTGTGACGTATGGAGTGCACATGAGTATCTACAGGGAGGAACAAGGGCAACTGAGTGTGTGGGTGCCGACGAGGGCAGCGAGCAAGCCGACGTGAGTGGCCGTGCTTGGACTGGTTCGTCGGTGGCTGATGGTAGACAGCTGGCCAGGATACCTGGACAACAGTGTGGCAGGAGGGATACCGAGTGGGATGGGAGTCCTGGAGGCGTTGGTCAAGGAGAGCTGGGAGGAAGCCGGGCTGGATAGCGAGCTCGTAGCCAGGAAGGCTCGTCCAACAGGTGCCATCAGCTACGTCCACCTGTCTCCAGCAGGCTGGCTGCAGCCTGAGATCGAGTATGTTTATGACCTCGTCGACGCCAGCATTGTGCCCCGCCCAGTGGACGGCGAGGTTGCGTCGTTTAAGGTGAGTGTGCATTGGTCAGTGTCCTGGGCGATGAGCTAACACACGAGAGACCAGCTCATGGCCCAGGACACTGTGATTGAGCAACTGCGCCAAGGACGGTTCAAGCCCAACTGTGCACTAGGTGAGCTCGTCGTCGGGAATGAGCTCATATGTTGACGACGACGGCAGTGCTGATAGATCTGCTCATGCGCCTGGGCCATATAACACCGGACTCGGAGGGCGAGTATATAGCGCTGGCAACGCGGATGCACGGGCGATTTCGATATTTTATGTGGTAGAATTGTACATAATAATAATGACGATCTGCAATAAGACAGCCGAGTCTTATAATATATGTAGTACGTAATAGGAGAAAATAATTGTCTGTGGAGGACCATGACAATGTCTCCCATGGCCCTCACAAAGGCTGGCAACCACAAAAGCCAGGTCCTGTCGTCTACACCGCCCTCGGCAGCGTCCTACCTCTCAGCCCTCAGCAAGGCCGATGCTCGCGCTCGCAACCGTCCACGCTCTCCCGCCTCTACCCCCGCCCTCTCTCTTTCCTCCTCTATTACCGACGAATCAGAGGATACCGTCCTCAACGACGACGACAACGACGACAGGCTCCAGAGCAATGCGGATGGCCTCGCCTTCCCACCCAGGCCTCCCACCTCAGAGCAGGTCTTTACCACCGTACACACAGAGTTTGGCCATTGTGCCGACGAACGCTACCGCTGCTCCAGTGCACACATCCCTGGCACTCAAGTCCCTGTCCATGTCGCCCGTGAGCCTCCTTACTATATCCTGCTTTCCACCTACATCAGCTATCTCATCCTCATCTGTCTCGGCCACATTCGGGACTTTGTGGGCAAGCGACTCTATCCGGCTTTCTACGCCCATCTCACCCCCAAAGACGTCAGTTTTCTCTTCTCTCTCTTTCTCTCCCTCTCCCTCTCTCTCATCACAATCTCTACAGGGCTATGCCCCCCTAAACTCAGATTTTGATTCATTCTATACCCGCCGCCTTAAAACCCGCCTCGACGAGTGTTTCGCCCATCCCGTCACTGGCGTTGCCGGCCGCACCGTTTGTCTTCTCGACCGCGTCTCTCCCGACTACAACCATACCCAGGTCCTCACAGGCTCCCGTACCCGTGCCCTCAACATCTCCTCCTACAACTACCTCGGTTTCGCCCAAGCCCGGGGCGGTTGCGCCGATGCCGTTCAAGAGGCCATCAAGCGCTACGGCATCTCTTCTGGTGGAACCAGGCTCGCTGGTGGTTCCAATGATCTTCATGTTGTTACCGAGGCCCTCGTCGCCATGTTCGTTGGCGCTCAGGATGCCCTCGTCTCCTCCATGGGTTTCGCCACAAACTCTACCATCATTCCCGCTCTCGTTGGAAAAGGCTGCCTTGTCATCTCTGACGAACTTAACCATGCCTCCATTCGTTTTGGAACCAGGCTCAGTGGCGCCCACGTCAGGATGTTCAAGCACAACAATATGAAGGACTTGGAGTCCTTGTTGCGCGAATGTATCAGCCAGGGCCAGCCCAAGACACATAGACCCTGGAAGAAAATTCTTCTCATCGTCGAGGGCCTCTATTCCATGGAGGGTACTATGTGCAATTTGCCCGCTATCATCGAACTGAGAAACAAATACAAGGTAAATGTCTCATCTCTCCTCTATTCATTACCTATCCAACCTCTTTGCCTAGTTTTATCTTTTTGTTGACGAGGCCCATTCCATCGGTGCCCTTGGTCCTCATGGTCGTGGTGTCGCGGACTATTTCAACATTGACCCGAGAAGCATTGACATTCTTATGGGCACATTCACAAAGTCCTTTGGAGCCGCAGGTGGCTATATCGCCGGCAGTAAATCTCTCATTGATTGCTTGCGAGTCCATGGACATTCGGGTGCCTATGCTGAAGCCATGACACCCGCCGTTCTTACTCAAGTTATCGCTAGCATGGCCAGCATCATGGGTATTGCGTCCCCTGTTATGGCTCCTTCATCTTCTACCACTACCCTTCGTCCGACTTCCTCCTCCACTGTAAACGGTTTTGCTATTGACGAGGAATACATCCATCCTGGTCCTGCTCCCCAAAGCGCTCTCCCGTCATGGCTTACACTACCTCCTGCACTCTCTTCCGGCTCTGAAGGTTCCAGTCGTCTGCGTCGCCTCGCTTTCAACGCTCGTTACCTCCACAACGGGCTCGACAAACTTGGTTTCATCACCTATGGCCACCCCGCCTCGCCTATCGTTCCCTTGTTGCTGTTCAATCCTGGCAAGATGAATTTATTCCACCGGATGATGAAGGACCGACAGACGCCGATCGCGGTGGTGGTGGTAGCGTATCCTGCTACGCCGTTGGTGACGAGTCGGGTGAGGTTTTGTGTGAGTGCTGCGCATACCAAGGAAGATGTGGATGTGGTGTTGAGGGCGTGTGATGAGATTGGGGATGTGTTGGATTTGAAGCATGGGATTGAGGTAGGGGAGAGGTGGTGTGTGGATGAGATTTGTGAGAGAGCGGTTGAGGTTGCTTCTGGTGTGTGAGAGTTTTTGTTGTGTTTTTTTGCGAGTTGTGTGTGTGAGGGGGTTTGTGTGTGGAAAATGCATTTTTTCTTAGATGATAGCATTTGTTTTAGTTTGTTTTCTGTTCGGTTCATTGATTTTTTTTTGTCATGTCATTACTGATTGGATAAAGTACAATAATAGATTTCATTTCCCTTTTTTCATCTTTTTTTTTTTTTGATGTAGATGATTAGGTGTAGTTGAAATGAACTTGGTGAGATAAGTGATTTGTATTGTTTCATATAGCTGAGGAATCTCCTGGAATCATCTCTGCTCTGGTTGCCCTCCCTTACAGGGTAAATTGATTGTGGCATGGATGCTTTCCCTTCTCTACTATTTCTTAGGCCTTGTCCAAGTCACAACCTAAATGAAAACAGACATGACACATGACATCTTCCATTTTTGAAATCTTGGCCTTGGAAATATTTACAAGATATTTCCTGAAGGAGTTATGTCATTAAGGAACAAGAAACAAGCTACTTGATGCACAGATTTCATTCCTTCAACAATTGACAAGGAAAATAAACTATAGAAAAAGAGCTACAACTGTTCCTTCCTAGGTGTGGGATCCTCATGGTGATCCAGATATGTAACGTTGCTGATTTTATCCCGATACGGATGAGAATTTGGTACTCGCAAGGGCGGCAGATTCCTACGTAGATGTTGATCCTGATGCAGCGGTGGCGATACAATCAATGTCGTCGGCAACAACCCTCGCAGCTTCTCCCTTCCTATTCTTATAGAACACGATATCACCTTTGTCTTCAATAAAACAACATTCCGTGAAGGTACGATAAAGCGCTCTGAAGGTATTCTGTACGCATTGAGTAACCATCGATTTTTGAAGTTTCCGAGAAAACAGAATGATGATGGAGCCAGAAGTCGCTTGAACTTACGGTAGAATCATAATTGTAATCGTCTCCGAGCATTGACTTGATTATTCTAGTCACTTCTGGCAGGTTGTCTATCATTTTTGGGGTTTCCGGGGTTCAATACAGCATTGGTGATGACGAAGATGAAGATATTTTTGAATGTGTAATTATGATATTATTTAGAATATCATCGAGGAATAGAGAAGTTGTCAGAATCAGTGTGTCAGACTTTTTTGATCTTCGTATAAAAACTCACAGAATGGTATTTCCGAGTTGGTGTGATGGGCGATCTGTGTATGGGTATGTTTATTAGTGAAAAGTCTTCCACAGATAAAGGTGTAGGAATATTGCACAGTGGACCACATCGTCGCTTGTGGGAAACCACTTTCAAGAAAAAAATACATCTGTAACACAAAAAACGAGACTTACATGATCATGGGAAACGTTGTGAAGGAAGTATCGTCCCACCCAACTGAGCAAAGGCCGATCAACAGTCGCGAGAGCGCCACGAAGAAAGGTCCATTCTTTCTTGCGATAATGTGGGATAGTAGGATCAGAGTGATGAAGATATGTGAGCATTACGATCCCTTCTCAATATGACTCGAATCAGATTTATCACAACCAAGTCCGTGTATCCACAAAGAGAGCTACTCACAATGATTAGCAAGCTATCGTTCGTGACCATCATCAGAAGAGGATGACTGAATTTGAAGAATGACCAACAAGATATGGCACAACATAAAACCGGATTAGTGCTCCAAAGCCACATTTGTTAAAGAAGAGGTTGAGGAGGTATATCATGATACCGAGTCCAATGTTCGAAGCGATGATTCGACGTCGTTCGTGCGGCTTAAACAGCGGTGATGAAGGGTAAAAATGCTTGTTGGGGTTGAGAAATAGTAAGATGGAGCAAAAAAAAAAGCAATCGGCCATACATTTGTGCCAGGCGGATAACTAGGTAAACCCATTGAGTTCCGAAGCAAGTATGACTGCATACCAAGCAGCTGCATCAATACCATTCTGCCCAGGGTGAACAGTGGCATTTCTTCAAAGATCTCTTCGTAATCTATTGGTTGTGCTTGTCCCTGTGGAGGCAACTTATAATCCGACCTCATTCGGGGAACATAGTTCTCATCCCGCTCCATAGACATCGTTGCTCTCTGTAAATTGATAACCATCAATCAGTATTCAGTCTTTCTCCAATCCGAGGTTAATTCAAGCATCTCGCAGGTCCCCAGCCAGTTCGAGACTTTGACGATAACTGGGACTTTGAAGAGAAGGAATGGGGACTCACGTGGTGAGCGTGATGTGTTGAGCGCCATGAGAAATATGGGATTAAAAGGAACTTCAAATTCAGTGTCAAATAGCTACTTCTGGATTGAGACCGGAGGTATCTTACAGTGTGTAAAATAAAGCCAAAGATTGTGTTGAGCCAAGAATAAGTGGATAGAGTCCCGTGTCCTGCTTCATGGCCCAGGCACCAAAGACCAGCAAAGGCAATACCCTGCCAGTAGAAATAAAGGCACCAACCACTCCATTGAATAACAACAATCAGAGCTTGCTGGATGGCTGAGTCCAAGGCACCAGGTGACAAGAACGAGAAGACAGAATTGGCCAAGACTTCAATCCTCGTCGCCAAGTTGTAGAGTACGATGGTGAACAGAAGATCGCGAACAAAGTAATAGCAACCTTTCAGAGTAGACTTTTGATAGAGGTGCTTAGGGATGGCGGAGCGGATATCTGCCACAGTGACCTGAGGACAATTGGAAAGCAAGCTATATATCTAGGAAAGGGTATGCATACTTTTGGAGGACGGAAAGGAGTGCGCTTCCTGTTTTCGTACTCTGGTGAGTCCTTAAAAATTGTCACCAGAGGCATCTCTGTAAAGTAAATGCTTTGAGTACGGCGCGGGTATAGTAGATGTTACTGAGGCACATATGTAGCTTATAAATGCATTATGATAGTCGGTGCAGACCAGGATATCTAGATCCAGTCAGAAGCATGAAGTAAGTTCTGAATGATACCTCGGACATAGCTATTTTTCAAGGTGGGTTGTAAGACATGATGGGCTGGAGTTGCCTGCCCCATGACAACAAATGTGATTGAAACTTTATCGACCTTGAACACGGACATAAACGAATTTGGTAGCCAGTGATTGATAATTATACCTAACAGAGCGAGGTCCGGAGAATGCGAACTTGAGCCGAGACTTGTGAAGGGACAGTGAATTACAATGAGTTCGCCGCGCAACGAGAGACTCGGGAGAATGATAAAATGACAGCAGACAAGATGGCATCGAAGCATGCATTTTCTGTAAATGGAAACACGAGATCGACACGGGCGACAGGCAAAGACTCCGTTCTCGTTGACAGGAAGTCTCTGAGGCCGGAGGACTCAGGAAGCGCTAGATTTGCAGACTCATGCTTCGATTTGCCATGTCCTCCGGGATCGGCGCTTGTCCCTCATTCAACCACCAACTCATTGCGACTTAATATCGTAGCTCACGGTCTTCGAAATCTTGTGTAGAACTCAGTCGACTACGAAGCAGTCAACGAGTTTGAGTCTGTAAGGTTGATTCGTTATGCACTCTAGCTGACAAGCTTTCCGAGAAAGTTTGAGCGGAGCAGGTCACAATCCGTGCAAATCCATATGAAACATCGCTTTCGTCGGACGGGCAAGTCCCAGGTTCCACATCTTCTCGAACTCGGAAAGTGGGCACAACCCCTGAATTCTGGAACAATTCGGCAACCTGGAGGAGCATCTCCCTCTAGCGGGATTATGTAAGGCAGCTCACTGGATTTATGCTGCGGCGGATCAGCATCTAGATGTTATCCAATTTTTCTCAAGAACGCTCAACTCGAATCTGTCGTCCCCCTATTCAAAAAGCATTAGGGTCGGTGATACATTATTGGTGCTGTGGTTTTCTTCATTTTTTACAGTTATCAAAGGGAATCCTTGTCTATCAACCATACCTCTGAACAGGCACTAGATAATCATCTTAAGAGTATGCATGGAACATCTGATCGTCACAGATACAAGAAAAATCTTAGCAAGTACCACGGCCTTACGCTGGCACAGCGTTACTCGTACTATGTGACGACGACGCCAATATATTCCAATGAATTATGAGAGAAAAATTACAGATGTTGCCTGAGAATTTCAAGTTCTGTTTGAGTGGATAGCGTAAAACTGATGACTTTCGGGGGGAAAAGCTGTTCACCCATGCTCTCTGCAGTTTTTTTCAGCACGTGTTCGATCGGTAATTTTAATGTCAACATTGATATATTGTCAAAATGGGTGACTTCCCGTAAGCAGTCTGAGAAAATCTGTGACCTCAGATTTTCTTAGACTGCTCCATGCCGAGATGCCGAGCACGAGTTTCAAATTTCAGGGTGTCCCAGACTTTCCTAGATGTTGCCATCTGAGGAGAATGCAAAACCCTCTCTCAGGCTTCCCTAGATACCAATTTTCCTTTTTCAATTAGAGATATCAGAGTACTATACCATATAGGTATCCTCTCCATACACATCAAGGTCATATACTACAGATGTCTCTGATATAGAATGAAGCTGGATTAACAATGTGACAACATGACATCACACCTGAAAACTTGTTACGGGAATCAAATTCATCCCAGATTTTCTCGGACTGGAATTTTACACATCCTCAGATTTTCTCAGATCCTTATGGGAAGTCACCCAATATCATTATTTCAACGATCGTGTTGTATGTCTATTAAAGGTGTGGTTGCAAAACTTCTACACAATTTGTACTGTTAAGAATAGACAAGGGGTCTCTGTACCTTAGCTACAAATCAGTTCCTATTCCACGCTTTCACCTAAGTGGATCATATCTTTCTTGCTAGATCTAGTGCAAGATCACTGGCGGCCCGACTACTTAAATACATTCGGGATGAGGCTACTGACACCACCTCCCTCATGCCTCGACATCCCAGTGAACACCGCGAAAAAAGCCCTCAGCCCTACGTTCCAATGAGCTCGTGAGCCTTCCTCTCTCTTCAATACAATGACAAAATCATGAGGCGTGATGTCGTCAAGGACGTTGGAAGAGATTAGGGCAGCCATTCCTGCAAAATACTTTGTGCGGGATATACGCAAAGGCCTATACTTCCTCACCCGTGACTTCTTTCTCGCCATCGCTGCCTGGTCTCTCGCTCTTCGAATTGATCCCTTGTTCGGACAAACAAAAACAACGGGAATTTCTGTTACCCTCTGCTTGTTTTCAGAGGTCATTAGGTGGCTCGCTTGGGGTACTTAGTAGGTCCCATGGCTAAGACTCCGACTATAATTACTCAAAAGTTTTCTCAAGCTGGTGGTTTCAAGGATTGATATTCACTGGCATTTGGGTCATCGGACATGAGGTAATTTGCCAGTCGATTTACTGGTTTTGTGTTTTCAGACCAAGGAGCTAATATTTTCCCCTTCAGTGCGGACACGGCGCCTTTTCTGATTACAAGCCCGTCAACGACTTTGTTGGTTTTGTACTGCATTGTTTCTTGCAACGACATACATTTGATTGACGTTGTCCCATCGTCAGCTGACGCATACTTTCCTGTGGACTCCATACTTTAGCTGGAGGATTTCCCACCACCGCCATCATCGTAATCATGGCTCCATGGAGAAGGACGAAGTATATGTCCCTAAAACTCGCTCTGATCTGGGGCTGCCTAAAGAAGGTGATCCTAGGCTTGACTATGACGAGATTTTTGGTGATACACCGATTTATACCCTATTCATGTTGATCCGACAACAACTATTAGCGTTTCCTGCCTATCTCCGTAAGTCGTATATCATCTCACCAGTTCCCGTAATTGACTTGGTGTGACCAAACTCCGTAGTGTTCAATGTGTCGGGACAGAAAGCATATCCCAAGTGGACTAATCATTTTGATTGTGAGTGTGAATTCGCAACACAAGCCTGACCCTCGTCGATTCACCTATGTTGGGCGCGATAGCAAGTTCTATTTTATTTCTGCCCTCGCAGCGAAATGCCGTTCTCATGTCCAATGCTGGGATAGCATTCATGGTTTGTGCGGTCATGTATGCAGTCAAACACTTTGGCTTCGCAAATGTACTCAAGTACTATGGCATTCCGTGGCTCTTCGTCTCTCACTGGTGTAGGTCACCGTCTGCCCTTTCATACATTCGTAGCTCAACCTAGGTCTCAGTCATCATGATCACATATCTACATCATACAGACCCTGTTATTCCCCACTATCGTGGAACGGAGTGGAACTTCCAGCGAGGTGCTGCTGCAACTGTAGATAGGCCAATTCTTGGTTGGCAAGGAAAATTCTTTTTGCATTATGTCGCTCATTATCACGTCATACACCATGTCAGTTTTTCTTGTTGCTCCTCAACCATCTATGGCAGGCTCATTCCGTTCACAGTTTTTCCCAAAAATACCATTTTATCACACTCCTGGAGCGACCAAGTACTTGGAAGCATTTCTTGGCGAGTATTACGTGTATGACGATACGCCTGCCTTCAAGGCACTTTGGCGCAGTTACAATTTCTGTCAATTTGTTGAGGATGATGGTCGGTTCCTTGCTACTACCGAACACCCAGGCAACAGCTGATATTGTGTCTATACCTACAGGTGAAGTGTTGTTTTACCGAAATCGAGAGGGATATGCTGTCTGCAAGCCCAAGTCAACAAGTTGATGAGAGTCCTTGCTCGGACTTACGGGTCATGCATGTCGAAACAAGGTCGTCTAGTCAGCAAGTTGTTGTATTTGTTAAGAATGAGTTGACTTGTCTTTCTATTGTCTTAAATAGGGTCATTGTAAGTACGTTGTTGTTGATATCTTATTGTCTACACTACACCATAGATACGTGCCTGCATTACTCTTAGTGTAAATATCGTGTATCCTCTTCCTTAGGATCCAGCTTTCTTATCTGGATCCTAGGTACGTAGTATATGTGCTCACTATCAACTTATCTGGATGCGTGATTCTGATATTCACTTTACTCTGTTCCGACGTTACCTGCGCTATCAATATTTGAGAATGCATTGACAGATCTAAAGGGGGTTTCCTGAAAGACAATGTGTCTGACTCGTGCCATACCTGACGACTACGTGCGCACGGACCATAAACCCCTGTTTCTAAAAAGTACACCGAATACTCTCATCGATCACTGAGTTTGAGTTTTTCGTAACGGATGTACACCCGATAGAATGATTCGGCTGATGAAATAAATAAATATGTATATTATACAATTTCCCGATGAGATTAAGGTCAAACTTAACCTTACTGTTATGGCAGTGGAAAGCGCAGATACTGCACCCTTAGCGGCACCCTTAATCTGTCCACCTGGAACGGCTCCCATCAAAACAGAGTACTCATTTTCACAAGTCTGCGACGACATAAATCGTTTTCTGATTTTTTTTTCAGATTCCTGATCTCGTATACAACGCAGAACCTTCCTGATGATGATGCGGCAGAGGGATCGACGACCCAAGTTTCACGCCAATCTCATCGCCAGTATGGATATTCGCCAAGCACGGGTCCACAGAGGAAGCATATGTCGAAGGAGGAGAAGAAAGCTACTCGAGGAGCGAATAAGGGTCGAAGATTTGGGAAAGTAAGAGATGAGGTAGATTTGTGTTGGAAGATTGCGAATGAATCAATTTGTGAATATGGCGAGTGAGTCCTGTCTCTTCACCCCCTTCCCGTTTTCTTGCTTGGCACTATGTGTTGATGAGGAGGGGGGAAAATGATTTTTTTGATTTTTTTATGCTTCGTTTAGGAATTGTAAATTCTCTCATGACATTCCTGCCTATCTTGCTGCGAAAACACACGATATTCGAGTTTTGGAGTCCTCAGAGATTTCAGATAATGCTCCCTTTGTTGAAATTGACATGCCAGTCAGAGAGCAGCATGTGGATCATCCTTCCATAGACCGGAGCACTACCTGTCCCATCTTCGCCGAAACCGGTGAATGCAGGTTAGTGCGTGGTATCGTTTTCGTGGAACGAGGAAAGGTCCATTGATAACAAAATTCCACCCGTTTTCCCCTAACATTTTCAGATACGGTTTCAAGTGTAGGTTTCTCGGGGCCCATGCTCGTATAGATGGAACAAGTGTTACAGTTATAGGAGATGAGGACAAAAAAGCAAGAGCTGCCCTCACTGCGAACGAACTCAATTTTGCGAGCGGCGACTTATTGAATTCTTTGCGAACGAAAAAAGTCAGGGTTGATATATGCGCATCGAAGCTCAACCACTCAATTCAATGCATAGTATCCCTTCTCATT
>Ga0153942_1000526_pt1 | contig 15075 bp, 11 predicted proteins | sample TSNJ026MetaG_FD_104731 | JGI IMG/M metagenome (GOLD analysis project Ga0153942, IMG submission 104731) | Attine ant fungus gardens microbial communities from New Jersey, USA - TSNJ026 MetaG | ecosystem: Host-associated > Fungi > Mycelium > Unclassified | place: USA: New Jersey, Brendan T. Byrne... | reverse complement strand
GTTCAATGGCTTTATAAGCAAAAGCCTGTAGCGGCTTACGCCTATGAAGGAAAATGCTATGATATAGGTACTCATGAGGCTTATAAGGAAGCACAGGAGCTATTTGACCAATGAGCCCGGAAGAGCTTTATAATGAAATAAACGATTATGCCCAGAATGAAAATTTAATTCTGGGCATTTGCGACGCAAAAAAATTAGAAATAGAGCCGGAAAGGCTGAATGAGCCTGTCCCGTTTAGTTCATCCCAAGACAGCAATGAGGCAAGGACAGACCCGGCTGTTTCTCTGGCCGGGGCGAAAAGCGTTATAGCCATAGGATGGCCTTACTATAAGATTTTAGATAGCCCTATACAGGACGATATTCTAAGAGGCCGAATGGCTTTAATATCCGCCGGCCCTGATTATCATAGCGAGGTAAAAAGCAAGCTGGAAGAGCTGGCGGCCCGTCTTTTATGCCATAAGCGTTTCAATTATAAAATACAAGTGGATACCGGGCCTTTAATGGAGAAGGATTTCGCCGTAAAGGCAGGTTTGGGCTTTAAAGGACGAAACGGCCTTGTGATTTCGCCAAGATTCGGCTCCTTTTTCGCAATTGGCCTGATGCTACTAGATATTGCGCTGCCAATAACCTGCGAGCGGATTACTATTAATTGCGGCCCATGCCGCCGCTGCGTTGACGCCTGCCCTACGGGAGCATTATCTTCTCAGGGAGGAACTAATTGGAACAAGTGTACCGCCTTCCTGACTCAATCAAAAGAGCTTTCCAGGAAGCAGGAGGCGCTTCTCAACGGCTGGCTGTACGGCTGCGACCTGTGTCAGCTTGCCTGCCCCTATAACCAAGGGCTTACAGGAGAAAAGATATATGACGCGGAAGCGCTCTACCCTGCTATTGAGCCGATAATTATGATGAGCAAGAAGGAATTGAGGCGGGTTTATGGAGATACGTCGGCGGGGTGGAGAGCAGGGTGCGTTAAGAGGAATGCGGAGGTTATAAGAAATACAAACTCAGGATGTGGTTTACTTGAAACTAAATGCTAGGGCAATCCTATTGCTGGCAATGTTAACTACAATTCTATCAATGCTGATTATTATCATCTTTTTTTACAGCACAGGCATGCTATCGCTTTTTCAATCAAACAGCAGATCTTACGGATACGAAATCATAAAGGAAACAGGAAAAAACATTAATTCGCTTATTACGCAGGCGCTTTATACTGAAAAACGGCTGTCGTCAAGCGCGAGGACATCCCAAATACTCTTAGGATATGAACAGCTGCCAAATCAGCAGTTGGGTATCACGGACAATATTGAGCGGCTTATTTGGAACTACAAGCAGTCCGCATCTTATATATCGGATATTTATTTATTTGGATACGATAACAGGCTGTTTTCCACTACTACCACTACAAATTTAGAAAGTCTTAAAAACGCGCCATGGGTTTATCTTCTGGACAGCCATGAGAGCATGCCTGTCATTACGTCTACGCATAACGCCTATTATGACGCGCCCAGCTCCATTCTGCAGGAAAGCCAAAAGGATAAACACGTGATATCCTTTGTACGCAAAATATATCATATAGGCTCTGTGGATAAATATTCTATTGTGCAAATGGATTTAAAATATTCCGAAATACAACGCATTATGGATAGCGTTGATTTAGGCATAAACGGCTTTGCCGTCATTATTAATGAAGCCGATCAGGTTATTTATTGCAGGAAAAATGAATTTTTGGGAAAGCCCATGGAGGTATACCTGGAATCAATGGAGCCGGAGCAATTAACCAAGAGGCTGATGAAAACCGAATATAAGCTGGAAAATATTGACTGGAGAATAATCGGATATGTTTCTACGGAGTTTTTCAGCCAGGAATTCAGCAGTATGAACCGGATGTTTTATATGGCGCTTACAGCTTCGCTGGTTGTCGCTATTTTCCTTATTATGATTCTGACAAAAAACATTGTTTCCCGTCAGGAAAGGGACAAGGCCGCAATGGAATACCAGGCCCTTCAAAACCAAATAAATCCTCACTTTCTTTACAATACTCTAAACACCTTAAAGTGGATGGCTCTGGTAGATAATAACCGGAATATTGCGGACGCGATAGTCTCCCTTGTAAAAATGCTTAAATTTACCTGTGACGAAAGAGATGATATAATACCAATAAGCAATGAAATCAGCTTTTTACAGGATTACATATCTATTCAAAAGCTGCGTTACGGCGATATAGAGGTTGAATTTCAAATACAACCTGAGCTTATGTCCTACGGTATATTAAAGTTCATATTGCAGCCGATTGTTGAAAATTGTTTTATCCATGGCTTTTCCGAGCTAATAAAAGACAGGCGGCTGCTGATATCGGGAAAAATAGAGGAAGACAGCGCGGTATTTCTTATATCTGATAACGGTGTCGGTATAGAAACGAAAAATATGGAGCAATATTCAGGACTCGGGATAAAAAACGTAGATAAAAGACTGCTTACTCATTTTGGATCGAAATACAAGCTTAAGCTGGAAGGAAAGCGAGGAAAGGGAACAACCGTAAAAATAAGGATCCCGTTAATCAAACTGTAGGATACGCCAAGGGAGAGATGATAATGTATCAGGTCTTGCTGGTAGACGACGAGCATTTTGTAATACGCGGAATCAATAGCTGCGTAGACTGGGAATCGCTTGGCTTTAACCTGCCGTTGGAAGCGTACAGCGGCACCCAAGCCTTGGCTATTATGAAGGAAAAGCATGTAGATGTGGTCATTACCGATATTAAAATGGCCCCTATGGACGGTCTGCAGCTTATGAAGCAAATTAAGGAGACGGGCAATCCCTGTGAAATCATCATATTAAGCTGTTACAATGATTTTGCCTACAGCCGGGCGGCCATACAAAACGGAGCCTTTGATTACTTATTCAAGCCTGAAATGATGCCGGAGGATATTCAGAATGCGCTGCGCGGCGTCAGGCAGAAGTTAGATTTACGCAAGCAGGAAAAGGCTGATCTTCAGAATACCTCGGACACGCTTACCCAGGCCGAAAGCGCCTGGATCACCTCAGTACTGGACGGATATAAAAAAAACATGAGAGAAAACAAAGACTGCGGTACAAGCTGGATATTTGACAGGCTTCGTGCTCAGCCGGTCTTAAGCCGAAACGGCCTAATTGAGCTATGCAGCAACCTGGTATCTATACAATTGCATGACGCGCCCTTGTATTCAGGCGCGATTGAAAGTATTTACTCCCAAAGAGGAAACATCTTTGAGGGCTTGCATCAATTGCAGTCCATAGAAGAATTTGAGGAATACGCAAACGAAGTAATACAGTTGATTCAAGCCGGCCCCAGATTTCGGATAGAGATTCAAAAAGCCCAGCAATACATCCGCCTAAACTTGGGAGACTCGTCTCTTTCTCTTAAAAAGGCGGCAAATTTCGCAGGTATGAGCAAGAGCTATTTCAGCCGGCAATTTAAAGAGCAAACAGGCATAGGGTTTGCCGAGTATCTGAACAGAACGAGGATTGAAAAAGCCAGAGAGCTGTACAGCAATACGGATTTAAGGATCTACCAGATAGCCGAGCAGGTAGGCTTTTCGGATTGGCGGTATATGACAAAGCTCTACAAGAAATTATACAGGCAAAATATGACTGATTTAAAGCGGAAGGATTGACTTTCAAATTTATTTGTTATTGTAAATCATTATCACCGTTCGGTATAGATTCAACATTTTCATAAAATATTACACTTTGAATTAAAGGAGCTTTATGTAAAAGCTCTTTTTTTTATTAATTTCAAAACCGTTTTCACATTTTCGAAATTATTTGTGATATATTTATAAAATTACGCAGGTTATAATACGTATGTAAGTGCATTTTATATACGAAACCAGATAGGAGGAATTAAAATGAAGAAATTATGCAAAATTATCAGCTTGTTATTGGCTATCGTTATTGTAACCAGCGCCTGCGGTTCTTCTTCAAGCACCGCCGGTAACAATGCGGCTTCCAGTACGGAGAACGCGCCTGCGGTATCGGAGGACAGCGCTTCACCTAAAGAAAAAACCGTCTTGCAAATCATGGGGCCCTGGATAGTGGAAAGCCCGGAGGATAAGATTTTGGGAGGCGTGGTCGAAAGCTTTGAGGAAGCGTATCCTCAATATGAGGTTGAGCTTATTGGCGTACCCTCCGCCGATGTTGTCACCTCGGTTCAATCAATGGCCGCGTCCAAAACCCTGCCGGATCTTGTAATTGTAAACGGAGCCAACAATGCCGCATGGAAGGAGATGGACATATTAGAAGACATAAGCGGCAGCTTTGACCAGGACTTTTTGGACGGGTTTTATCCTGAAATGCTGAAGGAATTTACTTATGATGGCGAATTGCTTGGACTTCCTCTTTGCGCCGCGCCCTTTGTTCTGATCCTTCGCAAGGACTTGCTGGATGAGGCGGGTTTGACTGTGCCGGAAAGCTTTGAAGAAATAGTTTCCGTCGCTCAAGCCTTGACCGTGGATAAAAACGGCGACGGAAAAACAGACCGTTATGGTATGACCCTGATGGGATTTCCGGACGGGAATAATTCTCTACGCTTTACTCTTGCGCTATTCGCGGCGGGGGCGCCGGACATTTATACGGACGAAAACGGGAAGTGGGCGACTAAAATCGGCACGCCGGAAGGAGTACGGGCGTTTAAATTCTATTATGATTTAGCTATAACGAACGGCTCGGTGCCTCCCGGAGCTACCGAAGTGGATTATAAGACCATGGTAAACCTTCTATCCACCGACCAAGCCGCCATGGCAATAAGCGGGCCGCATACCATTGGAACCATCGTATCGCAAAATCCGGATATGGAAGGACGATTTATTGCAGTCCCATTAATAGACAAAGAAACCGTTGCCTACTTGAATCCATATGGAATGATTAAGTTTAAGGATTCTCCCAATTATCAGGGAGCTGTGGACTTTCTGCAATATGCGTCCCAGAATTTTGTAGAAATGACCCGTGTAACCAAACGCCCTCCATCCAGAATCGAGCTGGCGGACGTGGCAAGGGAAGCCGCCCCGGAGGTCGCCGCAATACTAGATTGCGCCCAATATAATATTGCTTATGCCAAAGCGCCGTTTAGGGGAGAGGAATCCAACGTAATAGCTGAGCACGTAAACGCAATGCTGGCAGGGATGTTCAAATCTCCGGAGGAAGCGGCAGAGGCAACGGCTCAGGCGGTGCAGGAAGTTTTGGATGCAAACAATAATTAATATTGGCTGCTGGTAAGTATAATGGGGGGGTATTGCCGTGCAAAAATTTTTAGATAAGAATTTCATTCTCGTATTTTTTCTGCCAACGGCGATACTCTCCGCCGTTCTTATTATATACCCTATGGGATACGGGATTTATATCAGCTTTTTTGATACGAACCTGGTAAACAAATGGGATTTTGTTGGACTGCGTAACTACATATCCCTTTTGTCAAACAAAGCGTTTCAGCAAAGCCTCATTGTCAATGTCAAATATATCGTTGCCGTGGTTTCCGGTCATTTTCTGCTGGGTACGATACTGGCTCTTAATTTAAACAAGAATATTAAGGGAAGAACTGTTTTCCGTTGCCTGCTGATGCTGCCATGGCTAATTCCCGAGGTAGTTTTCGCGGTATTATTTAAATGGATATTGAACCCTCAATACGGAATCTTTAATTTTACCCTGATGGATTTGAGATTGCTTGACGCTCCGGCTTCATGGCTGGGGGACGCCAAATTGGCTCTGCCCGCGGTTATATTAATTTCAATAATGAAGGGTTATCCTTTTGTTATGATTATGGTGCTGGCGGCACTGCAAACGGTGCCAGGCCAGCTTTACGAAGCGGCTGAAATAGATGGATGCAGCTCAAGATCCGCTTTTTTCCATATTACAGTACCGTCTATTGTACCGATTTTAACAGTAGCGCTTATTCTGGATACGGTAAACTGGTTTAAGCATTATACAATGGTTAATATACTTACCGGAGGAGGCCCGGCCAATACCACCAGCCTGGTAAGCGTAACCATATATAAAACGGCTTTTTCATCCTTTAAATTCGGTCTGGCCGGAGCCATGGCGGTTATAGTGTTTTTTATCTGTTACATATTTAGTTGGATATATAGGAGGCTGACAGATGAAAAGAAAACGTAGAAAACAAGGGCAGGCGGGCTTTTTCACCTATTTACTGTTAATTCTTTTTTCACTGGCCGTACTATATCCTCTTGTATGGATGGCGGCAACTTCTCTTAAAACATTGGAAGAAACCTTCACCATACCGCCCCGGTGGCTTCCTGAGACGTTAAACCTCAACACTTACAGAGATATTTGGCACAAATATCCTATGGGATACTTTTTCCGGAACAGCTTGATTGTGGTATGCGTTACCACCGTTGTTTCCATTGGAGTTTCCTGCCTGTCCGGATACGCGGCTTCCAGAAGCAGGTCATACTTTAGAAAAAGCTTTATGACCTTTTTACTGGTATTGCAAATGTTTCCGGCGGTAGTATTGTTGGTGCCCTACTACAAAATGCTGACGGCCTATAGGCTGGTAAATACCCTGCCGGGCCTGATTCTTCCCAATATCGCGTTTACCATGCCCTTTTGTACTTGGATGATGATGGGCTATTACAACACTATTTCGCCGGAGCTAGAGCAAGCCGCCTTAATTGACGGATGCAACAGATACCAAAGCTATTTTCGGATCATATCTCCATTAGTTCTGCCCGGAGTTGCCGCTACCGCGATTTATTCCTTTATCCAGGTTTGGAATGAATACATGTTTTCCCAAACGCTAATGAAAACGGAAACATCAAAAACTCTGACTGTGGGAATCGCCCAAATGGTAGGAGAATACCGCACATTATGGAACGATATGATGGCGGCAAGCATACTTGCCAGCCTTCCTATGATAATAGCATTTATATTTTTGCAGAAATATTTTATTTCCACTTTGACTGCGGGCGCGATAAAAGAATAGAGACAGGAGGATAACATTTAATGAAAATTACTAAAATAATAGGACATCATATACGGATTCCGTTAATTTATCCGGCAAAATGGTCCGGCGGTACACGCTTATCAGCGCCGGCTTTTATTCTGGAGCTTCATACAGATGAAGGATATGTAGGCTTAGGAGAATGCGTAGGGCCCACAATTCCGGTTATAGCGTCTGTTGTAACCGAGGAGCTAAGCCAGTTGCTGATCGGTCAAAATCCGCTCAATACTGAGCTATTGGTAAGACGCATGGAGGAATTCGCCCGTAATTGGCTGCAAATTGGAGCCTACGCTATAGCCGGTATAGAAATGGCGCTTCTGGATATAAAGGGAAAATGGCTAAACACGCCTGTGTATCAGCTGCTTGGCGGCCGTTGCAGAAAGGATGTAGGATACGCGGGATACTTATTCATAGACGACCCGGCCATAAACGCGCAAAGAGCGCTGGAGTATAAAAAGCAGGGTTATACGGAAATAAAGCTTAAGGTGGGCCGCAGCCTCGCGCAGGATGCCGATACCCTTGCCGCTATCAGAGACGCGGTTGGAAGCGATATGAAAATACGCGTTGACGCCAATATGAATTGGAGCGTGCCTACGGCAATCAAATGGATCAAAACCCTTGCGCGCTACGATATTATGTACGTGGAACAGCCCGTGCCGGATTATGATTTGGATGGAATGGCGGCGGTTCGTAAGGCGGTGGAGGTTCCCATTGCCGCCGACGAAAGCTGCAGCTCGGTAGAACGGGTGCTGGAAATGATAAAACGGGAAGCCTGCGATGTATTTGTAGTATATGTATCGGAGGCCGGAGGACTTACCCGCGCAAGAACAATAGCATCTATAGCCGATGCCTGCGGAAAATGGTGCGCCATGGGTACCTGGGCGGAAAGCGGGCTTGCTACTACGGCGGGAGCTCATGTAATTACCTCGTCGGCCAACTTTGTATTTTGCAATGATTCCCATTATATGCTGCAATCTGACGATGTGCTTACTAAACCCCTTGAGCTTAAGAACGGAAAAATTACCCTTAGCGAATCCCCTGGCCTTGGGGTTTCCCTCGACCCGGAAAAGCTGGAGCAGTTTAAACGTTGTGAAGTGCGGGAATCAGTATTTTTTGACAATATAGAGGATGAGAGTATGCCGCTGATTGGACAAGTGCTTTGAAAGGATTTTCAAAATGATAGATATTCTCATTAAGAACGGCCTTGTTGTAGACGGAACAGGAGCCCCCCGGCGCCGCTGCGACGTCGGTATTGATGGTGACAAAATTGTCGTTATGGGAAGCTTTATGCCTGAATACGCGAAAAAAATAATCAACGCGGAGGGGCGGCTGGTTTGTCCGGGCTTTATTGACGCTCACAGTCACAGCGATGTCACTATCGAGTATAATCTGACCTGCGAAAGCACTATTTGTCAGGGCATTACTACCGAAATCGTCGGAAATTGCGGAGACAGCGCCGCTCCCTTCCCATTAGACGGGAAGCCCTGCGGCTTTGGAAGCTTCGGAAGCCATACGGGTAACTATGGGCGCACTCTGGGGCAGCACATAACGGCCTTGGAGGAAAAAGGCTTTTCCGGGAATATCGCTTGGCTTGTAGGGCACAATACTATACGCACAGTGGCGGGAGTGAAGGGCGCGCAGGTAGAAGAAGCTGAATATATCAAAATGGAAAATATCCTGCGCCAGGCTTTGGAGGACGGCGCCTTAGGCATGAGCAGCGGACTGGAGTTTGAACCGGGGAGGTCTTGCTTCCCCCATGAGCTGCTGCGCTTGACCAAGGTTCTCAAAGAATATGACGCCATATATACAAGCCACATCCGTAACCGGGATAGCCGGGTACTGGAGGCATTGGACGAGTTTTTGGAGGTAGTGCGAACCAATGAGCTTCGCGGGCAGGTATCCCACATGAATATACGCCATAATACACATGCTCCTGAAAATGCTTTCCAGCAATGTGTTGAAAAAATTCAAGCAGCCAGGCGGGATGGCCTTCACGTGCTTACAGATATGACGCCCCTTAATTACGGAATCGGTCAAATGGCAGGAATTCTGCCTGAGTGGCTGACCTCTTATCCGGCAGAAAAGCTGGGAGATATGTTGAAGGATGAAGCAATCCGCGACAGGCTTCGCAGAGATTGTGACCGTTATTGGCGCTTTATTAATAACGGAGAATGGGACCGTGTATATATGCAAGCAAACAACGCGTTCCCGGAAATTAACGGACTTCCATTCCTTGAGATTTCAAAAATTTGGAACAAGGATCCATGGGATTGCTATTTTGATATATTAGCCTCATCGGCCCCTGATATCGGCCAGCCTGTGCTTGTAGCGTATTTGTTTACCGATGAGCATTTGCGCGAGACCATATCAAACCCTCTGTACATGCTGGTGGTTGACGGCTATAGCACCTCGGACAGAGGAGAGGCGGCGGAATATACAAGGTTTCCTCTGCATTACATAGGCATGGCGTGGTTCATGACTCATCATGTAAGGGAAATGGGGACCCTGTCATTGGAAGAGGCGGTACGGAAAATGACAAGTATGCCGGCTGAGCATTTCAGGCTTGACCGCAGAGGCCGCCTAAGTGAAGGATACTACGCCGATATATGCGTATTTGATTTGGATAGTTTGGAAACGCCTTTTGATTTGAAGAAGCCGGCTCAGTATACCAGAGGCATGGATTATGTTATAGTAAACGGCAAATTAGTGCTTGACAAGGCCGTGCATACCGGTAAGCGGGCAGGCCGGATGTTGAAGCCTGTATAAATCGAGTAATCGGCGGAAATTCAGAGCCCTAATGTATATAGGGGCTCTGATTCATAAGCAGAAGAAACCGATAAGATCACATACGTAAAAGAGGACTGCCGAGCGGCAGCCCTCTTTTACGTATTGAAAAGTCCTTTACATTTCTTTTCAGGTATTGCTAAATCGAATGTTTACAGATATTATGGAATTACCTTTCAAAACTGTTTCCGCCAAGAATCAGGCCCTATGGCCTCAGACATGCGCGAGGCGGCAGCATGGGTTGACGTCTGGCAAAATGCAGTGACTTGTTTGAAAAACGGAGGTATATATGTCTAACTATCAGATAGGATTATATGAAAAGGCTTTGCCCTCAAGCCTCACATGGAAGGACCGCATGAAAGCCGCAAAGGCCGCAGGCTTTGACAATATTGAATTGTCAATTGATGAGTCGGACGAGCGGCTTGCCCGTTTGGATTCCTCAAAAGGCGAAAGAAAAGAGCTCTTTAATCTGGCGCGGGATATGGAGACGCCCTTCGGCAGTATATGCCTGAGCGGACACAGAAAGTACCCGCTGGGAAGCGGCGACCCCGCAATATGCGCACGGGGTCTTTATATTATGGATAAGACCCTTGAGCTGGCGTCAGATTTGGGGATTCGTTATATTCAGCTTGCGGGATATGATGTGTATTATGAAGAATCCTCAGCGGATACTGTAAAGCGTTTCCGTGAGCGTCTGGGCCAATGCGTCCATAAAGCGGCTAAATACGGCGTTTTGCTTGGCTTTGAGACAATGGAAACCCCATTCATGGATACAGTTCAAAAGGCAATGTATTACGTGGATACTATTGCGTCGCCATATCTGGGAGTATATCCCGACCTTGGCAATCTTACCAATGCCTCTTTACTGTACGGCGTTTCGGTTTTCGACGATTTAAAAACAGGGGCCGGGCATATAATCGCCGCACACATTAAGGAAACGCAGCCCGGTAAGTATCGCGACGTTCCATTCAAGACCGGTCATGTAGATTTCAATACCGTTATAGAAGCCTGCTGGCATCTTGGCGTACGCCGGTATGTAACTGAGCTTTGGTATCAAGGAAATGATACATGGTTAGATGATATCCAGGAAGCCTCCACACTTGTCCACGGAATTTTGCGGCCGCTTGATAAGGAAATTTAGCCGTCGCCGCAGAACATCTCCGCGGCGATGTCGTCATGTGTTTAGGTAACTTTATTCACCTCAGCCAATTCCAAGGAATATAGTAGTATATAAAATTTTATGTGTGGAGGCTGAGTATGAATAAAAGAAAACTTCTGATTTTCACTATTATCTGCACAATGCTTACATCTTTGATAGCTTGCCAAAAAAAAGAAGAATTGATTACCGTCCGTTTAAATGAGGTAGTTCATTCTGTTTTTTATGCTCCGCAATATGTAGCTTTAGAAAAGGGTTTCTTCGAGGAGGAGGGGCTTAAAATCGTAATGGATGTCGGGCAGGGTGCAGATGCGCGGGTAACGTAACGGAAGCATTTAGATGTTAAGTCAATTTTAAAATGTTAATCATCAAACATATAGTAACATTAAATAAAAACAATAGAGGGAGAGGTCTTAATTGGGAAACAAGATAAACCTGGAGCTTACCCTACAAAAGATTGAAAAATGCTCCGTAGAGCTGGAGGCGCTTCGTTTTATACACAAAGCTTCCCTGTTTCCTATGGAAGCCATGGAGGACGACGCCGGCCCCGATGCGGTGCATACAAAAATCCCCCCTTGGAGCACACATCATCTTGTGACCCAAGGGGAGGAGTTTTGCGGACGGGATAGGTATCTCTGGCTGCGCAAGCAGGTGCGGATCCCAGCCTTGCAGCCGGGTATGACGCCCGTTTGTCTGTTTAATTTCGGCAAAACTGGAGACGGGCATAACTCCGGGTTTGAATCTCTGCTGTATGTAAACGGAGAGTTCTATCAGGGAGTGGACAGCAACCATCATGAGGTTCTTTTCCAGAAAATGGCCGGCAAAGAAATTGAGCTTATATTTATGCTTTGGACAGGGCTGGAAGGCCGTCAGCCCCCAAAAATACAGGAGCACAGGATGCGGCAGGCGGAGCTCTGCATGCTCCACCATGACACCGACGAGCTGTATTATGCCCTTTTGGCCATTGGAGGAACCTTGCGTCTGCTGTCCAAGGATGATCCCGCGTTTATTACGCTTCTGGAGGGAGCTGAACAGGCCTTATATCAGCTGGATTGGGATGAGGACCACTTTTATGAGACAGTCCCCGCGGCGCTGGGCGCTCTGCGGGCGCGGCTTGAAGCGGTGACCAAGGACAAGGCGGTTACGGTAAGCTGCGTAGGTCACACTCACATAGACGTAGCCTGGCTGTGGCGGCTCAAGCACACCAGAGAAAAGGCAATGCGTTCCTTTTCCAGCGTACTGCGCCTCATGGAGGAGTTCCCGGAATATTTATTCTTACAAAGCCAGCCTCAGCTTTATCAGTACATCAAAGAGGACGCTCCCGAATTATACAGACAAATCCAAAACCGGGCCGCCCAAGGGAAATGGGAGCCGGAAGGAGGCATGTGGCTGGAGGCGGACTGCAACATCAGCTCCGGGGAGGCCTTGGTGAGGCAGTTTCTGTATGGCATCCGCTTTTTCCAGCGGGAGTTTGGGGTGCGCTGCCGGTATCTCTGGTTGCCTGATGTGTTCGGCTACAGCTGGGCGCTTCCTCAAATCATGAAGCAATGCGGCATTGAGACCTTTATGACCACTAAGATTGGATGGAACCAATATAACACCATCCCAAACGATGTATTTTTCTGGCGGGGAATCGACGGCTCCGAGGTCCTCACCTACTTTATTAAGGCGCCCGACAGAGACGACGACCTTACAACCCGGGCATCCACATACAACGGCCGGATAACACCGTCTAGTGTGGTCGGGACATGGCGGCGGTTTCAAAACAAAGAGATAACCGGAGAGGTCCTGCTGGCCTTCGGCTTTGGCGACGGCGGCGGCGGGCCCAACCGGGATATGCTCCGTATGCGCCAGGTAATGGATTCACTGCCAGGGCTGCCACAGGTGCGGACTACCACAGCGGGCGCTTTTTTTGAGAGGCTGCATAAGGCGGTGAAGGAAAAGCGGCAGGCCGTTTCCACCTGGGACGGTGAGCTGTACCTGGAATATCACAGAGGCACCTACACCTCCCAGGCTGCCAATAAATACTGGAACCGACGAATTGAAAATGAGCTGTCAGAGGCTGAGTACTTGTCTGTACTGGCTCGTAAAGAAATGGCCTATCCCAAGCAAAATCTGGATGAGGCATGGGAAATTTTGCTCCGAAACCAGTTCCACGACATAATCCCCGGCTCCTCTATCCATGAGGTCTACCAGGATTCTGTGGCGGAATACCGGCAGGCGGCAAAGCTGCTGGAGGAAATACGGGCAACCGCCCTGGGCCATCTTGTAAAGCCTGAGGACAACACATATGCCATCTTCTCCCCATCGCCATTTACCCGCAGAGAGGTGATCAGCCTTAACAGTGACCAATGCGGCAGTTTTTATATAGGAAATCAGCCAAAGAAAGCCTTCCGGCAGAAGGACAGCTATCAGATGGAGATAGAGCTTGAGCCAATGGCCTTTACCAATCTCCGCTTTGTTCCGGGAGAGGAGACATCAACGGAACAATACTTCAGCCTGAATGACGATGAGATCACCACACCCTTTTATATAATCCGGTTAAATGAGGATGGAAGCCTAGCCGGGCTTTATGACCGGGAGCACCAACGTCAGGTGCTTGGCGGCCCCGGTAATCTTCTGGAGGTTTACGAGGATAGGCCGCTGGATTACGAGAATTGGGATATTGATTTTTTCCATACCCAAAAACGGGAGCCCGTCCTTCTGGAGGCGGCTCCTGAGATTGTGGAAAACGGACTGCGGTTTGTAACGCGCTTTCGATATCGCTACCGAAAGTCTGCGTTTATACAGGACATGGTGCTCTACGCCGGCAACCGCCGGATCGATTTTGTGACAAGTGTTGACTGGCAGGAAAGCCGGCGGCTGTTGAAAACCGCTTTTTACACGGCCGTTCGAACTACTAAGGCCAATTATGATATTCAGTTTGGCCACACTGAGCGCCCAACTCATCAAAACACCAGCTGGGACATTGCCCGATTCGAGGTGGTCGGCCACAAATGGGCGGATCTTTCCGATAACAGCTATGGGGTAAGCTTGCTCAACAATTGCAAATACGGGTATTCAACAAAAGGCGGCGAGCTGCGCCTGACCCTGCTCAAGAGCGGAAAATCACCTGATCCCCAGGCTGATATTGGCCTTCATCAGTTTACTTATTCTCTGTTGCCGCATTCCGGAACTGTCACCCAGGGAGACACCATACCCCAAGCTTACGCGCTCAACCTGCCGCCGCGCGTCCTTCCCGGAAGCTGCCTGATAACAGCCTCGACAATTCAAACCGGTACCGACGCGCTGATGATAGACGCCTTCAAACAAGCGGAGGATGGCAGCAGCATAGTGGCACGATTACACGAATGCAAGGGAGGCAGCGGAAGGGCTAAGCCTCAATGCAGCCTGCCGATTGTATCTGTCAGGGAATGCAACCTGCTTGAGGAGCCTATAGGCGAGCCTTTTACACCTGAAAGCTGGGAATTCTCCTATGGCCCGTTTGAAATTAAGAGCTTTCGGTTGGAGTTATAAGCCACGGATAAACCCGTAGGGGCGGCATTCTGCCGCCCGTTATTTGCCACCACCAGTCATCTATATGCGGGCATTATGACGGGCGGCAGGATGCCGCCCCTACGAACATACCTAACCCGTGTCCCCCTTCCGTCATTGCGGGCTCGACCCGCAATCCCCCACCCTGGATAAATGGGAAGAGCAGCAACAGGTTTTCAAAATAATTGAACGCGGATTTTTATCATGTTTTTTGTTGACCAGTCTTCAGAATCCAGCCTCTCTGCTGTACCCCTTTTTTAATCCGCGCTTATCCGCTTAATCCGCTAAATCCGCGTTCATATTTATCGGAATAAATAGTAAAATATTATGGGTATATGTACAACCTCCTCAGGGGATTGCGGGTCAAGCCCGCAATGACGTGATGGAGGGATTGCGGGTCAGGCCCGCAATGACGAGAGGAGGGATTGCGGGTCAAGCCCGCAATGACGGGGGGGAGGGATTGCGGGTCGAGCCCGCAATGACAAACGAGGGGGGTCGAATCTCATTCCTAAGCGCCTAAACGCTCTTTTCAGCCAGCTTCAAAGAAAATACAAACTTACATCCCTCGCCTTCCCGGCTTTCAACCTTTATAGTTTCTCCGTGGGCC
>Ga0153942_1000522_pt1 | contig 15102 bp, 18 predicted proteins | sample TSNJ026MetaG_FD_104731 | JGI IMG/M metagenome (GOLD analysis project Ga0153942, IMG submission 104731) | Attine ant fungus gardens microbial communities from New Jersey, USA - TSNJ026 MetaG | ecosystem: Host-associated > Fungi > Mycelium > Unclassified | place: USA: New Jersey, Brendan T. Byrne... | reverse complement strand
TTACAAGATTTTTTTACCGATATTGTGAAAACCTTTCAGTTTATTGAAGCAAGGTAGACCTTGCCAAATAAGGCCGGAAGCTTATAATGGCTTCCGGCCTTATTTGTTAGAAGTATTTGTACACAGACAGCAGCCCGTCAGGGTATCGGAAGCTGTTCACCTGATAAGCAAAGCCCTTATCGCTCGCCGCGGCAGAATGTACCTCCACATGCAAATGAGCAGAAAATGCACCAACCGCTCCATCCGCTCCTATCCCCGCGACTGTACCTATTTTTGTTTGCCCGGCGGTTACCTTTGTCCCATTTGCAATTCTGCCAGACATATGCAGGCAGAGCACCTTAATGCTGTTGTTGCTGATGGTCACTGTCCCAAAATTTTCATTTGCATAGACCACAGTCCCTGAAATGGGAGCATATACTGAACCTTGTGTGCTAAAATCAACCCCTGTATGGAATTTCCCTTGATATAAGGCACTCCCTCCAGCCCATAAAGAACCGAACATATTATAGTTCCACTTTTTATTATCACTGACGTTGCCGCCAAAGCAAATATTATGCAGATTTTTGACAGCGGCGGCTTTTGAGAAACTGCCGTTGGGAAGACCCGACCATACGGAAAAGTAATCGGTATAACCGGTGTCTCCAATATTTGTGACTCTCCGTATTTCCTCCGCCAGCCACACGGAATAATCATTTGTGGCGCTGGTGGACCAGACGACATTTGAGCCTGACTGGGTGAGATAATAAATTTTTCCGCCGATGGTATTTTTGAGGCGGATCCTGTAATAGTACCCGTAGCTTGTATCCGATACGGACACCGGGACGAATGTTAAGATCTGGTTGGTGTCGTCGTTGGGCGTATAGACGTCGGCATTGTTGTTTGTGACATACCTGTCCAGGCATTTCGTGCGGTTACTTTCCGGGTAAAGCTTGCTTCCGTTCCAATACCAGATTTGGTCCGTTGTGCCGTCCTCCGTCCAAACGTCAACGTTGGAGCCATCGGATGCATAGTGGTTGAGGTCTTTCTCGGTCGCCTTGTTGCAAAAGCGGTAATACCTTCCCGATGTAATGCCGGTTGCTAAAGTTGCCATTATTGTTGCTCCTTTATATCTTATTTTCGAGGGTTCCTTACTACATTCGCGGCGCATTCCCCCTTTCACCTTTGTGCAGGCTGCGCTTATCTGGATTTGGGCAGTGCCCAAACAGCGGCCTCAATGCAGCCGTCCACCACCTTTTCCACATCGGGGGTGACCTCCATCCCCGCCAGCGCAATGAATTCATACACCAATTCCACGGCGGCATCCTTGCGCTCATCCGCCTCAATCTGGCTGGCTTTGTAAAGCTGCTCCGCGGCGTTTACAGCCTGTTTGGCGTACTCAATGATCCTTCCTCCTAAAGCGAAAGCGGGGTTGGCCGTGAGGCCATAGAGTCCCTCCACAGCGGTCTCTGCCGTCCGCAACACCGCAGCTGTCCCACTGAGGAATCCGGGGACATTCACCCCCCTCTTCGCCAGCCAGGGGAGTACCAAGGAGACGCCCCCAAAGACCGCCAACACAATACCGATAATCAATACAACGTTTTCCATATACCTGCTCCTTTACTTAATAATGGCGCTATAGCCTTTCGCCCTAAGCTCCTCTGCCAGCCTTTCCGCATTGTTCTTTACGGAGAATGCCCCTATCTGAACCCTGTGAAGATCGGTGGAACTGATAAACGCGCTATAGCCTTTTGATTTTATCTCAGACATTAATTTCTCCGCATTGGATTTCAATGAAAAAGCCCCTACCTGTACGCGGTACAGGGTGGAACCATCATCTGTCTCAGCGGAGCCACTGCCGTTGTCCGGGCCGCTGTCTTGGCCGCTGTAATAGGATTGGACCTGTTTAAGAAAGCCGGACCAGCGGGGCAAAATGTAGAGAGGACAGTTTTTAGCAGCTCCCTGTACAACACTGTCCGCCCCATACATCCAGTAGTTGTGGGTGTAGATATCCTTTGCCGGATCGAAGCCATATGTCTGGCAGAGCCAGGCGGCCAGTATAGCCGTAATTTCCTCAGCCTTGCTGTCGCCGCCAATGCATTCAATGGCGATGGTATCCAGATTTCCTCCGGTTTTGTCGCCCCGGTGGTCTGTCCTCCGGTTCTGGCCGTCGGCGGCATGCCATCCCTGCTCCCCAAAATCAAGGTTTTGCCAGATGGCCCCTGTCTTATCCACATAGCAGTGGACCACCACGCCCCCCATATTACAGCCCGGCCAGGTGGCCCGGGTGTACTGTTCAGCCTCTGTGGTGCCGGAAGGCACCGCAATATTCCCGGTATTGTGGATCGTAATAGCCTTGGGGCCATTGCCATTATTTAGCTTGGCGCAAGGCTTTATAGGCTGTCCCTGATGGACATAGGGGGCCACGTATTTAGTGGCCCTCGCGCTGTCAGGGATGATCTTTTCACGGATGGCCAGGGTTTTATTGCCGATGGTCACGGTTTTGATTTTGTCGGGCGTAAGAATTGCCATAGCATACCTCATTTACAGATATTTTGTGATTGTAGCGCTTACCTTTGGGCCGCGTCTTTGCCATGCTCCCGCTTTAGATGATCATTTACCCTTTGATGGGCGCTTTTCGCCAATTCATGGGCCCGGACCGCGGTACCGGACAACTGGGCCAACTGGTTGGTCTGCTCATCGATCCGGCCTTCCAGCCGGGCCACATCCGCGTTTAGGCGGCCTTCAATCCGGTCCACGCTTTCCTTGATGTACCGCAAATCAGTGGCAAAAGCTCCAGCCTCTTTGCCGGCGCTGTGGCTGGCGGATTGCCGCCCAAGGAAAAATGTTCCGATAGCTAGCGCCACGCTGATGATTGTGGCTATGGTAGGGATATCCATTTGTTTATCTCCTTTATTGCTTGGTAAAGAACGAATACGCCTGTTCTTCTCTACAGCGCCCTCCCCCGTCCGCCACAACCGTTGCTATGGGGGATGTATATCCGGTTAGGGGATTGTAGGATGCCCCTTATCAGGCAAAGGGGCGCTTGACAGGCATATACATTGATGATACTCTAAACATACGATCATTATTGAGGGGTGATAAAATGAGAAAACTGTTATTGACTTCCGCTGGGTTTGAAAATGAGCACATACTGTCTTCGTTTCTGGCGCTTGTGGATAAGGCGCCTCAGGATATCCGAACGGCGTTTGTTCCCACAGCCGCCATTGATCAAGAGGCCAAAGCTGTGCTGCCCAAATGCTGGTTTGACCTGTTTAAAGCGGGCATCGCCTGGAGCAATATCACCATCTATGACCTGGATAGGCCGTCCAGCCCGGAAATACTGGACAACTGCGACGCCGTATATGTTTGCGGCGGGGACACCCGCCATTTGTTAAGCCGGATCAATCAGACAACGTTTGATAAAGCCCTGAACAAATTTTTGAACGGTGGCGGCGTTTATGTGGGTGTCAGCGCCGGCAGCGTCGCGGCGGCCTCCAATCTGGAGGGCAACCTGGAATGGTTCCCTTATGAGCTGAGGGTTCACTGCCAGTACGGGACGCCGTTAGGGGACCTGCACCTACCTCCTGGGGATACTGTACGCCTGACCAATGACCAGGCAGTATTGATTGTTGGCGAGAGACGCCAGATTATCGGCAAGGCGTAGCAAATATATGTTCTTCTAGCGAAGATATTTTTTCATCTCCCCAATCTCATATTCCAGATTCCGGCGCGCCGATTTTAGCCATACAATGCGGGTTTCCCGATCCACTTCCCCGCCGCCGCATTTCAGTTCTCCGCAGGCCAAGGCGGCAATCCGCTTGTCGATGGATGCTATTCCCTCCCAATGCTGGTTGATGAGGCCGGGGATATCCAATTCTTTAAACAATGTAGACCCTCCTTCTCATATAAAAAACCACCGCCTGGGATACCGGCGGTGGATTGCGGGACAACTTCCCCTACTATATATTCTAATCGATCATGCACGACTAATCAGTATTACCGGGTATCAACCTGAGCTCTTGCAGCGCTTTTTTATAGAGGCTTCCCTTGACATGGGAATAGGAATACCCCATTTTATCCGCTACCTGCTGCCAGTCGTAGCCGTGAAGGTGACGCAGAATCAACAGAGCATGTAGTGAAGGCTCCTCAACCTGGTCTATCTTTTCCCGAATATGTCTTCTCAGCCGCTTTAAGCGGTCCAAATCCTTCCCGATCTCCGTCTCTAAATCCAGATACTCGGCCATGGCTTTGGAAAAGCTGTCTGAGCCCGAGGGCCGGACTCCACCGGCAGACAAAGCCCATTCTGAATTTATTCGAACCAATCTGCCGCGAAACTGCTCCAAATCCTCTATTTTCGCATCTATTTCAATCTGCAATGCCTTGGCTTGTTGCCCTAAAGCCAATAATGGGTCGATTCGGACCACCTCCAATAATAAAGCGCGTATTTCCAGCCTTAGAAAAAAGAGAACACTCTGACGGTTATGCATTCCTCAGGGCCCGCTTCTTTGACTCTTCTTTTCCACATCATTGCTCGGGTCCCCTTAATGGCGGCCAGAAGACCGTATCATAACCCGCTCTAAATGTATGTTCGTGATACAACTTTATTATACATATGTTCTTTGCAAAAGTCAAGAAACCGCCGAACCTTTTGGGCAACTTGATACAGCTTAGCACTGAAAAAGCCGCCTGATGCTTACGCTTTTCCCACATATATTTTTATTCGGCCATAAATAAAGTAAACCGCGGCGGTGATCAATAACAGGAGACTGATCCACTGAGAGGTGGAGAGGCTGCGCAGAAAGCCCCGGTTCACATCGCCCCGGAAAAATTCTAAAATGAAACGAACCGGCGCGTACAATGCCAGGTAGAGGCAAAGGATCCTCGCTATCGGCCGGTCTGTGGCGGTATACATCCAGAGCGCCACAAAGATGCCGGTTAATGCCACAGCTTCAATGAGCTGTACCGGCAGCAAATGCACATGGTTGGGCGCGCTGAGGGAATGCTTAAAGGCGATGCCCAAAGGCGGATCCATAGCAATGCCGTAACAGCAGCCCGCCATAAAACAACCCACCCGGCCAAAGGCGTGCACTAAAGGGAGCACCGGAACCACCAGCTTCATGGCGCTGGAAAAGGAAATTTTCATATAGCGGCAATAGAGATAAACGCCGCCTGCCAGACCAAAAAGCCCTCCATAAAAGACAAAACCGGAGGCAAAGTATTTTTGGAGGATTTGGGGTGTGGAATATTGTTTTAAATCCTCTCCGATGTTTCCAATCTGCGTCAGCAAAAACAGGAGTTTCGCGCCCAGCAGCCCGCCCAAGGCTCCATAGGCCGCAATGTAAATCACATCAGAGCGAGGGACGCTGATGTAAGGGCGCTGCGCCCGGGTGGAGGCCAAGCCTGCACCGGCTGCAACCCCCAAAAGACCCATAATGGCATACATAGAAATTTCTCTGCCCAAAACGGTAATATAAGGCCACATTAACAATACTCCTTTTATCATGGATGCTATCCTAAAAACGCATAAAAACCAGTTATCCGCGTAACATTGGCCGGCAATTGAGAGCGGTCCTTTTTGAAATGAAATATTCAAAGCGGCACTTTCCCTAAAAAATCAGCAGCATGAGCTAAAAAGAAAAGGCTTGATACGTTCTCAAGCCTTTTCTTTTTGTCTACATTAGGCTAAAAGACCTATCGCACCGGCGCAGAGCGCACAGGCAATAAAGGAAATGCCGTTAAATACAACCCCTAAAATAGAAAGAACCAGGCCGCCGGTATTGAGTCCGCCTGAAAAGCCCTGCTTTTTGGCGCTGGACGAAAGCGCAATGCCCACAATGCCCAGAATCAATCCGATGATAGCGGGATAAAATGCGGCTCCAAAAAAGCTAATCACTAAGCTGATGATGCCCAGCACAAGCGATGCGGCAGCTGCATTTTGGTTGTTTGGGTTCTCCATTAATTGTCTCCTCCTCATTATGTAAGTAATCAAAAGACACCTCATAAATTATACTGTGCTGCTAATGGAGAGTCAATAAAAATAGTTAAATATATTTGACCATATGGCTATATGCACAGGCATCCCCAAATAATCAATAGGGAGCCATAGAGGGGGGACGTTCCCAAAGACTAGCCGCCACATGGCATTCCTTCTCTTTTCTCAGGCTGCTTTGATGTATAGTAAATTCTAAGTATTACAACCATTCGTTGCAAATTATGGAAAATACGGCTGGCCAGTCTCTGCCATTCCAGTAAAAATGGAAACAGAACCATAAATAGTAAAAAGAATTGTAATTTTATATTTATAAATATTGCTGTTATCATACATGGTAACTTAAATGATAATATATGGAATGATTCTATGGAAAGTGCATAAATATTAGTTACAAACCAGTAACAAAGAATGACAATTCGCCTATTGTCAAATAAATACAGGCCCGATATAATAACAACGTCAACAGCGGCCACCGCTGTGGCAAACCACCAAATCAAAAACTATGTAGGAGGAAAACACACATGAAGAAAGTTCTCGGACTTATCTTAGTCGCGGTTCTGGTAATCAGCATGGGCACCATGGTCTTTGCGGCCACCGACGGCAACTCCAATCTGGTCATGCTGCCGGAGACACCGGACTACGGCACCCCCTTCCCCAATAACGGCACCGGCCTGCTGGGCCAAGAGTACACTGTATTTTACGCTCCCGGTTCCGGTAGTGAAATCACTGCGTTTGTCAATGACAACACTGAATCCATCGATGTTAAATTCAATTATATTCCCCAAGGCGTAGGCGGCGTAAACCTGATCTCTTACTTCATCCGTTACATGAACGCTGAGGGCGACAAACCCGCCGGCTATGAAGTTACTTTCACAACCCACAGCAACCCCACCGTTACCGTCTTTGAAAACGTAACCGCTACTGTTACCATTGTGAAAGTGAAGAGCGGCGTTACTTACCGTTTCACCCAGACCCTAACCCTCCGCGAGCTGATTAACGCCCGCCATGAATCTGATTCCGTGGTTAAGGCCGCTGACGGCACATGGTACATTACCGCTACCAATCCTGTCATTGGCGAGTCCGCCTTTACAAAGGCGCTCAACGCTAAACTATCCATCAACTACGACGGATACAGCATCATCTTTAATAAAGTCACCAATCAATCCAACGCTCTGTATCTGGCCGCTACACGCACGACGAAACAGGCCAATGCCGCTAAAGCCAATGAGCCTATTGTGAGCCTGACCTTTGAGCCCCTCAAGATTCAGGACGATGTAACCATCAAAATCGGCTTTAGCGCGGACCAGCTGAACTATCAGGGCACCACCGTTTGGGTATATGATCTGGACAGCAGCGGAAAAGCTACCGGTAAAGGCTATCAGGCAACTCTGGCCTCCGACGGCACCGTTATGGTTGAGGTTCCCGCCAACACAGCTCTAAACTCCTTGGGCGTATTTGCTTCCAAGCAGGACACCTCCTCCACCTCTTCCTCTGACACCTCCTCCAAAACCGATGGCGGAAGCCAATCCACCACCAAAGAGAACCCCAATACCGGCTTGACTGACACTGTGGCCATCGCCTCTGTCTTTGCAATGGTTTCTCTCGCTGCCGCCGGTTTTGTAGCGGTTCGCAAAGCTGGTAAATAAGAACATCGGTCACTATTCATTTTTAATCTCCTCTTAACAGGTAAAGGCCCGGAGTAAAGCTCCGGGCCTTTACGTCTGCTTTCCCGCCTCTTTAAAGCAGTTTTAGAAAAGGGGGGCGTCTGGCAGTATACTAATTTGACTCTATCCTTTTATTTATTTCTGCCTGATTCTTATTAAAACTGTTCAACATGCTTTAATTTGAATATTCCTGCCCATATTAAAGATGAGGTTGACGCATGGAATGGGACCCATATTCCTACTTTATTCTTGCAAAACCCCACCATCTGTTATACAATCATATCAGCTATAAGGGATTTTAACCGCATCAATCAATACTATCGGTCTGACATCCGTTATATGGCAGCAGGAACGCTAGTGAATACAAGGAGGCATTTTTGTCCAATGGAGTTTATGACATCTCAAACCCAGCAGGAATATGAGGATTTCGTCAGCTGCCATCCCCAGGCAGTTTTTATGCAAAGCGCAAAGTGGCCCCGCGTAAAAAGTAATTGGGGACATGAAGCGATCATTTCCCGCAATACCGAAGGCAAGATTGTTGGAACCATGCTGGTATTGATTCAAAAAATGCCCCTCTTTGGCACCCACTTCTTATACTCGCCCAGGGGACCGGTCTGTGACATCCGGGACCGGAAGGTGATTGAGGACCTAACCGGCGGGGTTCGGGTACTCGCAAAAAAATATAATGCCCATTGTTTTAAATGTGACCCTGATGTCTTTGCCAGCGATACCGAATTTGAAAATATGATGAAGGATATTGGATACAAGCTTTTTCGGGGGGGCTTAAACTTTGACAGCATCCAGCCCAGATATAATTACCGCCTGTATCTGGGAGGGCGTTCCAAGGACGAGCTCTTCGCAAACCTCACCCAAAAGACCCGCTACAATGTCCGGGTAGCCATGAAAAAGGGCGTGGAGATTAAGGTGGTCGGGCTGGAGTATCTGGACGAGTTTGCCCGGCTGATGAATACCACCGGCGAACGGGATAAGTTTAGTATCCGGCCAAAATCTTATTTTAAGCAATTTTTGGAGGGCCTAGGCGACCACGCCCGGATGTATATGGGTTTTTATAATGGGCAGGCCGTTTGCGGCGCCATCGCTACCCAATACGCGGGCAAAACCCATTATGTTTATGGGGCGTCGGACAATGTCTACCGCAATGTAATGCCCAATTACCTGATGCAGTGGGAGATGATCAGCTGGGCCCAGGAAAACGGCTGTGACATCTATGACTTTCTAGGCGTTTCCGGCGATCTGGATGAAAGCAATCCCTTTTATGGCCTCTACCGCTTTAAGCGGGGGTTTAACGGCGATCTGGTGGAGCTGACAGGAGAATTCTATATCCCCTTTAAACCCCTGATCTACAACTCCATCGAGGCCGCAAAGGACCTGCGGGTCAAGATGATCCATCTAAAGCGTAAGCTGAGCTAGGAGGGGTTTCCTTTGAAAAACCGCCCCCTGCTCTCTGCTCTGGAGTCCATTATCCGCGGCAATAAAGCCCGCTTTCATGTCCCCGGCCACAAGGGGGCTGGGGCGGGCTTTGCTCATTCCCGCTATCCGCTTCCTTTGTATGACCTCACTGAAATTCCCGGCGCCGACAGCCTTTATCAGGCCTCCGGCCCCATCCGGGCGCTGGAAGAAAATATCTCCGCCCTCTATGGCTCCGCAGGCAGCCTCATCAGCTGCTGCGGCGCCACTTTAGCCATTCAAGCCATGCTGGCCTTGGCGGCCAGGGAGGGGGAAAAGGTGATTATGGCCCGGGGCGTGCACGCTTCAGCGGTGGGCGCCGCCGCGCTGATCGGCTTTGACCCCGTATGGATATACCCCCGTCAGGATGCCGGGGAAGGCCTGCCGGGCCGGATTGCTCCGGACACAGTTGAGAACGCCTTGGAGGAGCATCCTGACGCTGTGGCGGTTTATGTCACCTCCCCCGATTACTTTGGCGTTCTCCATGATATTCCGGCTCTGGCGGCGGTTTGCCAAAAACATGACGTTCCCCTATTGGTGGACAATGCCCACGGCGCGCACCTGCCCTTTGTGGGCAATGGGCTTCACCCTATTGCCGGAGGGGCCGCCCTATGCGCGGATTCCGCCCACAAAACACTGCCTGCCTTTACCGGCGCTGCCTTTCTTCATATTGGGAGGGCGCGTTATTTGCAGGACGCCAAGACCGCTATGTCCCTGTTTGGCTCTACCAGTCCCAGTTATTTGATCATGTCCTCCATAGACGGATGTATGGGGTATATGGAGGAGCGGGGGCGCCGCGACTACCTCCGGCTGGCCCAATGGGTCTGCCGGTTCCGGAAAAGGCTTTTAGAAATGGGGTTTATCCTTCCCCAGGGAATTTGGGACCCTATTCGGATTTCCATAAACGGCAGGGCATTGGGATATCTGGGGGAGCCGTTGGCGGATTACCTGCGCCTGAAAGGCATAGAGCCCGAATATGTCAGCCGGGATTGGGTGGTTTTGGTCCCCACCCCCTTCAATCCTCCCAGAGACTTTCACCGGCTTGAGCAAGCCCTCACGCAGCTGCCGAAGCATCCGCCCCTTGCCGTACCAGAACCCTTTCCCACCCAGCCTCCTCAAAAAGCTATGCATATCCGTCAAGCTGTCCAGTCCGAGGCAGAGGTGATACCGGTGGGAAGATCGGTGGGCCGGATTGCCGCTGAGAGCAAAAGCCCCTGTCCGCCCGGCGTCCCTCTGGTGGTGGCCGGGGAGGTAATTGACAGAAACCTGGCTGAGCAATTATTTAGAACTAGCATTTTCTCTATAAAAGTGGTAAACTAAAACCATAAGGATACGGGAGGTTTTTCGCCTGATCTGCGGCGGACTCCCAGGGTCAAGGTCACAAAGGAGGAACGGTTATGAAATTAATTTTTGCCATTGTCAACAGCGATGACAGCAACGCTGTCCAGTCCGGGCTGACCCAGAGCGGCTACTCAGCCACCAAGCTGGCCACCACCGGAGGCTTCCTCAAGGCGGGAAACACCACCTTCATCATCGGCACCGACAATGAAAAGGTGGATGAGGTCATCAGTATTATCGAAAAGCACAGCAAAAAAAGGAATCAAATCGTCCCCACCTCCGCATCCTACGGCGCCGGCCTGTACAGTTCCTACCCGGTGGAGGTCACTGTGGGAGGCGCTACCATTTTCGTCACCGACGTGGAGCGCTTTGAGAAGGTATAAATGCTGAATAAACATTTTCTGGGAAATCAAAAGGCCAAGGCCCGTCTGTTTTCTGCCGGCACGCCCGCGGGCAGGCGGGCCCACGCCATATTGCTTTACGGTGACAGCGGGCTGGGCAAAAAAACCTTGGCCCGCCTGTTGGCGTGCAGATATATTGTCTCCCCGGATACGCCTATGGATGAGGGATTTTTTGATACTGCCCCGTCCCGGCTAATCCGCGCCGATCGCCACCCTGACGTCCAGGTATTGGGGCTGGAGGGATCCATCAAGGTGGATCATGTCCGGGCCTTGGTCCGGGCCTCCTATATCAAGCCCAATCAGGCCTATGGCCGGGTTTGCATCTTGGCGGACTGTGATACCATGACGCCTCAGGCCCAAAATGCCCTGCTGAAAACCCTGGAGGAGCCTCCGGCCAACGCCGCCTTTATTCTCACGGCGAAGAGCCGGGAATCCCTATTGGAGACCATATTGTCCAGGGTACAGGCCATTCGGATTGAACCCGTTTCCACTGAGGAATGTATCGCTTATATTCATACCGTCCTACCCGATGCCAATTTGGATGAGGTTAAACGCCAGGCCAGCCTTTACGGCGGCAACATTGGCAAAACCTTGCTGGCTTTGGGGGAAAGCGGAGATAACCCGGTTGGCCTCATCGGGGATGAAATTCTTTCGGCCCTGCTTAAGGGTTCCTCCTATCACATTGCGGCGGGCTTTGAAAAGGCCCGCGCCGACCGCAAGCTCTTTGCCGATACCTGTTCACGGCTCACGCAATTATTGGGCGATATGCTCATCAATCCCAACCCTTCAAATGCTCTTTCCATTCGCGATATTTACAAGGCCCTGACAGCCCTGGACGGCGCTCAGCGCCGCATGGTATTTAACCCCAATTTACAGGTGCTCTCCAGCTGGATTGCCTTGGAGGCTACAGGCAAAATTTAATCCCCGGTACTTTTAAGCGGTATATTTCGTGCTATCGGCGCGTTGAGATAAATAAATTTTTACTGGGGCAGTTTTAGAAAAGAAAGGGAATGCTATAATAATTATGTACCCCTTAGAACCCGCGCTGCTGCATCTTTCTTTCGTCATTTTTGAAGCTGCTTTAGTTTATGTAATCCGGGCTCCAACCCGGTTCAGGAGGATATATGGTTGAAATTATTGGAGTCAAGTTTAAGGCTATGGGGAAGGTATATTATTTTGATCCCCAGGGCAAGCGGATAGAGATGGGTGAAAAGGTGATTGTAGACACCGCCCGCGGCACGGAGTGCGGCGAGGTAGCCCAGGGAAATACCATGGTTGAGGAAGAAAAGATTGTGGGCACCCTAAAGCCCATTCTCCGCGTAGCCACCAACGAGGACCTGCGTCAATTGACGCAGAATAAAAAGAAGGAAAAGGACGCCTTCGACATCTGCCTGAAGAAGATTGAAAAGCACAAGCTGGCCATGAAACTGGTGGATGTGGAATACACCTTTGACGGCAACAAAATTCTCTTCTATTTCACAGCGGACGGCCGGGTGGATTTTCGGGAGCTGGTCAAGGACCTGGCATCGGTATTCCGCACCCGGATTGAACTGCGGCAGATCGGTGTCCGGGATGAGGCCAAGATGCTGGGGGGCCTCGGCGTCTGCGGAAAACCTTTTTGCTGCTCTACCTTTTTATCCGACTTCCAGCCGGTGTCCATCAAGATGGCTAAAGAACAAGGCCTGTCCCTTAATCCCACAAAGATATCCGGGACCTGCGGCCGTTTGATGTGCTGCCTGAAATATGAGCAGGATGTCTACGAAGAGCTCTTGAAGATCACGCCTAAGAACGGCTCCTATGTGCGTATCGGCAAGGAGCGCGGCCACGTGGTGGACGCCAACATTTTCACCGGCAAGGTGTCGGTGCGGCTGGAGAAGGAGCCTGAGGCTGCGCCCAAGGTGGTGCACCGCCAGGATATCAAGGTTATCCGGGACGCTAAGCCCACTTATGAGGATGAGAATTTGTCCGTTCTCAAGGAGCTGGAAGAATAGAGGGGCGGTCCCACGATTATTTTCTTGATTTTTTCCCCCTTCCTTGTTAAAATAGGAGTTGCAAAGGAGGTTTGAAACAGTGGCATACATTATTAACGACGAATGCATCAATTGCGGCGCTTGCGAGGCCGAATGCCCCACATCTGCCATCTCCGCCGGAGACGGCAAGTATGTGATTGACGCCGACACCTGCATTGATTGTGGCGCTTGCAATGGCGTTTGCCCCGTGGACGCACCTAACCCTGCATAAAAGGATCAACAATAGACAGGCCAAATGGCCTGTACTATTTGGGATAGATGTTAGTGACTTCTAACTGCGGATAGGCTTGATGGCAAATTTCCGCGAATGAATAAATGATCTTAAAAGCAGGCATGCGCGAAAAGCATGCCTGCTTTTTCTAATGCAAAATATGACGCGTGGTGAAGCTCAAGGCAACTTAACTTCCCGCTCCTAAGACCTGTCAAGCTTATTTGGTAACCATTCCTTAAGGCAATAGGCGGTGAGCCCTTACCGCGCCGCTTCATCCTCATCCGGTTCCCCAGGAAACTCCTTCCAATAGCGGCTGCCGTCCCTTTCGCGGCCCAGCATCCGCCTATTGTAAAGCTCCCGGCGGAGCAGGCAGACGTCGTGAAACAGGTGCCATTTGTCCAGCAGTTGGTTGATCTCCTTCTCCGTATAGTCCCTGTGCGCCTCCAGCTTGCTCCAGAGATACAACAGCGATGCCTGCTTTAAGCGGTGCTTGGCCGGGTAACGGATCAAGCGCCCCTCAGCGTCCAAAAAATTTTTCAACTCCTTCTCCACAGCGGAGCTATCCACTATTTGATCCAATACGCCTTCCCTCCTGTGCTCCGGTCCATAAACCCGTATTCTATGAGATAGCGCCGCAAGGTGGCGTAGTCCTCAAATATGGGCCCTAAAATTTGATTAATTTCCTTCTCTGTATACGTTCTCCCCGCTTGAAACGTCCCTGCAATCTCCCTCAAAATAACCAGCTTCTTTTTCTCCTTGGGCGGAAAATGAGACAGCCTCAAGGGATTTCTGGATGCAAAGTAGGTGTTGATGACCTTCTGGGCCTCCTCCTCTGTGATCATATAGCGTTCATCCACCATGGTGGCTCCCGGATGAATCTTGATCTCATCCCCGGCTTTGCGGTCCAGTTTCTTCTCCAGCATATGGGAAAGGGCCAAAATCGACTTGGCCTGCTTCGCCTTTTCCCGGAAGCTGTATCGCTGGTACCGGACAGTGGAGAGGGAGGTGCCGGTGGCCCTGGCAATCTCCTTATCCGTCTCTCCCCGGTAAAAACGGCTTAACAGATCCCGTTGCACCAGGGTCAGTCCCGTCACCTTTTTCTCCTCCTGGAGCAGCATTTCGAAGGGAGAACCGTGAGCCTCCAAAATATGCCGTTCCGCCGCCTTGGAGGCGTCCGCTATTCTTTCGCCCACTGGATAAAGGTATCCTTGGTCAAAGGCCTCTCCGCAAAACAAGCAGGTATAGGCCCGACGCTGTTCATCAAGCCGGTATCCGCGGCATATTTCCTCCAAAGAGGCGTCCATCATATATCTATCCATAAACTTCACATCCTATATTCAGGTAATTTATAAACATTTTATCACTATGTTTATAATATGTCAACATGCCCTCTATGTATTGAATCAGATCGTTATCTCTTGTGTTTTCTATGGTTACACGCTACAATATATCTCATACTAATCTTCAAATAAAGTGTAAATAAAATTTCTTAAAACCGCGCGGACCAGGCCGCAACAGAAATTTTATTTATTGTGGATTTAAACGAAGATTAGTATTATATGACTTTGCATTTTTAATACCCGATTACCTTATGGAGGGATAAGAATCCATGAAACAGACTGCAAAGGGCAATTTCGACCTAACTAAGGGCAAGATTCTGGACCGCTTGCTCTTGGTGGCGCTCCCCATTATGGGGACCCAGTTGATGCAGATGGCCTATAATTTGACGGATATGTTCTGGCTGGGGCGGGTCAGCAGCGACGCGGTGGCCGCTTCCGGTACCGCGGGCATGTATATGTGGCTTTCGGCAGCCTTTCTCTTCCTTGGCCGCACGGGAGCCGAGATCGGCGTTTCCCAAAATTTGGGCAAGGGCAAGGCGGATTTGGCGAGGGCATACGCGCAAAACGCCTTGCTTCTGTCTGCCGTTTCGGGGGTTCTTTTTGGCGCCTGTATGATTATTTTCCGGCATCCCTTGATCGGGTTTTTTCATATTCAAGAGGCCCATGTGGCTGCCGACGCT
>Ga0153942_1000518_pt1 | contig 15129 bp, 22 predicted proteins | sample TSNJ026MetaG_FD_104731 | JGI IMG/M metagenome (GOLD analysis project Ga0153942, IMG submission 104731) | Attine ant fungus gardens microbial communities from New Jersey, USA - TSNJ026 MetaG | ecosystem: Host-associated > Fungi > Mycelium > Unclassified | place: USA: New Jersey, Brendan T. Byrne... | reverse complement strand
TTGTCCAAAGAATCATGGCAGCTCCAAAAGACGCTTACAGCCTGTTGCATTACAACATGGTTCGAGGTGAGCGGAGCTTGCATCAACATCAATAGGGCGCTCATTTCAAATTTAACACAAGCGCATCACACCTTGAAGCTTGGCTTCAATTCCGTACTTACACATCTCACCGAGGACACTATCACCAAGGATTTAGACAACTTTATTGGATATTGCTTAGCATGGACGACTTCAATCATTGGTCATCACGAGAGCGAGGTAGGCTGCTCAAATTAATAAATTTCTTTTCTTATTTTCTTTTTGCACAGGAGGTGATAGTTTTTCCGTTCTTGAATCAGAAGATGGACTTTGCTTCTGAAAAAGAAGCCCACGAAGTTATATTCAAAGGTATCACTGCTCTGGAAACTCTTCTGAAAGAATTCAAAGCGGACCATGCGAAATTTGACCCCTCTCAAATTAAAAAATCGCTGGAAGAGATGAAAGAACCATTGGTTGGTCTCGTCCTTGTCTTGTGTTGTCATTATCGTTGATTTACATACAGTTCGCTCATTTGGATGCTGAAGTCGAACACATCAAGGCTGACGAGCTGAAGAAGGCTGGTTTCAGTGAAGCAGAGCTTAAGGATATGGACGCTCAACTCGACAAATATGTTAAAAGTCACGGAGACCCATTCATCGTTGTCCCATACATGATGTCGTGCGTTTTTTGACCCTGCTATCATGGCTGACTCATGTTGACCCATGCCCAGTCACAATCCTCCTGAAATACAAGCTGTTTGGCCCCCTATGCCATGGTTCCTTCGCAAACTTGTCATCCCTTATGTACTTGCGAAGAGACACTCTGGGTATGTTTCATGAAAGAAGGTACCGGAACGATACTTACTCTTTTCTTTAGATATTGGAAATATTCCCCATATACCCTATAATGAAACTAGTATCTTCATGTTTACTACCTGCTGTTGAAATTTTGTGTGCTTCATCATGATCTCTTGGGCCAGAAGATCTTATTATAATGTCTATAATAGCATTTTCATCCTCGGTTCGCTAGATATTGTACAAATACAGGAGCAGAAGTAGACAAACAAACATACGGAATTGACATAGTACGAATAGTTGCATTAACAAGTAAGAGATGTTTAACGAACAATTATCCACTGTCCCATTGCAAGATCAGAACTGCAGACGAGAGTGTCCGGGGCTCGGATGACGCATCACACTTTGATGCATTGCCTGAGTCTGGCTGTTCAATTGTCCCCCATATCCTTGCTGGCTGCCATAACCTGTTATCCCTTGGCCATAACCCTGATGTCCATAACCCTGTCCACTTTGTCCATAGCCCTGACTAGCTGCATTTCCATAATTGCCTGCGGCGCCAACACCAACACCATAGCCACCTTGTCCAACCGGATTGCCATATCCGGACACCATCGTGGCCGGTATTTGATAAGGCACACTAAACGCATTTTGCTGTGAGGTAAGAATAACGGAAGATTGCATCTGTGGGGACTGTACAGCAGATTGGTTTGCTGATTGAGGAGGAGAATTAGCATTGGAATCCCCTTGTTGCATCTTCTGAAGTGATTGAAGCTGGGAAATCAAATGTTAACGTCTGGGATCGTGAATAATATTATCTGTCAAGTACCTCATAGTAGCTATAGTCTTGTAAAAGCGAAGTTCTGGACGGATGGGTAAGGAAGATTCGAAGCATTTCCTGACCTGCATCTGGTAGGAGTTCTTGTGTGTCCCGAGAGTTTGTAACGGGTTTGCGTTCTTGTGTGTTACTTCAAAAAAAGATCGGTTATTAAGATTGGAAAAGAAGAAAATGTCGTACTTCAGCCTGATGTGTCTCAATGTTGAATTGGGGATATCGCGAACAAAGATCCATCTGACATTAAATACACCTTTCCATTTATCCGAAGCCCAGACTGTACTGCTCCTTGTATAGTCGACCTATCGAGACAGTGAGAAAAGGTCTCATATGCCAGGTATAAGTCATACAGGCGTTATCATCTCAGCCATACCACAGAAGTGGCCGCTAAAGAAATTATCAAGAACTGCTTTATATTATACGAAGAGCGTATCTCACCTGGCATTAACACTGAAAAACAGATAGATGGGTCCACGGCCCGCAGTTTCTTTGAACGCTTTGTCCAAGCGCTTATTTCCAGGATCCGTTGAGCTCCAGATCTCATATTTGAGAGACTTATGAACGTCATCTTCTGTATATGATTTAATGACGAAGAAGCGAGCAAATGCTGGCTTATTATCAAAGGTGGGAGGGTTGTAACCTTTGGTGACGATGAGAGTGGGAACGTCAATTGATGTTGTTAACAGTTGTTGGACGTCGGGAACCGTCTGGTTGCTATTTTGATTGTTGCTCATTCGTTGTGGTTGTTGTATGTATTGCGGAGGGATTGGAGGTACGTTCGGGATGGTCTCGTTAATGTTGCCAACTCCGCTCCCAACACTGGAAGAACTGGTATTTTTGTTGTGATAGCCATGATGCAGGTTAGAATTGCTGCCTCCAGCACTGAGCGCCGGCTCTCTTCCCTCCCAGGTACGTTCATCACTTTGTCCACTACGTTTACTATTTTGATAGTAGGCATTGGCTGACCCGCTACGTGACGGGCCAGTTGCAAGGGGCGTCTTGCGTCCCTCAAATTCAGACATAAGTTGGGGGTCATTATTTTGCTGGAGTCGAGGTGCTCCAGGAGGTTGAAGGGGGGGAGGATGTTTCGGATTGAAACGTGGTGGATGTAAACTCTGACCAGTTCCAGCGCCAGCGCCACCATAAGTATTGTAGTATTGGATTGCAGGTTGAACTCCAGAAGTGCGAGTAATCTCAAGAGCAGATAAAGCCCGTTGCACGTCATCAATTGCAAGGTTGGTATTTTGAGAAGAGACCTGAGTAGGACCGGCATTATTTCGCCATTCAGTGTTCTGGTTACCATTGCTACCAGCTCCCCAAGGAGATTGGCAGCCTACAGAATTGGTAGGATGATTTTGATTTTGATTATAATATTCGTCCTGTTCTATAGTTTCTGTTGTATATTCTTCTTCTGATTGCTGCACCTCTGGAGGAGTATAGGATTGGTGGTGGGGCGGCATCGGTGCATGTAATGTGCCGGAGCGCCTAAGACCGGAATTAAGCTTGCGAGTGGCACCAGCCGTCGCGGTCAGAGATTGGTGTCTTCGGACATTGGCACCAGGGGGTGGCGGAGTTGAAGCTAAGTGAGGAGATTGCAATTCAGAACCAACTGAATCCTGAGGAATTGGCTAGATGACAGTTAGCTGTTTAACACTAATGGGAAGAAAAATGTGGCACCTCATCGGCATCATACAGAACATTCCAGGGCTCCTCGTCACCCTCATGGCCTGCAATTTCAGCAAGAGAGTTGACTGTCTTTGGGGTCATTGTGCCTGACTTGGAGGCTACTCGACGGTTTTAACAAGGCAATAAATGTTGGGATCGATGGTAGACAAACCTCGATTGTATCGAGTAGGAAGAGAAGCTTGACGATGCAAAGAGGTCTTTTCTCCAACAACACCGATGTTACCAACCCAGTCCTGATCGACAGGGCCATCGTCAGTCCAGATAGAGGCCTGGTCTGGTGTTTCCTCGCTGATGCTTTCCTTGGCCGCATTGCGTGCTGAGCGGGAAGCAATAGTGATTGTATGATGGCGACGAACACCACCTGAGGAAGGAGGAGACGATGGAACTGGGGGAATCGGGTAATTTTGAGAAGACATAGAGAAAGACTCGACCGACGGCTGGGAGAGTAGGACAACCTGCAAGACGCTCGTGACCACATCTTAGCAAAGCAAAATTATTGATTTCCTAAACGTATTCCTTAACCATGGTCGTACTTGCTCGTAGTTTGCGCACTGCCAAGCAAAGCTTGAATGGCCCCCGTCACCTTTCGACAGCAAAGCTTTCGCCTGGTTACCATAGGATCGGCAGCATGGTCAAATGGACCGGAAAAATGTGTGCCTTTGCCGCCGTTGGCGTTGTTGGCCTCGGAACGGTCATTCTGGTCCACGATGCATTCACTTATCAGGTTAAACACATAGATCGTGTTCCTGTCTCTCCCCTTGCCCTCCATCCAGAACGCGGAGGTCCAAGGAACTTGCCGATCGTCCGTGTGCAGGTCGACGACGAAGAAGACGAGGAGAACAAACGCCTCGCGGAAAAACCGAGACTTGTCATTGTTGGAGGAGGATGGGGTGTATGTTATGATTGATTCTAACGTCACACATGCAATTGACGTTTGTGCATCAGGCTACGGGTGTCTTACAGAAACTGCGCCCTGGAGATTTTCATGTCACTGTAGTTTCGTCGGACACGTTCACCACATACACACCCCTCCTACCGTGTAAGTGTCCATTGTTCTCTGGCACAGTGGTCTATCCTCATTCCTTTTTGGATCTGTAGCTGCCGCCGTCGGTACTGTTCAAGTGCGCTCTTTGGTCGAGCCAATTCGTAAGATTATCGCGCGGCTACGTGGTCACTTCATACAGGGAAAGGCTGTTGATATTGACATGAAGGGGCGTCTGCTCGAAGTCGAAATTATGATCGATAATAAAAGAGACCACATCTACATTCCGTAAGAAGATAGTTGCATTTCAAGGGCGGTCAACTCATAGCCTTCGACTCTAGCTATGATAAACTAGTTGTTGCTGTTGGATCCACCTCTAAAACATTCGGTATCCCTGGTTTAGAGAACTGCTTCCAGCTCAAAACCATTGCTGATGCTCAAGCGGCTCGACGGCGCATCATGGGTGTGTCGTATGGTCACAACGCAAGTCTCGCAGAGCTCAGCTCTTACAGATAACTTCGAACTCGCTAGCTTGCCAACAACAACTCCAGAAGAGCGCAAACGTCTACTCAGTTTTGTCATCTGTGGTGGTGGCCCCACCGGTGTTGAGACCGCAGCAGTAAGTCGGGGTATCAAGAACATTTGATTCAGTCATATATTTATGCCAACGTATAGGAAATTCATGATTTTTGTCAAGAGGATATATTCAATTATGTTAGTCAGAGTACTTGGGATGCTATACACTTGGCATCTAACACCGCACATCGAAGTTTCCTAAGATCTGTCGTGAAGAAGTTTCCGTTCATCTCATCCAGTCTCGTGATCATATCTTGAACACGGTAGGTCTTTGATTTGTATAGCGAAGTCGATCCTCAAGTTTTGTTCCAGTATTCTGAACAAATATCTAAATATGCTGAGGTTCGTCCGCTAGTGTCATCAACCAACTCTTTCTCAGCGTCGAATTCTATTTTTTTAGAAAAAATTTGAGCGCGAAAAAATCAATCTTCTTACCTCGGCTCGTGTCAAGGCAGTCACCCCGGATTCGGTTATCTACACAAGTTGCAATCCAGTCACCAATGAAAACGAGCAACATACTATTTCCACTAACTTTGTCCTCTGGTCCACTGGGATTGCTATGAACCCCTTCACGCAACGCCTGTGTTCTTTACTTCCAAACCAGTTTCATCGAAAGGCTGTGGAGACCGACGCTTATCTGCGAGTCAAAGGTGCACCGAAAGGAACTATATACGCTATCGGCGATTGTGCTACTGTGCGTTGAAATACTTGCCCCGGAACAGTTGGTTTGACAGCATTGGCCTAGATTGAGACATCAGCGATCGATTACTTTGTAGAACTCGTTGGGCTCGCTGACAAAAATAAAGACGGTAAAATTGATTTCGGTGAATTCGAGGACATGGGTACCAGTTTCATACTCCATGTATCTACATTGTACTCAGACCTTTCCAGTCAATATAATCAAGAAAAAGATCCCAATGGCTGCGAGCCATCTAACACAGGTCAGTGGGTGTCTTACACAATCTGTCCATCTCAATTCCATTTCTATTTCAGGTTCGAGAGCTTTTCCAGATGTACGATCGCGATGCCGACGACAGTCTCGATCTAAATGAGCTTATGCAACTACTCAAGAATTTAAGCAGCAAAATCACCGCTCTTCCTGCCGTACGTAAAATGTCACCTATGTCTGGTTCATATGATAGGATGCACCTTTTAGACGGCACAAGTAGCTTCTCAACAAGGAAAATACCTTGGTTCCCTTTTCACTCGTATCGCTCGACGTCGTGATGAGTTTGATGCGGCTGAGGTCACTCGAGGAAACGAAGATGAAGCCGTGTCCAAGCCATTCGAGTACCTCCATTTGGGCCAACTGGCGTATGCCGGAAATGCCGCTGTGTTCGATTACGGAAAACTATCCTTCACAGGCGGGTTGGCAGCAATGTATTTATGGCGGGCTGTGTACTGGAATGAACAAGTCAGCGCAAGAACGAGGGTTTTATTGATGATTGATTGGATCATCCGGTAGGTCGTTTTTCGTCTGCTACCCTGAGGTACCATTAACGAGCTATCCTCAGTGGAATTTGGGGCCGCGACTTGTCGAGGCTCTAACTCGATCTCTACTATCAACTTTGCCATTGCTAAATTCTGTAGGATCCCTATATTTATGCCCACATTCGGACATACTTAGATGATGTACAATCAATTATGTAGTAAAGCTACCTATAGTATTTTTTTAGTGATCCCGCCAACTCCATACTTGCACACCGCCTTTCCTCTCACCTTCACCTTCCCACTCGCTACCGCCAGCCCAAACCTTTTTGTAGCCTTTTTCTTCCAAGATCTCTCGCACACCCTGCCTTCGAAGCAAGGCACCAAAAAACACAAGATGCCGTGGCCACTCATGCTTCCATGGATAGGACATCTCAGTATTAGCCTGGGGATAAGTGTCAGGTATTGATGTTGGATACGGTGAACGTGGAAATCCAGGATCCACATTCCTTGGGAATGCGGTAGTGATATAGTCAATTGGTTCATTGAAAAAAAGATCTGTCTGGTCACGATATGTCAAAAGATTCTGTCCTCTAGTGTAAAGCAGGTTATGTAAGAGGCGAAGAAAAATCGGGAAAGCTGCGCACTGCAATGGAGGCTCACATCCCAGAGCCCATACTTCCCAAGTTGGCCTGTGGAGGTATGCTCGACCAGGTGTCGAATGACACGGCATAAGGAATCCAACGCTTTGGGGCTGTTGTCGACCATTCGTGGTTGCATTTACTGGGAGTAGACGAAGATACGACAGAGCGCTTATAGGAGCACTGCAATAAAAGAAGACGACGTAGACAGAAGCTGGAAGTGTCAAAAGTAAGAGAACGATATATGGATATCGGAGCGGCGGTGTAAGTCTTATAGAGACATGTCTCTTGTCTTGCTTCGTATCACCTCTCACTGCTCTTGTCTTCGGTGTCGAAGAAAGAGTGATCAGTGACTTTGCAGCGAAAATATGGAGAAGGGGAAGTAATGGGTGAATAAATCGCCATTCCTTGTGCCCTGCGAAGGAATAAATTGCGATTGTCCATATTATCAAGCAGAACATGTTCATCAACGCTGCATCGGCCCAGTTTGTGATAGTGACGTAAATACCATGCAGAGTGAATGACAACGCAGTCGTACAGAGGATTGGGAGGGCTTGAGTGAGATAATAATGCCAAGAATTCGAGCCATAGAATAAGGACACAGACGACAAGTTTGTTTTCAAGAAATTGTAGGGAGTGAATATGGGTTGACCGTAGTAGAGTGAATCAGTTATGTAGAGGGTTCCAAGAGCTGCGAGACTAAGTCGGCGTCAGCGTTGTTGCAATTTAGACAAACATAACAAGCGCACGCGATGAAGACAGTTTCTGAGACAATGTTCGCGACCATGCGAGGGTGTTTGCGAAATGATAGCAAAAGAAGAAGGTACAAGAACATCCATATTACGACGTTGGTTGGTCGAATTATGCACGCCATTGCGCTGAGTACCAGAGTCTTCCTGAACCGCTGTCTGATTTATTTGAGCCACCGTTCGAACTGGCCACTTGGCACACACCTATTGAGCACTCCAGGACTTGACGTTGAACTTACATCCCAGGGATAGTAGGCGAATGCCATGGTGGATAGGGATGTTTCAAGCGAGTTGGACATCGACCTTGATAGAGATAATGCATGGAAGAAGGACGACAACGATAAGAAGAGCTGCCCATGGATCAGACAGCTCCAAGTAGGATATAAATTTTTCTGTAACGTACCACAGTCGAAACATAGTCGCTTCCCAACGTCACCCGCGCCAATTCACATAGCCAAATGTCCGTGGCTGCGCCAAATGTACCATGCAAGACTTTGGGAAGTAGTATCTGACCTTTCTTGTCAGAATGGGAGAAATGTAGAAAACGAGATACTCACCAAAAGCCAGTCACCTAACCAGCCAGTGTGTGCCAGGCCAGTGGCTTTTAATAACCAATAGACTGGGATATTCAAAGCTGGGTATATGATGCTGCGGATCGGATTTTGCGAGAGCCACTCCCATGTCAAGTGTCCATGACCAAATACCACGCGAAATGCGGGTTCGAGAGATTGAAAGTATTCATCCGGCTGGAAAACGGTTCGGGTAAGGACTGCGATGCCTATGCGAATACCAAGAGAAACTTGAACTATACGTCGGTGATTCATCCTGCACAATGGCCTGTGACACAAGGGTATATAGTGGTGAAGGATCAAGTTGTGTTTTTTTTTCACCATTACGACCCAGAAGCCTGCTATTTTTGTCGCACTTAAGAACGGCTCAATCAAAAAGATGTAAGTCTATGGATTATGGCTAGCTTTAGCTATTGGATGACTTCCTACAGGCGATCTGGGAAATTCTGAGGACCCTGATTTTCCCAGAATACTGAAATTCAAATTTGGGGAGTTTCTGATATGTCTAGGGTCCACCAGGGTAAACATCCAAGGGAATGCATAAATACGAGTACTCTGAGAGACTCGTTACAGATTTACCTTTATCCCTTGAGGAAAAACCAACCCACAAGTTTTGAGCATCAAGAAAGCGATCTTCAGTATCATTTTCCGGAAAACGGAATGCCGAGGTCAGGATTGATGTGGGTCACTATCTAGCAGGCATTCTGGAGATCTTGAAACAATGAAAGAGACAAGTGCAAGTTCAGAGTAGATTAATACGGAGAGAAACACGCTAAAAAGCTGGGTGTGGTTGAATCAAAGGTCCGTCGTGAGATTAAATCATCGAAAAGGAAGAATTCTGAGTTGAATCAGATATACAACTCTGTGTTGAGCAATCCACACGCACCACTTGTTGCACCTTTATTCTAGGATGTCTTGGGTCACATATGTTGAATATGTCCTCTGAGGACTGTTATTTCGTCTCTTATTTCTCTCATCATTATTTTCTGATTGATTAGTAAGCAACGAGTGTGTCTGCCAGCGCAGACTTTTCTTACACCTCAGTTCTGCACACTTCAGACTGAGGTAAATCCTTTTGTTATCCTATTTTATATATTGTGCTGATGTAGTTAGACATCGTGTTCTAATAGGTACATCAATGGAGTTTAGTTCTGCACACTTCAGACTGAGACACCGTGTTCTAATAGGTCGCTCACTCATCTTCCTGTAATAAAAACATAAGCAAGGAAAGCCAGTGCAAAAGTCAAGGCGAACAGTGAGAGATGCTTATTGAGATAGATAAAGCACTGATAATTTCAAAAGTCGCATTCGACGCTCATATCATGTTTTCTTAAAATCGCATTATCCAATGATTGCCTCCCGCGGGCTTGAGGAATTGAGAAAGTAAACAGAGAACTTATGAAACAGATTCTTGGCACTGGTTCAAAGAATAAAGTGAATAGGAGTATCAGCTATTCCAGGGTTAGGCTCTGGTTCTGTTACAGGGGAAAGAGAAAGCACTGTTGACAAGCAACGCAATAATGGGGGGAAACTCGTTGCAAACGTGCAACGAACTTCGTCTCTACATTCGCTATTTATCCGTATCTAGAGCAATAGAATTGGTCACCAAGACATGGAACAATAAACTAAATTTGGTGTAACGTTGGATATTCCAACAAGGATCGTCTCTTGGATGATAAATTGCAAGTTTCTTTGATATAAAATTCTTCGGAGAGCACAGGAGAGGAGCAGATCGTTCTTCGCAGCAATCAGTATATGAACAGAGGTTTAGTAATAGCTAGCCAGCGTTTAGACCGGTCTGTTGAGGATAGGCTTTGGAATGTAGAGCTATTTTTGGATTACTGTGAATAGTGAGACGTGTACGCGTGTTTGGCAGACTCATACGAGAGGCTGCTGCTTTCCATCTTACTTCGACTACCAGTGTCTGTTCTTTTTCTTTCAGGTGGGTTTCTCTGTTATAATATTTCCATCCTGCCATCCTCGCACTCCCCTCACACTCCCCACATTCATGTCTGTCAGAACACCCACAAATCACACCACCTCAATCCCATCCCATCTCATACCTGGTCCCAAACCCCAATCCAAATCTGCATCTTAGCACCTTTGTTTAAACTAAAATTGGCCATGCCAGACGCTGACACAAACCGCAAGAGGTCCCGTTCTCTCTCCGACAGTGACACGAAGCAGTCCAAGCGCGCCAACACCGGCGTCGGCCCTTCGGATGTCTTGCACTCCAACGGTGCAGGCCCCGTTGAACGCGACAATATGACATCCAAAGCTACTAAGAATGCTTCTACAGCAGACGACAATGCTGCCTCCACTCCAGGTTCGAATCCTTCTGACAGGCAGAAGGATGATGGGGCCAAGCCTTCTGTTGACTCAAGCAACACCAAGGCCACTTCTTCCTCTGGAGATGCTTCATCCTCAACTGCAGCAACCACGGTCCCACCTTCTGCGAACATTCACATGCGTTGCTTGATTGTCACTCAGGATGCGTCTATAATCATCGGCAAGGGAGGCTCTCATGTCAATGAGATCAGAGAGAAGAGCGGTGCTCGAGTGATGGTTTCAGAGAGCATTCCAGGGAACCCGGAGCGCATTCTAAACGTCAGTGGTCCACTGGACGCAGTATCAAAGGTCAATTTCGAGATGGGTAAAAAGTGGCTCGAACTTACTCATATATCAGGCCTTTGGTCTCATTGTACGGCGAATCAATGACGAACCCTTTGATGTACCTTCGGTCCCAGGGAGCCGTGCTGTCACTATAAAGTTCATGATTCCGAACTCTCGTATGGGCTCCGTTATTGGGAAAGGAGGCTCCAAGATAAAAGAGATTCAGGATGCTAGTGGGGCAAGGCTTAACGCCAGTGAAGGAATGCTGCCAGGCTCCACTGAGGTTGGTCAATCCTCCTATACTTATGACGATTGGTCATTAATGAATACCATAGCGTGTGCTCAGTGTCGCAGGCGTAGCTGACGCCATCCACATTGCCACCTATTACATCGGTACCATCCTGATCGAGGCGCAGGAACGAATGCCGTCGTCCTCGCACTCCTCCTACCGTCCCTCCAACAATTCTCGCAGGCCTCCACATAATAGCGGCGGCGGCTCCTCGTACATTCCTGGGTACTCTCATCAAATTCACGGTCCTCCTCCTCATAACCCTCCTCAACAACTCCAAACACAACAAATATACATTCCGAATGACTTGGTGGGATGCATTATTGGAAAAGGAGGCAGTAAAATCAATGAGATTAGGCACATGAGTGCCAGTACAATTAAAATTATGGAGCCGGGTGCTAGCGGAGTTGGGCCTAATGGAGCGCCAGGTGGGAGTGAGGGTGAGCGCTTGGTAGTTATCACCGGTCAACCTGCAAACATCCAGATGGCGGTCCAGCTCTTATACCATGTGAGCTTCAAATCCGTGTCACTCTTAATATTTATTCACAAAATTTCGCAGCGACTGGAACAAGAGAAACAGAAACAACTTCGAGCTCAGCAGCAATCATCTACTTCATCTTCTGGTTGAAAATATATATTTTACACTTGCACCCTCATCCGAAGATCGAAGGATGAAAAGGTTAGTAGTTGTAGCTATCTGCTCTTAGATAAATATTTAAGCTTTCTGCAGCACGCCCAGAACGCGTTAGAAAGAGGACGTGTTGTTGTGTATTCATAGTTGTCTTACTTTTCTTATGCTCTTGTTCTCTGTATGTCTCATTTGATATGTTAGGGCTGCTGATTTTTTGAGGTTATGTTCTAAATTCTGATTACATAAGTGAGCTATCTTCATCTTTGTTCAATCACGCAACTCGTCCCATCAACTATGGCTTCAGTGCTAAGACTTCAGAAGGTGAATGCTGCAAAGGCGGAAGCAAAGGCGGAAGAAAAATTCAACGGAAAAAGGAAGGCCAATGCTATGGATATGGACGAGGACCAGCCTGTAACAAAAAAGTTGAAAAACAAGCAGAGAGTGCTATTGTTGTCATCGAGGGGTATTAATCACAGAATGCGGCATCTCATGAATGACCTGGCAGTCCTTCTCCCACATATAAAGAAAGGTGAGCGGGCTGTTAGTTGAGGGAAAAGGCGTCAAGCTAATAATGGGTTGTCAGACGCAAAAATTGACTCCAAAAACCATCTAAATCTCCTGCCGGAGCTAGCGGATCTCAACAACTGTAACAATACATTATATTTTGAAGCGAGAAGACACGAGGATCTTTACCTATGGGCTGCGAAAACGCCGAATGGGCCGAGCATGAAAATGCATGTCCAAAATGTCCATACAATGGATGAGCTGAAGTTGACGGGGAATTGCCTGAAGGGTAGTCGAGGCCTGGTCAGCTTTGATAAGGCATTCGATGAGACGGGATGGGGACGGTTGACAAAGGAGCTTTTTACGCATGTAAGGACATACAATCTACGACCAGCCTTATTGTTGTTGACGACAAACGATGATTTGCTAGATTTTCGGTGTGCCACCGTTAGCCAGAAAGGCAAAGCCCTTTGTAGATCATATTCTCACATTCTCCCTGCTCGACTCAAAAATATGGTTCCGGAATTACCAGGTCTGTAGTTATTGGAGACTTACCCTCGTGCATTGTGATTTGTGCTGACTCTACTTTCTATTTAGATCATTGAAAAGGACCCGCTACAGCCCCACGGTCCTCCCGATATGAAACTGGTCGAAATTGGACCGCGTTTTGTGTTGACCCCTATCCGCATATTTGAAGGTGCATTCAGTGGAACGACAGTATATTCTAATCCTGGTGAGTTTTTCTTCCCTGGCAGTTGTTGCTAGTGAATGCATGAATCATTACTTTGTAGAATTCATCTCTCCTGCTGCGGTAAAATCTCTCGCACGGCGGGAGAAGGGTGGTAAGTACAACTATCGGAAGGATGCAGAACAGGAACAGTTGCAGCGAAAGGAGATGCGGCGGCTTGGGGAGGACGAGCTTGCAGTGTCGAAAGTATTTACTTGATCACGAAAACCAGGCATTTCTTAGCGATGTCTTTGTAGTGGCTCCAGTCTGTCCATGCATATGCCACATAAGGATCAAATCCCTTGTTATCGTCTTTTGTCAGAGAGACTAAATATGGTTGACTGTGTGCATATGTTCCACCCAAAAAAGCCAATAATAATTCGATTGCTCCTTGTTTTCGTTGCCAGCCATTGTTCTTTTTCCTTATTATTACCACCAACAGACCTATCCCTTTCTTTCAGTCCTCCACTGATGTCTGTACATCTTTCTATACACACTCATGCCGACAGCCTCGACATGTATGGCGAGCCGAACATACAGTAAGTGTTATATCTTTCTTCGACAGCAGACCTAATCAAGAGAGAAAAGGTCTGCTTACTCCCTCTCTGGCAATGTCACCATTTCTCTTTCACCCTCAGCCTCGTTCTTTCACCGACGAAGAACAGTGCGCTACCTCCTCCGGTCGCTCTCTTTGACGTTCGAGGGTCAGTCTGAAATCTTCACACCGGTCCTTGGATATTCCGCTGTCCGCCTATGCTCTGTCACTCGTGAGCTTGTGCCTTGGGAAAATCCATTTGAACTGTCCAATGAAGGACATGAAGAATCAGAACCCTGCACGTATTGTTATGGTACTCACCTTGTGATTATCTAAGTTACTATTCTAGGTGTATGGAACATCATCTTCAATATGAATGTGCCTGGTTGGTTGCCGGCAACCTCGGTTCTGGCTGGTGAACTCGGCGTGCGCTACGGGCTTTACGCTACAGCAAAATTACTTGATCTCGATGACAATCACTCTAGTGCTTGGAGATTTTGTGCACCGTTACTTTTCAAGAACAAATCAGTCTTCGCACACAAGTCGATCAAGCTTCGTCGCTTTGAGACTCCGCCTGGACGAACTTCTACCCTGGAAACCATTAATTACCATGTCAAGAATCCGATTACATCAATTATCAAAGGAAAAAGGAGAATGCCCCCAGAAGTGATTGAGAAAATCCAAGTGGTGCTCTCGACCCCTCGAACTATTGACATGGACAAGAAGGGAATGAATGTCAAGTTATGTTTGAGATCAAATGGTCTAGAGGAACGTGTTCGCCGATCAATCAGGTTACTAAATGTTACCTACGATCTAAGGCAACATGAGAAATGCAGGTGTGTTGTTATGAAGTCCGGTTCTAGTTCCCCTCAATGACGTTGAACAGGACTCGACCATCGCAGTCATACAAACATCGATTTCCCCTACCCTCACTTGAACAACAACCGCCGAGAAAGCCACTCCTCGACCCTGCTTCTATTGCGTCGATATATGATGTTGGATTCTTTCACGTTGTCAATTACGCTGACTACCAGTCGAGATCATTTGTCCTTGCTTCCCACCAAAGTGACCAATTCAGATCTGACAAAAGTGCAGCTCTCATTTTCGCCAATAATCCTAATGTCAATCAGTCTGGCGAGCGATCAAGCTGGTTTACTCTGGAATCGAAACTCCCATTTATCAAAAAGGCTGCAATCGATGATGACTGGGACATCACTACTGCTCTTCGTCCATCTGCCTCAACGCCTCTGTTCGTCGTACACCACGAGTTGACTGTGAATATCACCTGTTCATACACTTTTCCGGACACGGGTGAGGTTTCAGTGGAAAAGCTGAATTTCACTGTAACACCGTCATTTGGACACACCGCCCCTCCACCGCCATCGCCGAACCTTCCTCCTTCCATTTCCCCAGACGGTGAAGTGCGGAATGGTAGTGTTCCGAATCTACCTGCCGTTGGGGCTTATGCCCCAGTGCTACCGATCTATTCGCAACTGTATGACACGAATGGAAATATCAAGATTGACTATTCTGTGCCTCTACCTCTCTATAC
>Ga0153942_1000517_pt1 | contig 15134 bp, 17 predicted proteins | sample TSNJ026MetaG_FD_104731 | JGI IMG/M metagenome (GOLD analysis project Ga0153942, IMG submission 104731) | Attine ant fungus gardens microbial communities from New Jersey, USA - TSNJ026 MetaG | ecosystem: Host-associated > Fungi > Mycelium > Unclassified | place: USA: New Jersey, Brendan T. Byrne... | reverse complement strand
TATCGAGTTCCTCTGGATATCAATACGATCTCAGGGTTTCTATTACCTTCAATACATTCTGCTGCTCCCTTCTTGTATCCATCAACATTGCTCACCTCTCTCATAATGTCCCTATACCCAGTGGAACAAAAACTGTGCCTTGATGGACCAGCGCTAGAAATCCTACCCACCTCCCAGACTGCCTGTGAAGATAAGAACATCTGCAAACTCTCCTGAGAGTGAACCCTCATCCCATTGTCTTCCAGTGCGGTTGCAGAGTGTCTAGGACAATTCGTGATCAATGCCTCGAACGGAACAACAATCACCTTAAGTTGAGTATGCGTGTTATCATACCGAGTTGGATTACAGAACAGGTAAGCGTCATGAGTCTCGAATACAGTAGGTATGGCAGAAGGATGTATATCTGTCTTCTGATCCTTGAAGCCTGCAACGCATCTTCAAGAACCGCTCCTTAATTCTGTGCAGCAATAACCATGCTGTAGATCATTTTTGGTCAAGTTGACCTCAAGTTGAGATAGATGGCCATCTGTAAATGATGCAAACTAGGAGTTGAAGGGACAGAGAAACAGATTTGGACTCGAGTCGGAAGCTCACGCATTGTCCAAATATGTCACGTCCCCTCTTCAATCCTTTGGTTATAATGCCTTCTGTTGATATACCTTAGACCCTGGGTCTTGTATACTACGTATTAGCATTGAGTTGTTTTTCTGTAGGGGAAATCCCATCGAACTCGATTAATCAAGGAGTCAGTTGGCACAGAACAAGCCCTGATCAACTGTACCGGTAGCGCAATGGCGACATTCTACCCTGCAGAGTCTTGAACGGAACCGAGAATGTACATGAGAAACATCAGAACAAAGCAGCACTGATACGCAGCACTGATCTAGATTTACTACGCTGGAGTGGGTTTTGTGATCGGACCAACACGGCGATGTCCGTGATCGAGTTTATAGTCTTGAAAACAAGGTTTAAGCCACCCTTCGGCGGGACGGCTCAGATCTGACTGTGAGGCAAGAAAGACTACCAGCAGCATGGTGAGTAGGGTATATCGTGTCAATGCCCATCGTTATCCTTATGCTTTCCTTGCAAAAAGGCCGAACAAACGACAACAACACCCTCCAACCCCATGAAGGAGCCCCGTATCGATAAGCTTGTTATCAGTATGTTGGACGGGAGACTCCAATGCTCGAGACTGATTTATTGTTCATGTTAACAGATATCTCAGTCGGCGAGTCTGGTGATCGTCTGACTCGTGCCTCTAAAGTGCTGGAACAACTTACTGGACAAACACCCGTTACCTCAAAAGCCCGCTATACCGTTCGAACATTCGGCATTCGTCGTAATGAGAAGATTGCCGTTCATGTGACCATCCGTGGACCCAAAGCTGAGGAGATTCTGGAGCGGGGTTTAAAGGTAAAGGAGTATGAGCTTCAACGTAGAAACTTCTCAGATACTGGAAACTTCGGTTTCGGTATTCAGGAGCACATCGATCTTGGTGCTCGTTATGATCCCACCATTGGCATCTTTGGTATGGACTTCTACGTTGTCATGGGCCGACCAGGAGATCGCGTGTCACGGAGGAAAGCCAAGAAGGCCCGTGTTGGATTCAATCATCGTATCAAGAAGGAGGACACAATGGCATGGTTCAAGCAACGTTTCGATGGTATTATCCTCGTATGTTTTCAGACTTACTCCCTTGAGTTACTTTTCAATGTTTTTGTTAGAAATAATCGTCAAAAAAATACTCAAAAATATTCTACCACCCTCACCCAGCGTCGCTCATGTTTCCCTATGATACACTATACTCTATGCATGTGTTACATATAGGCTATGAACACGTCGGCTCCATTCCAAAATGGTCTCGAATATGGAGGAAATTGTTCCGCTGATCATCACTTTCATCTGAATACAATGAGATACAAATGCGATAAATTTACATGTTGAGAGGTCTCAAAATCGTTGTGTAACGCGGATTGTCGATTTTGGTCCAACCTGCACCGCGGCAGTTGGTCGCCCTTTGGTGTCCAGATTTAGTGGAAAGTTTGAATTAACTTTCGTACAGTTGGATTGTGGTTTCTTGAGGAGGATGTTCGGTTTTTTCCCTGCAATGCCACCATTGTTCCAAGCTGATTTGAAGCTTGGCCCAGGCACGCCTTCGAATCGGAAATTATTATCAACCGTTGTCCATCCATCTTCCTCTGAATGTCTATGAAGAGAGGAGAGTGCTGATGACTGAGCCACTACTGCTGTGTCGAGTAGATGATCTTGATCGAGGTCCTGATGTGTGGTTAAACTAGCCAATGTTGGGAACTATTATACCTACCATTATACCATTCAGTTCACTAACCCTACCCTCTTTCTCTTGGAGTTTCGCGCTAAGAGTTTCCACTTCTTGTTTGATAACTTTCAGCTTCTTGGTCTTCAGTATATCCTAACGATACACTTTGGATGAGCAGTCGAGCTGTTGCAACACGTCTGACAAAACAATACCGATGCCTTGAATCGATTTAGGGAATCAATTGCTCGATTAAGTTGTTCCTCCTTTGTTGATATCTTCCTCCAAGCGTCCGCCAAATTACCCTGCAGTTCCTCTGCTTTCACCCGAAATGCATCGGCGGAATCCAACGATTCACTGAGATTTTGCTCTAGCTCTGCTTTGGATCTTTGGAGGTGGGATACCTCTCTCTCCAAGGCGTCCACTTTACGCGACTTCGCGGTGAGATACTGAGACTTTGTATGTTGATCTTCCTCCAATTTCTGTATCTTTTGCCTCCCTAATTCTAGTTCCTCAAACAGCGGGATAATACGCTGGGCAAAGTCCTCAACTGCATCTCGCAGTCGCTCCTGGGGACAATGAGATTTCAGGAGGTTTATTGGAAAGCAGACGAACCGCGTTGTCTTGTTGAATACTTTCCGCAGCCTTGGCTAATTTGGCATGGGCATGCTTAACACTGATGCTTTTGCAGGTTTTGTCCATGCGATTCAAGCCATCGATAACGTAGTCCGCATAACAGTCAGCGACGTTGACAATGACAGGATCGAACACGAGCTGGCTTGCATCCGTCCGCAACCAAGTTTCGCGACACAGTGGGCATTGTACTCTTCGTCCACTTGCAGAAAACAATCTATGTATACAATTTTGGCAGAAACAATGACCTGCAAAGGAAACTGTCAGATTGAGAGCAAGTCAAGCATAACGAAGACTTGCCGCAGGGAAACACTTGGAAGAGATGTAATTCTAATCTGTCCTCATAACAAATCTTGCATTCTCCACGGATGACGAGTGAAGAGGAGATCATGGGTGTGCAAAGGTTGGCGGTGTGGCTGCCTGTAGGAAAGGTGCGTGTTTAATGACGCGTAGTCCAGTCACGTGGAAACTTCGCTAATCTTCCTCTGTTGTAGATAAAGTTGGGCCCTGTTTAGGTCCTCCGCATCCAGCTTGTTTGTTGTGGAAAAAACGAAAAAGTCCGGTCATGTGAGATTTATATATTAGAACGAGAAATGGTACGGTGTATGTAGAGTTCTCTCGTGGAAAATATAGGTGGACGAGTGCCAAGTAGCATGAGACTCAAGTTGGCTATGCTCATTTATTTCCGGCGAAAAATCGAACACCCTCTCCGTCTACGATGGTGATCGTCTGGGCTTTCCCACTTTTGGAAAGAATAGATATAGCCTTCTTCAGAATGAGAGTAGGAATTCCAGATAGAGGAGATTCTATGGGAGGATCTGTGATATCATACAAAGTCAGGATTGTGTTGAGTTGGCCGGTGTCATTAGCCTAGTGGGACGCGATCAAATATATTACATGTAATGGCGAGCCATACATACCCAGTGATGGAGAACATCTGCCCATTCTTCAGGTGAACGCCAATATAATAGTACCGATCCGGTTTGTTTCGATGGCGCGTACACAGCGACATTACGTTGAACCATCGCAGCAAGAATAGCAGAGAGATGTGAAGACAATATTCGATCTGTACAACATTAATCTCTTGGCATATGGGAGGAAAGGGACTGCTTGCATACGGTTTATACGTTCATTTCGCAATATTTCGTCCCAGTTGCTTCCAGCAGCTTCCGCATCTTCTACTTGAATGACGAATTGCTTCCGATATCTTGCATAAGATAATATCAGCTTTATCCATTGATCCAAGATGACGGATTGAGCAACTGGGTTGGGTTGTTGACTGGAGGATACAAGAATAAGATGATTCAGTTTTGGGCCGACGAAAGGAAGCCACCGACGTAAAGAAGGGAGCAGCGGAATGTATTGAAGGTAATAGAAACCCTGAGATCGTATTGATATCCAGAGGAACTCGATATCCGAGCACTGAAACGTACCAGAGGGCGTCTTGTGCGGTGTGAGTGCCATTCAGCAACAAACAGTATCTAAGCATTCCCAGTTGGTCACAAGCCACGTCTAACCATCATCGTGAAGTAATCCATCCTCATCAGCAACCTGAAGATTCTCCAGAAAATCCTTCTACCCGGCATTATGACACACTCACAAACTCCCAGCGTGTCCAGTCATCTGAACTTTGCAACGGGCCGCGTATGAATAATTGAGAAGCGAATTGCTCACACGAATGATGGCATTTGAATCGTTTGAAAGACAACTAGTTGAATGCTGCTTTGAGGACGATGCTCGCTTTACTACTAAGCGTTATCGCTCTGACACTCTCGTATGCCTCTGGTAATCTCCAACCGAGGAACACCACTGGTCTCACTGATGCAGTGACCTGGGATCCGCATTCTATCTTCATTCAAGGACAGCGGGTTTTCATTCTTTCTGCAGAATTCCATCCATGGCGGCTACCCGGAAATCCTAATCTATGGGCCGATATTTTTGAAAAGATCAAAGCCAACGGGTTCAATACTGTGTCATTCTATGTCAACTGGGCGGTTCACTATCCGACACCGAACACGAATGACGGACAAGGGGACTTTCAGACCGGCACATATAGGGACATTCAGCGATTCATTGATGAAGCGCAGAATGCAGGTCTATGGTTGATTGTAAGGTAAGTATCCTTTTGAGTCCTCGCACATATGGCCTAATAATTCGTGGCAGACCTGGTCCCTATATCAGTGAGTTTCTGTCTCTCAACCTGTGCTATTTACAAACCAATTGACAGATGGTGAAACTACTGGAGGAGGTTTCCCGGGCTGGGTTGGAAATGTTGCAGGAGATTTGAGGACCAATAATGTGAATTATAAAGATGGTTTGTTTTGCACTAACTGTCGGACAAGCTGTCACTCAACCAGAGTAGCCTGGACTCCATATATGACCGCAATTTCGAAAATCATTGCGAGGAATCAAATCACTGAGGGAGGACCCAGTATGTATCGTTGAATTCAAGGAAAAGGCGAAGATTGCTGAGATATGTACAGTCATCCTAGTGCAGGCGGAAAATGAGTTTAGCGCCAGTGCAAATCATGATGTGTACATGCAGGACATTGTCGATCTCTATCGGTCTAATGGGATCGTCGTTCGTGAGTCACACAAGCAGTGCCTCATTTTGTATTGGATTAATAGTCTATGAAGCCATCACACACAACGATCAACATGCAGGTCAAGCAGGGAACTTCTCTCCAGATTTACCAGGAACCCATGTAGACATCTACTGGCATGATCAATGCTCTCTTTTCCGCTATACCAACTCACATCAGAATTCAGTGGCGACTCTTACCCTCAAGGTGGTAACAATTGGGCCCAAGTACAGTCGATTTATTATTCTGCTCACAAAGCTGTGGCACCGAGTGGTCCTCTATGTTTGGCCGAGGTCCTTATAAAGCATCTTCTGACACCCAAACCGCTCCTTACCATTTGTACAGTTTGGCGGTGGATTTTTACTCAGTTGGGGTGCTGTCACTCCCCGTGGAGGAACTGGATACGAGAAGTTCTGTAAGCCCATTATTTATTGTTTCGTCGGCCTCGGTACCATGCAGTGAATGCAGCAGACAACCTTACCAATGCAACATATGGTGAGTAAGTTTGAATTGCAATTGGCCTCTATTAAGAACACTATCAGAGGACGTCTTTTACAAGGACAGCTAGTAGGTTAAACATTTATTTTCCCATATCAAACTAATATTTTGTAGTGCACAGACTGCGACCATCCTCAGTAAGTGTCAGATCAAGCTCATACTAGTCACATATTTGACAATTTCTGCAGATATCTATAGTTCGTACTCGGAGTCCATGTATTGATCTAACGTTGATCTGCTTCTCGACAGTGGTTTTCGGCGGAACAAACTGGGGCCAAACGCTAGAACCCACTGTATACTCGTCTTATGATTACGGAGGAGGTATCAACGAAAACAGGGTTGCCACAACAAAAATGAATGAGATGAGGCTTCAGGGCCTCTTTCTCAGAGTTTCGCGTGATTTACTTGGTGCAGATCTCATCGCCAACGGGACTAATTACACAAGTTCTTCGCTAATCCACACTGCCGAACTTCGAAATTCTGTCACTGGAGCTGGCTTCTATTTCATTCGACACGATGATTCCACGTGAGCAAGTTACGGATGACACCATGGATCATTGCTCAATTGTGTGCAGGTCCCTTGCCCTGACGACAACGCAGTTGATGGTGAACACGTCTATCGGGGCAATAAGCGTTCCTCAAAACGGGGTCATCACTCTGAATGGAAGAGAGGCGAAATTTCTGATCACGGACTATGTTTTCGGACGGAGTATGTCTAGGATCCTATATTCGACGGCAGAGTGAGCTTTCTTGCATAACATGTATCCGACCCTTCTAAAGCCTTTCGAAAGGATTATGACTTGGATGACGTGCGTCGTTTGCAGGCAATGTCAACCATCACTCATCTGTATCCTAGGATAGGCGATGTTGACTATCTTGTCCTCTATTCACCTGAAGGCCAAGCTGGCGAGACTGTTTTGACTTTCTCCTCTGCCCCTACAGTATCAGCCGATCCGAACGTAACGTCAAAATTTGCAGATGGCTTGCTGACCCTTCACTATACCTTGACGGGTATCCAGTTGGTGACTATAGTTGCGTCTGGAAATAGGATCAATCTCTTGATCATGGACAAACTCACGGCTTACACCTGGCATGCTCCGCTCATTGCTGAAAGTGGTACATTTGGAAATTTTTACTCGGTCGGCACGAATACTACAATTCTTGTTGGTGGTCCTTACGTTGTCAGAAATGCAAGTATATCTGGAAACACCTTGTCTCTGGTGGGTAGAATAATTGTGTCTTCGAGGCCTGTGATTCTGATGAGATGTTGAAGTTTGGTGATCTCAACGGAACAACGACTATCGAATTCATTGCCCCTACCAGTGTCACTGTTCTCAAGTGGAACGGAATCATCCATGACGTGGCTACAACGCCTCACGGGAGTTTAAGTGCAAAAGTCGACGGTGCAAGTCAGTCACTGGCTCTTCCTACTCTGGAAAACTGGAAAGTTATGGGAAGGTGCGTGGATGACTTTGCTCAAGATCTTCCATGTCATTGACTGATTCATTCATCAGTCTGCCAGAAATTGACCCTGAATTCGATGACTCGGACTTTGTCACAGCAGATCAAATGACGACCAACGTGAGCCACTTGGCGAGATGTCCATTCTCGTACTGACTCTTCCTTTAAGTACACAAATTTACCTCCCCTCTCTGGTGATCGAGTACTTTATTCTCAACAATACGGGTTTGTGCCACCTTCAAAGTGCTTGCAAGGTCCCTGAAGGAAAATACAGTTTTTACGGCGGTAACTTGATTTTCCGAGGGCATTTTACTGCCAGTGGAGAAGAAACCTCAATAGTCATAGCTGTCCAGTTCGGATTCGCTGGTGGCTACTCTGCGTGGCTGAACGGGCAATTCTTGGGCTCTGCACAAGGCAGTCCGTCTGTGAGTCTTAGTAACGACACTTGGACAATCCCGAGTGGTTCATTGCGGATCGGTCAAGATAATGTATTTGTGATTGTTCAAGGTGTGTGATTTTGAGTCGTTTGACTCGGCGACACATCTGACTCCTAGAACAGATCATATGGGGTAAGTTGACTGGTCGGCCTAGGATTTATGTTAATGTTGACGACTCAATGCGCCCAGGATTGACGAAACGAGCAGTATGTCTGTTTAATTTGTTAATGAGAATATGCATTTATCCTGGGTCAGCGAATGGAGGGAAGGAGCCTCGAGGTATCCGGGGTCATTCTATCACAGGAGGTAACACGACCTTTTCGTCATGGAAGTTACAAGGCAATCAGGTACCGTAGTGCGTTTACAGAAAAGGGTAGCTATCCTCACTTGGGTTAGGGCGGAGCGGCAAATGCGCCTGATACATTTCGAGGATATCTCAACGAAGGAGGCCTATATGCGGAAAGGATTGGTGCTCATTTGCCAGGATTTTTAGATGCCACTTGGACTAGTGCTAATCCCACCACAAGTGGAGTCACTGGTGCTGGAATCAATTTCTATCGGACCACTTTTGATCTGGTGAAAATTCAACTGCCTGTCGCTAGAAGCATAATTGACAATAGATATAGAACATTCCTGATGGAATTGATATGCCGGTTCGACTATCAATCACTCCGAGTGATATATCCTCCAACTTCCGTGTCCAAGTATACCTCAATGGTTGGCAAATTGGAAAATACATCAACAACATTGGGTAGGTGTACCTATGTTTAAACGGCTACCAAATAATTGATGATTTTGTTAAGGCCACAGACACTCTATGTCCTTCCAGCGGGAATTCTCAGACGGCATTCATCTAATACCCTAGGCCTCTCTCTATGGTCTCTTGATGGTTCTGGAGCAAAATTAGCTGGCCTGCAGCTTGTGTCAGACGGCATGTTCTCGACCTCTGTCAAGTTTGACGATTATATTGCATTTGATTATTCAGAACAAGAAAGGCTACGCCCTGCACCTGTTGATCTACTACCAATGTAGTCCAAATTGATGCACATGTGTAAATTCATAGGAAATCTATCATGAGTCTTCGTCTGAACTCTGATCACCCAAAAAGGCTGAGATGCTCTGGGCCGCATTCATCTGTCAAGGTTCAGTGAATTGATTACACTATTCTCTGTGCCGACTTACTTTTCTTCGCCTTATTTTGGGATTCTCATCTTCCTCATCCTCTGAGTCACCTGCATGTTTGTCATCGCTCGTCGCTGTCACATGGTGCTTACGTCCAGATTTCATAATTGCCTTTTGGAACTCTTGAACATCCTCTAAAACAAGGAATTAGTGAAAAAATATCACACAAGAATGTAGAATCCTTACGCAGCTCTTGCGCAAATTCGCGCTTTTCTCGTATAGCTCTCGCCTTTTCCAGACTCAACCGTCCAGTCATCCCAAGCTCGTGTAGGATTTCTTTCAACTTCTTGATTTGCTGTGCAGGAGTATCAAGCCCTTCAAAGACTTTTGACCATACTCTACGGACGCCACAAGCAACGACAAACGACTGAGTTAATGTTGTTAGAACAACAGGTGAAAGTTTGCGGGAAATGGTATAAACCTTGAGCTTTTGGATTGTTTCCTCGTCCTTGCTTAGGTTTTCCGACTTTTTTACTTTACCTTTGGTTCTTCTTTTAGTATTCCCATCCTGTGGTCCGTTGGTCAATCCAGCTTGTGAACGTTAGGCATATTGGCAGGAGACTACCTTCACCTCAACCTTCTTTTTTCGCTTTCGTTTAAGGGGTTCGTCTATGAGTACAGATAACTCTGATTCACTTTTGTATTCCATCTAATAGTGCATGATGAGATCAGACTAGATAGCGAAAGGGAACATACATGCCTTGGCGTTTGATTTCTCTCGCGACAATGATGATGAAGAGGAGCCTTCGAGTGACCTGATATCACTAGGGACAGCCTTTGCAAGTTGGGGTACCGCTTCAGCTTCCTCCACTGACTCCTGATCCTCAGAGTCATCTATGTGCAGTGGAGTCTCCTTTTCTTGCTTTGCAGGCGGTTTCTGCCCTTCACGTTGACGAAGTATACTTAACCGAGGAGAAACTGACTTACCTGTCGAGAGACGGCTGAATCACCCATCATTTGTTCCTGCTATATAGTGACCTGAATTTTCTTACGAAAAATAAGATGAAAAAAAATTGCGAACCAGTGAACAGGTCTTCGCTTCCTCCACGGGCTTGCGTTTACTTTTGGCTGACTGTCACTTGCTCAGTATGCACATTATGTAGAGCACAAAGGGAAAGCCTGAATCCCACTTTCTTGTCGCCATCTTCCTGATTGTGGTTTGCTTTCGTTCTCTTCTTCGGCCCTTCATCAGCTTTGGATTCGAGAGATCGTCTCTTCGTCTTTGTCTTTGTAAAAGATCCAGCTTTTGTTGCAACTTGAGCAACCGCGCGATTCTTTTCAGTCTCTATCTCTGCCTAAAAAGGGTATATAAGCTGTATATCAAGACAAAGTGTTGTCAAACTCCAGGACCATTGTAGCCTCGATAGCTTGCTTGATTGTGCTCCTGTATTCCGCGGCATCGAGGTCGCCCTCGTCAAGATCAAACTCCTTTTCGATCCCTCTCCGCAAAAGCTTCGGAGTAAGGTTGCTACTACCATTAAAGTGGTTTCGCGAAAAGATGCTCAGAGTTGAAACTCACTGTAGAGTATTCTGCTTGTCTGCATCGAGGACACGTTGGCGGGTAAGATCTTGTAATTTTTGTATACTTAGTAGCGCCATGACAACGTCGAGTAAACGGATGTGAAACGGAAGGCAATTAGTAGTCACGTGTTATTCTATCACGCGTTCATATGCGTCACATCACATCAGGTTATGGATCGTGGTAGTGATTATCGAATCACCGCAGTGCATTACTTCTCTGATCCAGGTGATACATTTGACAGCATCATTGGCAGTAACGTTAGATCTGGAGAGGTTGAGTTACACAGAGCCCCAGAAAGGATCATCAAATGGATTCGTAAAAGATATCAGATGTGTATCATTTGGAATTCTCAGCTTGACCACCACCATCATATCAAACCCCGATTGGTGAACTGAGGGTCGGAACAGGATCCTTCCCTCCTTGTGTCATCGAGTGTACCTATCAGGGGCTTGACGTCATCTCCAGCAGATGCTTTTCCTTATCGTGGGATTACTGCATCTTTTTACGGGCGACATTGATTAATTGGTGTCATATAAGGCCATCTTGTTTGTGTTTCACGTCTGAAAATATACTGAATTATACCCTTCATAAGTGAATCGACGAGTCAAGGCTATTACACATCTTTACAAAAAGTAGCTGAACTAGATAAATACAAGTGTCATTACATAACCATTAATACGTCCCAGCAGGAAGAACTCAGAGTTTAGCCTTTAGTGAAACCTTCACCAATGAGGCATTCTTCTCCAAAATCTCGGCAGCCTCATTCACCATGTTATCCACGATGACTTTAGCGGGAAGTATTTCATGAATGAGAGCAGATACACGGCCCATAAGCCATGGTATACCCGAGATAGATTTGTTTGGGTCATTCTCGAGTTCGCGGTAATGAGGAATAACGCCCTTTGAAACAAGCTCCTTGATCTCAGCTGCTCTATTCTCGTTCCAGTCCTTGACATAAGGTGTGTTCCTCACACGAAGGGGGCGACCTGTATATACAAGGGTAGTCACAGCATCTTCGTAGCCAGCGCTCAATACGAGCTCCTTGTGCTTTTTCGGTGCGCCAGCTTCAACAGAAGCGACGAAACGAGTGCCAACCCCTAACCATATTTGAACTCCAGCCACAAGTAGAAAAAGGATTACTCACAAACAGCTTGAGCCCCCCAAGCCAGGTTGGCTGCGAGACTTCTACCGTCATATACAGCACCAGCACCAATAACATAAACAGGCCCGCCAGTTAAGGGAGATTTGTGGCCCCTGACAGCGTCCACACATGCAGGAATCAAAATTGACGCGGGTATGTCACCCGTATGGCCTCCGCCCTCTCCAGCCTGAGCACAAATAATGTCGACGCCGACATCAAGGGCTTTTTGGACATGTTTTGGGTGGCCGACCATGTTCATGACAGGGATGCCAGCCTTGTGAAGTCGGTCGACAACTTCTTTTGGAGGTACACCGATAGCAGAGACGAAGAGCCTTGCTTTCTCCTCAATGATAACGTCTATGAGTTCCGGGAGTTGGCCTTTGGTGTAATCATACTATCAAAGATAGAATCACAGGAGACAGGGAAAAGTATTTAAGCCTCGGAGATATGATCAATAAAAGAACCCACATACGTTGGTCTTCCTAGCACTTCCTCCAACTTGGGGTAACAGCAAGTCTACACCGAATGGCGCATTCTTGTCTTTAAGATCCTCTTTGATCGCTTTGATCTGTAAATGGGAAGAAATCAGCCAACCAATGCTCCAACTTCCTTTTTAGCCTCGTCGCAGACTTAAACGTCAAAGAAGACAAGGTTGCAGTTTTATTTTAGGAATTGGAATTCAGGAGCAAGCTCATTCCACGAATCAGGGTCGAGCCACTGATACAAAGAACACTGTTGGAGTGCGCGGCGAAGCAAGGGGGGAAGGCAAGAGAAGGCATACCTGTTGGCGAAGGACTTTGGGAGTGTAGCCAACACCACCGATGACACCAAGACCACCGGCGTTTGTGACGGCAGCAGCGAGGGTTGGTCCAGCAGCCACATTCATTCTGGAGAAATTCGTCAGGAGAACTGGAGAAGATGGACAACTCGTGCGCCAGATTACGAGTGTTTCACATACCCAGCAAGCAGCACCGGATGCCTGATTCCAAAGAGCTCAGTGATCGGGGTAGTAATGGTGGCCATAGTAAATGGGCAGGGAGGGTAATGATATGGATCTTGGGAGTAATACAGGGTTTATATATACCTGCGCTGTGGTGAGGTTTGACGCTGATAATTGGTAGCCGCATGAGAGTGAGTGTTTATCATGTGTTTTGGCCGGATCCGGTCCTGGGCCGAATCATTAATGTTGAATGGATTTTGTGTCTGAAAATACCTTGCAAAGTATTTTTTACAAAAACCCGAACGGAGACCAAGTTATCCAGAAAGTACGTGATTTTATCAAGTTCTTCGGCACCGTGCCTCACACCTTCCGGCCACCAAAAGATCCGGTCATAAGGCATTAATTCAATTCGAACACATTTTAATGTACATAACCTCCAGAGTCTAATGAGACACCTTTTGTACTATATTGGACAGTAATTTCAACCGACGGAACTTGTTTTATTTGACACCCCGCTTCCGAGGCGCCCATTAAAGAAGCACGAAAATGAACCTCATTGTTTCATAAACAGGTCAACATCGAACGAGACGAGAAGGATTGATTGATGTGGATGTCAGCTTAATCAATCCATCATGAACTGGAACCGATGAGTTTGCCGCTCACCACACAGTTGTTAGGGTAACTCGGGGATCAACAATCACATGTGCGTTCTAATGTCAATATCGACATTAGCAATCAGCTACCACCATGAAATTGTTAGTACGTCGAGCCTTTCCCAACCCATGTCTTCATCTTAGAGCTATATCTTAGTGCTGTAGTTGTATCGAGCGCTACAATAAAGAGAAATTAGGTTACATCTCCTGATGATCATTTATGATGGTGGACAGAAATAAGTACAAGCAGTCGAGACGAGACTGAGACTTCAAACGCACCACTCTGGCGAATCGGGTCAAATGACTCTTAATATATATTTGCGCAGTTCATCTATCCACATCCTCCTTGTCCAAGCGTTTTCATGCAGAGTCTTTGGAATTTCAACCAACTCCGTCTCATTGGGAAGGCACCCCTGTGTCGCAAGCTTGAATATATGGGATCCCATCTCCCGTGGGACTACTTCATCATGTTCGCTAACCATTACCAGCATGTTACAGGAAATTCTTCCAAGAATGGTATCTTGGCCATTGTGAGATTTCAAGGCGGTCGGGACATCCCACTTGTCAAATGCTAGTGGAGCAAGGTACCGATACGGCAACCATTTCTGCGGGTAAAGCGAACGAACCATACCAGGTATTGAGGTAAATGCATTTTCCAGAACCAACCCACAGATACGGTCGAAGCAGGGGTTGAATGGAATATCAGTGGGAGACTGTTGAAGCTGACTCAAGGTACAGATCGCGGCAGCACCTCCAAGCGAGTGTCCGTACAAAATAATTCGAGCAGTGGGGAATTCCTGCAGGGTATAGTGGAGAGCATCACAGTAATCCTGGACAATCCCAGATTGCGTTGGAACCCGTGGAGTAGACTTCCAATAAGATCGAGGGGCAATAGCAAGAACAGCCGTTTTGGGATATTGAGGAGGAGGGATGGATTTGCAAAGGGACTGAAAAATTGGAATTCGCTGCAATGGATTACTAGCATTCCCTATCCCAAGTAGATGAATTTGTGATGGTGGAAACATCCTCTGAGTGCCTGAACTCGCCTTGGAAGTAGGCAAGAATTACCTCGATATCTTTTTCGGCAAAATCGTCTCGGTGGACCAGGATACCTGACAAATTTGCTCCATCCCGCCCCTGCAGATGTACTTCTCGACATCGAATACCGTTCAACACTGAGAGAGGCAAATCATCAAGGACCTGGTCACGGGCACCCAAAGGAACATATCCTGGTCTTGTTGAGCAACAACGATGACAAATGAAAGTCGATAATACCCATGTAGATAATTCGACGTTGGAAAAGAACCATAACCATACACTGGAGAAAGAAGATTCAGCTCTCAAGAGTGACTCATACGACATTGACACACCTTGTATGTCCAGAGTGCAAGTGGGAGGCCCAGAAGAATGGACGCTAGAGTTGGTAATGGGGGTAGCTGAGGCAGGGTAGACATTGCCCGTAGCGAGGAACGTCTTGTTCTCGTAGAAATGGACTGTCGCAAGCAACACACTATGACCATTGTTGAAAATAGCCTCAGCCAGGTGTAGTTTAAGATCTGAACAAGATCTGAACAAGTAGTATTAAAATATTATGAAATATTGGCATAAGTTATCTGATATGTCGTCTGCCCATTGGTCTGATGAGTCTTTCTCACAGCAACCCCTTCTTACCATTGTCATCGTCATTTTTGTGCTAGTTGTGGAGCTGTTCTTGTGCTACCCAATAATAAAGGGTTGGTAGAGTGATCCCGAGACCCAGGCACTGTTGTTGCGGTGACCGTTCTCTACATGCTTGGCAAGTGATGTTGAC
>Ga0153942_1000516_pt1 | contig 15147 bp, 10 predicted proteins | sample TSNJ026MetaG_FD_104731 | JGI IMG/M metagenome (GOLD analysis project Ga0153942, IMG submission 104731) | Attine ant fungus gardens microbial communities from New Jersey, USA - TSNJ026 MetaG | ecosystem: Host-associated > Fungi > Mycelium > Unclassified | place: USA: New Jersey, Brendan T. Byrne... | reverse complement strand
TTTCGTACGAATCAAGTGTTTGTTTATCACTTATCTTGATTATAGTATTAGCGAAGTTTTGAAAAATATCATGGAAATTTGTGACAATATTATCTAATATTTATTTAAATGACGAATGGTCGGGGCGATATTCTTTTTTTCTGGACAAAACCATGCGTGTTCTATATAATTAAAAAACAACGGAAGCTACATAATATACAGAAAGGAATGAGCAGATGGCAGCACAAAATATTAATATGGAAATAATGGAATACATGGTTTGGGTGGTCGAGATTGTATCAATGGAATTTTTTGGAAACGATAAAACCGCTGCATATCAGGCCTTAAAGAATAGTGGGCTATGGGATATCTATGTAAATCATTATGATGCCACACACACACTTGGCAGGGAATATCTTTTAGAAGAAATCAAAGAATATTTTACAGAGCATGAGGTAAAAATTTAATGTTAGTATACCGCGGCACTACTTCAAAGGTTAGTGGTAAACTGGAATAGAAGGCGGCGGATTGAGGTAAGGTGGGGCAGAGGAGATAGTGGGGGACTACGGTTTTACTACGAATGGAGGCGTGAATATAATTAGATGCAATATTTTCCGAGTGTTGGGAATTGTACCTGATATTCGGATTTATATTTACAACACAGGATAAATGTGACACATTTGTAGTTCGGATAATAATTGAGTAAGCGTCGGCTTGGGTATTGGATCTGTAGATTACCTGATAATAAACCCGATAATAAAAAGAAGGATATGAAATGAGAAAATCATTCATTTATAGTAGTTATTCCTGCTTTTGCAGTATTTATTGAAAAAATTGTTTATAAATAAGGAACTTTCTGTTATACTCCATATTAGATTTGGGTGATCTGAGTTATAGTTTAGATTTCCTATTAGTATATCGAATAATTGAGGAGAGCGTTAAATGGCTGTATGTTATAAGAAATTATGGAAACTTCTTATTAGAGATATGCGGAAAAATGATTTATGTATTGCTGCAGGTATTAGTTCGGCTTCTGCCACAAAAATAGGTAAAGGTGGAACTGTTAATACCAGCGTGCCTGAGAAAATCTGTACATCATTAAATTGTGATATAGGAGACATTATGGAAATCACTGCGGAAGATATTTATACAAAGGAGTGCAATGATGCCACTGACATATATTGATATTTTTGCAGGTGCCGGGGGACTTTCTGAAGGCTTTATTAAAAATGGATATCATCCTGTAGCACATGTTGAAATGAAAAAAGAAGCTTGTTTAACGCTAAAAACAAGAACTTGCTATTATTATTTGAAAGAGCAAGGAAGGATTAAAGACTATAATCGATATTTAAAGAATGAAATAAGCCGAGAAGAATTGTATGCAATGGTGCCGGAAGTATTGTTAAATACGGTTATTAATGAGACCATGGATAAATCTGGAATGCCAGCATTGTATGAGCGAATAGATGGATTGATGCAAATGCAAAATATTAATTCAATAGATGTTCTTGTTGGAGGCCCACCATGCCAGGCATATTCATTAGTAGGTCGAGCACGAAGCGAGAATAATATGGAGGGAGATCCCAGGAATTATTTGTATGAGTTATATGCGGACATGCTTGAAAAATACCATCCAAGGATGTTTGTTTTTGAAAATGTACCAGGATTGCTGACTGCAAAAGATGGTAAATATTTTGATGATATGCGTGAGAGCTTCCGAAAAGCCGGATATGAACTCGATTATGATATAATAAATTCAAAAGAATATGGTGTACTTCAAAATCGCAGAAGAGTAATTTTGATTGGTAAAAAAATAGGAGAAAAATATTATTATCCAAGATTGAAAAAGATTAAACATGAATATTCAGTGGTTGATTTGTTAAAGGATCTTCCGTCTATTCACCCTGGAGAAAGGAATAATATGTATGCAGCTAATCCTACAGAATATTTAGAGGAGGCTGGAATTCGAACAGAAAATGATATTTTAACATGGCATGAAGCTCGACCAAATCTTGAAAGGGATCGAAAAATATATTGTTGTGTAATTGAAGCCTGGAATGAAAACAAGACACGATTAAAGTATATAGATTTACCTGAAGATTTGTGTACTCACAAAAATCGGAAATCATTTCTGGACAGGTTTAAGGTTGTAGCCTCTGATCTTGAGTATTCTCAAACAATGGTAGCACATATTTCAAAGGATGGGCATTATTTTATTCATCCGGATATTTATCAAGCGAGATCAATTTCTGTTCGTGAAGCAGCGAGAATACAATCTTTTCCGGATAATTATTTTTTTGAAGGAGGCCGGACAGCCGCTTTTCTGCAGATTGGTAATGCTGTACCACCATTAATGGCTGGAGCTATTGCAATCGCGCTAAAGGAACAATTGGGGGTACATGAAGATGACAAATAAATCACTGAATCAGTTTTACTCTGATTTTCTTGAAGAAGTACAGATATCAATAGATGCAGATTTAAGTGGATGGAATATTGAGGATTTTTTTACGGCAATTATGCTTGAATATCTGGAAGAGGCAGGAGCAGCAGATGATTATATAATGTGTCCGTTCAGAGGTCATGGTCTTCAATTGAATGCATATTCTATTTCAGCTGATTGTGCGGATTTGGTAATCTATGTTAGTATTTATTCGGATGCAGATAAACCCAAATCAGTATTTCAGACTGAAGTGGATGCATCAATTAAAAGAGGTATACAATTATATCATAAAGCCGTAAATGATTTATATACATCATTTCAGAAGGATAACGATACTTATGAGTTTGCTATTACGCTCCATGATAATAAGGAGGCTATAAGGACAGTACAAATATGTGCTCTGACTAATGGTATTGTAAAACCCATTGATTTTCACAATATATCTGTCGGTGGAGCAGAGGTGTCATTTTCAATATGGGATATAGACAGACTATATCGTTGTGCCATGTCAGGGAAAATGAGAGAAACCATAGAGATTGATTTCCAGGACAAGTTCGATGTAACAATTCCATGCATTGAGAATTCATTAAGTGACAAATACAGTGTTTATTTGGCTATTATAAGCGGAAAATTATTGGCAGAGTTATATGATGAATTTCGGGATCGGTTGTTAGAAAAGAACGTAAGGTCATTTTTGCAAGTTAAGGGTGCTGTAAATAAAGGTATTCGTGATTCGCTTAGAGATGAACCAGATATGTTTCTTGCATATAATAATGGGATTTCAGTTACAGCGGAAAGTGTTGATATTGTTCGAGATGAGAATGGAAAGCCCTCTATAAAGAGTATTCGTGATATGCAGATTGTTAATGGTGGACAGACAACAGCTTCAATTTTCAATGCTCATAATGATAAAAAAATTAATTCAGATCTAAGTAAAGTTTTTGTGCAGATGAAGATTTCTGTAATTACCTCACCTGATGATATGGACGAAATTGTTCCTCGAATTTCTGCATATGCCAATACTCAGAACAAGATTCAGATTGCTGATTTCTCGGCTAATGATCCATATCATCGTAGGATTGAAGAACTTTCAAGAACTATTTGGTCACCCGCTAAAGGGGGATTATTGCCACATAATTGGTTTTATGAGAGAGCACGAGGTCAATATGCAGATAAGTTGTCTCATGAGTCAACTACTTTGAAAAGAAAGAAGTTTAAGGATTCACATCCTGTGTTTACCAAGACAGATTTGGCAAAATATGAGAATACTTGGGATCAGCTTCCGTTCTATGTAAGCGAAGGAGCACAGAAAAATTTTCGAAGGTTTACAGTGCGACTAAACCAAAGAAAAGGAAAACTTCCGGATGAAAAATATTATCAAAATCTGATTGCAAAAGCAATTCTGTTTAAAAGTACTGAAAAGCTTGTTTCTAAGCAGCAGTATGGTGGATACCGTGCTAATATTGTTACTTATACTATTGCATTTCTTTCGTTTAAAACAGCTCAAAGAATAGATTTGGAGAAAATCTGGAAAGAGCAAGGATTGTCACTGACATTGGAAAATGAAATTGTTGAGGTTTCTAAATTTGTACAACAAGTAATTACAAATCCTCCGGGAGGAGCAAATGTTGGAGAATGGTGCAAGAAAGAAAATTGTTGGAAAAGCATTAAGGAACATGAATATATTATCAGTAAAAATTTTGAATCAGAATTGCTTTCAATGAATACGGTTGCTTCAGCTGCCGTACCTATAAACAGTATTGATTCTTTGACAGATGATGATCAGTCTATAATTGATGAAGTAGCTGCTATCCCTGCGTCAATATGGTTTGGATTATCAAGATGGGCGAAAGACACTCATAATTTTCAGCCATGGCAGAGAAGCTTGTTGTTTTCAGTAGGGACTATGATTAGTCGGGAGAGAAAACCTAGTATTAAACAATCTATACATGCATTAAATGCTTACAAAGAAGCAAAAGAAAAAGGTTTTGTAGAGGAACTGTAATCATTTGGAGGTTTCAGGTGATAAAGTGGAATGAATACATAGAAAAATTATTATTAAAGCCAGATAGTATGGATGGTATTACATTGTCATTTGATAGTGGTAAAACTATAGTGCCAGTTCCTCCTATCGTCAAAGTCAGTATTCTTATGCTGGATAAAATGCTTGAAAATCAAGGACTCAGACAAATTATTGTTTTTCCGGAAAGGAAGCAAACAGCACTTGTCTTTGCGTTGGCAAGAGTAATTCACAATATTTTTATAGGAAAGATTGAAAAGGACTATGCTCCTGAAAATTTCATCCCAGGAGAAAAATTAAAACTTGGTAACGCAGTTGTTGAGTACCTTGGGGTTGAAGATATAGATGGTAAAAATTATCTTATGCTCCGTATGTCAAATCTTGACAAGTATAGTGCTGCAATCTCCACATTGCCGATGTTTCAGAAAACTGATACTAAACGACCAATAAGTAACTCTGAAAAGTATGTCTCAGAAAAAAAGAAAATTTTAAGTGAACATCAATCTCTTGAAATTGGTGGAATACAGGTTAATACACTATTGGAATATAAAACTCATATAGCGAGTTCTGTATATTATGTAAGTTCAGTTGCTTCTGTTAAAGAACAAATGCTATCATTACGAATATGTGGTAATAAAGCCAGTAATCTACTTCTTATGGGACAAACAAATTATGAGGGTGAGATAACAAATATAGGAACAGGACAGCTTGCGGGTACCCCGGCAATTGTATTTTCACCTGATTTATATGCTGTAAATAGTTCTCAGGAGCAGGGTAATCCGGTACAATCAGTAATAGTTGAAATTTCAAATATAAATTTAATTGTGTCTCAACTTGATGTATTGGATACATTACTCAGAAAAAAAGTACCAGTAATTTTTGTTACTGATATAGTAAATTCATTTGAATTGAATATATTTTCAAACAGAGGTTTTAATACCTGGAGATGGAATGCAGACAGTCTTACGCCAGAATTATATAATGCTACAGATTCTATTGCAGATAAAAGAATTGGAAATTGTGCCAGGCAGAAGTTGCAGTACATAAAAGTTGATGGAAATGAAATATGTGAAGCTGCAAAATTATTAGCCAAACATAGAAATGAATCACAGGAACAACCTGCTCCAATAATGAAATTGTATGAAAAACTAAGTAATATTTCATTTAGTATATTAAGAGAGACGATTCCATTAAATGAATTTGAGTGTGACTTGACATTAAAAAATCTGGATGTTTATCGTGCTATCCTAAATGATGAAAGGATGTATTTATCAGATGATTCATTTGCAGATTATACCAGAGTGATTCAGAATTATACAAAGGTATATTCTTCTGGATATACATTACATAAACATAATGCCTTGCGTGATGTATTGCGTAATAACAGGAATAAAAAAATCACGATTGTTATCCCGGAAATGACAGATAAAATACGTATGGAGAATTTTTGGAAATCGTGGATTCAGAAGCATTTACTTTACATTGATCTCACAGTATGTTTTCCTACTGAGTATTACGGAACTGTATATAATAGTTCGGATATGACAATAGTTGTAGGTTGGCTGAGGCGTGCAATTATGAAAAAAATCATATATAGCTATAATACTGAATCATATTTAGTATTGCTATATGATTATGAAAATCGCTGGAAAAACTATGATTCAAGAAAATGGACTTTGTCATTGGATTATTCAAATAATAAAGAAATAATACAGCACTCATTAAGTAATGAGCAACTGGAGATTTCCACAACCCAATATGAAACAGAGGATACTGTGGCTGTGGAGGATATACTTGCGGAAGATGAGCAGGAGGAAATAAATAGCATTCTTCGTGAAAATAAATATAAGCAATTTATTAGTGGAGATTTAAGAAGAAACGGAGAGACGGTTAAAGCAATACCTATCAACTTTGTAGGAGGATTTCTTGCGTTTTATCAGACTGGACATAAACTGTTATCTGCTACTCGAATTATAATGAATGATGTTGAAAAAATAGATTCTGTTTTACCCGAAGGTCTTAACGTTGGCGATTTTATTGTAGTTAGAGAGTCAGGAAAAGACCTCATAAAGGAGATGGCAGATGTCCTTTTGAATAATAGTAATAAAAGTAATTTGCGTGAGCTTGCATCAAAGTGGAGAGAAGCTATAACAATTGAATTGTTGTTTGTAAAAGAAAACGAATTTTTTCAAAAAATGTCAGAAGCAGGTTGTAAAAAAGGACCGGCTACGATAAAGAATTGGATTAGAGATGATGATATGATTGCGCCAAATGATAAGGAAGATTTACAATGCATCGCAGATGTGACAGGGAGTGAAGTTTTAAAAGAACTTTTAGATGATGTATTTGATGCAGCAAGTACAGTTCGGAGTGCACATATCCAGGCAGGACGAATTTTATCAAATCAATTAAAAATGAGATTAGTAGATGTGCTGAACAGTTATGGTGATATTGATCCTTTTAATTTTTGGGAACCAATAGAAATAGATGTTGAAGATATCGGAATTGTAAAGGTGCTTAAAATAATTGATAAAGGGAGCCTTGTTTATGTTGATTCAACGAATACAAATCGCTTAATAGAAGAGTGAGGTAAGTAATATGGCAATAATGATTCCATCTGACATATCTCCGGATATAAGAAGTAATGCAGAAAAACATATTTTTTCCTGGTTTAAAGATGCTCCGGATACAGAGGATTGGGTAGTGTTGCATTCACTTGGTATTACCAATCATAATAAAGTTATACATGGAGAAGTTGACTTTTTCGTATTAGCCCCAGGATTGGGAATATTTGCACTCGAAGTAAAGGGGGGACGGGTACAGCGAAAAAGAGGAATCTGGTCTTTTACAGATAAATATGATCATACAGATTGTCGGATTAAAGGGCCATTTGAACAGGCATGGGATGGTATTTATAGTATAAGAAAGTCGATTTTGGAAAAGCTTGATAATGGGCATAGACAACTTAAAAACTTGTTTTTTGGAATAGGTGTAATGTTTCCGGATGTGGAATATCAATCTATTGGAATAGATGATGAACAATGGCAGGTATTTGATTGTAACGATGGAAAGAACGTAAAAGAGTTTGTTTTACGTATAGCTGAAGGTTCTGAAAAAGCATGGAGGGTTCAAAATGGTTCTTTAAAAAAGGAGAACAGGCCAACAATAGAAGATGTGAAATATCTCGCAGATCTTCTAAGAGGCAATTTTGATTGCAGGGCTTCATTAAAGGTTTTATATAACTATGTGGAAGAGGAACTGGTTGCATTGACTAAAAATCAATATTGCTGCATAGATCAGCTTGAGGACAACCCAAGATGTATAATAAGTGGTGCGGCTGGAACAGGTAAAACGCTTATTGCGGTTGAGCAAGTAAAAAAACATGTAGCAACAGGAGAAAAGGTAGCACTGTTTTGTTATAATAATACTTTAGGGAAATGGCTGCAGCATTATTTTAAATACCAGCCAGAAAATCTTAGACCATATTATGTAGGAACAATACATGGATATATGGTGAAACTTATTCGTGATAGCGGAAAGCGAATAAATTTTCCAACAGAGCAATGTGAAGAAGATTATTTTTACAAATACAATCTTCCTTGTATGGCAATTGACATACAGAGAAATAATAAATTTCGATTTGACAGAATAATCATAGATGAGGCACAGGACATTATTACTAATGTATATTTGGATTTTATTGGGAGTTGTTTAAAAAAAGGAGTACAACGTGGAAGATGGACTTTTTTTGGAGATTTTTCCAGGCAAGCTATATATATTGATATAAAAAAGAATCAGCTCTTGGATATACTGGATGAAATGACTTCTTTTATTCAATATAAATTATTAACAAACTGTAGAAATACTGATCATATATGCAACGAAATAAAAACAGTAACTGGCTTTTCTGATAAAATTATATATAGAGGTGAAGTGAGTGGCCCTCCGGTTGAATATATACTATATGTGACAATTGAAGATGAAAAGGATAAACTGATTAAGATTCTAAAAAAATTAAATAATGATCATGTAGAGTTGGGGAGAATAACTATCCTGTCGCCCAGAAAACGAGAAAATTCGGTTGTGGATTATCTTGAAGGCATACGTGTTTTAGATTATCAGATTCCTTCGGTTGAAGCACTTACATTTAGCACAATCCAAAGTTTTAAAGGTTTGGAAAATACCGTGATTATATTGACCGATATTGAAAGTTATCAGGATATCAGACTTATGTATGTAGCATTTAGCAGAGCTAAAGCTGGATTATACGTTCTGGAATCGGAAAATGCGGCAAAAGAATATGTAGAACTATATTTTCGGAGGAGTAAATCAGATGGATGATAGTCGAAGAAATCAACTAAAAGAATTTGTAGAACGTGAATTTATTGGACCAGATCTTATTGACTGGGAGGGGCACAAACAGGCAAATGGTGAAGAAATTCTTTGCAGTGATCCGCCACGGACAAGATATATTGCCGGAATTCTGTTTCCAAATGAAACTACAGAAACAGAATCTTCTGAGATAAGAGAAGGGGAACTGGAAGAAATAGAACAACCAGATGAAAAAGATACAGGGGAAGATGGTCTTCCACAGAATGTTGGCAGTAAATCAGAATATCTGGAAGACGCAGAAGAACTGATCAATCGTTCGAATGCCTACAGACAATCTGCTATCAGCATGACAGTTGCAATCAGGGATAATGACAGTATAATGGTTGATGTTTCGGCGGGAACATATGTTACCATGACATCAACGGATCCGAAAACCAATAAGAAAATATCACGATATCCCAGAACCGAGATTAAATGGAGTAATAACAATGAAAAAGTAGCACTTCCGCGTGCTGTTGATGGAATGTTTATGATGCCTGTTGGGGATAGTAAACTGCAATTTGACATTACATATAGATATAAGAATGGTGATAATACAATATATACATTGTCATTAGAAAATACTGTAAAAAAACCAGGTGCCTTTAAAGATGAAGATTGCTTTTTCCAGGTTAAGTTCCGTCTGTTTTCTGAAAAAGGATTTTGCCCTCTGTCAGATAGTCAAAAGGTAAATGTTGAGGATGAGGATTATCTTTCTAACCAGTTGCTATACAGGGATGTTAGAAATTATGCAATTGGTCATGGATGTGCTACGGACTGGGATGATAGCACAGAAATTGTTAAATGGATTGAAACAGCAATTTTCCCTTCCTACGAAGTAAAACCGATTGTTCCTAGTACGATTTCAGGGGTCACTCTTGAAATGCTTAAATTGGGACCGAAAGGAAATTTTGAAAATAGCATTTCAGAGCTGTATCTGATGTGTGAACGCTATGAGGAATGGATTTCTGAACTGGAGAAAGAAGATGTTCCTGAAAGACACAAAACTGCTGCATTAAGGCATATTAATAATTGCAAGGATTGCCTTTTGCGAATGCGTAAGGGCATTGCTCTGCTTCAAAAGGACGAGAAGGTTAAAACTGCGTTTCAGTATATGAATCTTGCAATGCTTATGCAGCAATTACATTATAATCTTCCACTGCAGAGTTGGGAAGATGACGGAAATGATGGAATAATCCTCTTAAATGCAGTGAAAAATTTACCAGATCCGTATGATGAAGCTACTTGGTATGATATTGAACATAAGCATTATGGTAAGTGGAGACCTTTTCAGCTGGCATTTGTGTTGATGAATCTGGAGTCAATGGCTGACAGGCGTAGTAGTGAAAGAGGTATTGTTGACCTTATTTGGTTCCCAACAGGAGGCGGTAAGACAGAGGCATATCTTGGATTATCTGCATATACAATTTTCATAAGACGATTGCTGAATAAAGATGATTCAGGAACTGCTATTTTGATGCGCTATACCTTGAGACTTTTGACAGCTCAGCAATATGAACGGGCTTCATCTATGATTTGTGCATGTGAATTATTGAGAAAAGAAAATCCTGATTTATTTGGTGAGGATCGAATTTCAATTGGATTATGGGTAGGAGAAACGACTACGCCAAATACAATGCAGAAAGCGGTGAAAGTATATGAAGAATTGTATAAAGATAGTAATGTAAATCAGTTTGTTATATTGAAATGCCCGTGGTGTGGAGCGCAGATGGGGGTTGTTCACAGAAAAAGTGGAACCAGAATTCTTCCAGGATATCATTGTAAAATGGGAGCAAGAAGAAAGAAAACTTTTATGTTTGTTTGCAGTAATAAGGAAAATGGATGTTCTTTTTCAAATGAAAATTATCCATTACCATTACATGTTATAGATGATGTGATTTATGATGAGAAACCAACATTGGTATTAGGAACAGTAGATAAGTTTGCAATGCTTCCGTTCAAACCGGAGGCACAAGGACTGTTTGGATATTATAATGGTAAAAAACTTACTTCTCCTGATCTTATTATTCAGGATGAATTGCACTTGATCTCTGGTCCGCTGGGCTCTATGGTTGGACACTATGAAACAATGATACATGAACTGTGTACGATGAAAACTGATGATGCAGAGATTCATCCGAAAATTATTGCTTCTACAGCAACAATTAGCAGAGCAAAGGAACAATGTCACGCTTTATATGGATGCAGTAAAGAGGCTGTTTTTCAGTTTCCACCATCGGGATTGAAAGCCGGAGACTCGTTTTTTGCAAAAGAAGATAAAGATGAAAAGGGCAGACAGTATATCGGAATTCTTGCGAATGGTTCATCGTCCGATGCAACAACTGCCATCAGGCTCTATGCCTCATTACTCTATGGTGTCAAGGAGATGTCTGTTGATAATGAAATGCAAAGAGATCCATACTGGACAAATATGGGTTATTTTAATAGCATAAGAGAGTTGGGACAGGCTCGAACATGGATTAGAGCAGATATAGATCAGCATCTGGATGTTATATATAAAAGACGTTTGTATGACAAAAAGTATTCAAATGAAGAATACCGAAAATACAGACGATATATATGGAGAGATGAAGAGCTTACAAGCCGTATTCCAGGGGATAAAGTAACAGCAAGCTTATCCAAACTTAATCTAAAGTATCCAGCAGAGGTAGATGATGATGGCAAGGTTATAGAGTATCCTATTGATATTTGTCTGGCTACAAATATGATTTCTGTTGGATTGGATGTTCCGAGACTTGGCTTAATGACTGTTTCCGGACAACCTAAAACAACATCTGAATACATCCAGGCAACCAGTCGTGTAGGACGAGATGCGAAAGCAGCGCCAGGAATAGTGTTTGTATTGTACAGACCAGGAAGGCCACGGGATAAATCACATTATGAACATTTTAAAGAATACCATTCTCGTCTATATTGCAATGTCGAACCAACAAGTGTTACACCATTTTCTGCACCAGTAAGAGTCCGAGCATTACATGCTATAATGATAGGTATGCTGCGGTTGAAGAGTGATCCGAATTATAATAATTCTAGACCCAAATTACCTTCCCGGGCTGATATGGAGCGTATTGAGCAAATTATCAGAAAGAGAGTTGAAGGCATTGAGCCTGATGAGCTGGATGCAGCGCTTGATAGAATGAAATGGATATTGGAACATTGGGAAGATCACAATCCGGTTTGTTGGGAGCCGAAAAAAAACAGAGACTGGTCATATACATCTGATGCACCATTGATGTATCATGCTGGAAATCATAAAAATGATGCGTGGGGAGCTTGTGGAATTGAAACTCCTACATCCATGAGAAGTGTGGATGCATCATGTGAGGCAGAAGTTATGCCAAACAGATATTGTGCAAAGGAGGTCTAACAACATGGAAAATCAGAGACCAATGCGTAGAAGTGCACTTATTGGACCGTGGGGAGTTGGGGCAATTGTACCATTTCCCAATGATGAATCTTTGATGATTGCAGGATTGGATGCATGGAGATATCAAAATGAAACCCCATTTATTATTAGAGATGATCGGTTAACAAAACGGTTAGGGGTTAAGGAATTGAGATGGCCACCTGATTTTAGAAAGCAAAGCGCGGATTCAGTGAACTATAAGCTGAAGATTCCGGCAGTTCGCTTTCCAAATTGGTACTATTGTCCATTTTGTGGCTATATGGAAAAAACCACCTATTACCAGCAACAGCCGGAGTGCGAGCGCCGACAATGGAAAACCGGACGAGTATGCTCATTAAATGGAAAATATCGCAGGAAGATGATACCAGAACGATTTATTGTGGTATGTCCGGATGGACATATTGATGATTTCCCTATCGCAGAATGGATTCATTATGACAGTGGGCATGTTTATGATGAAAATACCTGTGTAATTCGAAGGAGTACAGGTGGAGCTTCCGCCAATCTGACAGGAGTATTTTATGAATGTACCTGTGGGGCAAAAAAGTCTATGGCAGGAGCTACTACAAAAGGAGCCTTGAAAAAGATAGGATACCGTTGTAAGGGAGCCAGACCTTGGCTTGGAATCCGTTCAGAGGATTATTGTCCCCAAGATACAAAAGATATCAAAGTGATGTTAAGAGGTGCTACAAATGTCTGGTTCGCTGACACCAGAAGTTCTATTCACATTCCTATTGAAAATGATGCGATGAATCGTAAAATTGCGGGTGTTATTCGGGATCATTATAAACGGTTAAGTTCCAGCAGAGTAAATGGGGAATTTAATAGAGGTATTATTGATTACCTGGCTGAACTGGAGGGAATTGATCCTGATATTTTATTTCGTGCTTTTGTTACGGAAACACAAAAAAATGAAGGGATAACAGATGTTACGGAAGACATGTCAGAAGATCAATATCGTCTGGCAGAATATAAGGTTCTGGTGAAAACAAGCGGAAATGATGAACAGGATTTTCACTCTATAAATCATCCTGTCACAGAATATAATTCTGTAATTCATAAATATTTTACAAGTATTTCATTAGTTCCAAAATTGAGAGAAACACGTGCAATGGTTGGATTTTCAAGACTTGAACCGAATGAAAAACCGATTTCAGAGAAGAAAAAGGATCTTCGGTTAGGAAATGAAGAATGGCTTCCAGCTATTGAAGTATTTGGTGAAGGTATATTCTTTGAGTTTAATAAACAGACTATAAAACAATGGGCACAGGGTGAGGAAGTAATGTCCAGAATAAATATTTTGAATATGGCTTATCATGAATCAAATTTTAGTAAAGGATCTCAGGGAGATTTGCGTCCGGAATTTATTGTGCTCCATACCTTTGCCCATTTATTAATTAATCAATTGAGCTATGAATGTGGTTATGGCAGTTCCGCTTTGCGAGAACGTATTTACTGTGAAAAGACTGGTAATGAGTTTGGTATGTATGGAGTATTGATATATACAGCTTCTGGTGACTCAGAGGGATCGTTGGGAGGGCTTGTGCGTCAGGGGGAAAAGGGAAGGGTGGAAGATACAATTGTAAATGCAGTCAAGAATGCATTATGGTGTACATCCGATCCAATATGTATTCAATCTTTAGGGCAAGGACCAGAATCTTTAAATTTGGCGGCTTGTCATAATTGCACATTATTACCGGAAACTTGTTGTGAAAATGGGAACAGACTTCTGGATAGAGGAGTAATTGTCGGAACCCTGAAAAAAGCTGGAATTGGTTTTTTCAGTGACTTACGAGACAGATAGGAAGGTGAGGAAGATTCTTATTGTTTTATCTCAGAAAGTAGATAGTAATTCGGAATAGAAGATGAATTGTTTAATTTATATCATTATCCGGCTCGTTATCGCAATTAAATTCAAGAGAGAGATATATTTGTGTATTATAAGGGTAATTCACTTGCCGTGAAGAAGAAAACTATTATGCAACACTTTTACATTGGCGTAAATTTGAAAAAGATTCCTATTTACTTACTAGATGGTGGATATATTAGAGGGCATGAGACTAAAAGGAAGAGTTTATATCAACCATGGTAGCTTTGAACGTCCGAAAACTGCCTATAATTACATTCTTGAACATGCAGGGAGTATATCAGAAATGGATTGATTCAATAGAAGATTTAAGGGAAAGGGGAAGTGATTAAAAAATGTCAGATGTACATACATCAGAAGTCCGTAGTTATAATATGTCGCGTATTAAGGGGAAAAATACAAAACCAGAAGAAATTGTATGTAAGTATTTATTTTCACAAGGATACCGATACAGGAAAAATGTTGCAAAATTACCTGGTAAACCAGATATTGTTTTAGCAAAGTATCATACATGTATATTTGTAAATGGATGTTTTTGGCATAAACATGAAGGCTGTAAGTATTTTGTATGGCCTAAAAGTAATGTCGGGTTTTGGAAACAGAAAATTGAAACTACTGTGGAAAGAGATAAAAGGAAGCAGATGGAACTTAAAACAAATGGATGGAATATAATTGTGATTTGGGAATGTCAACTTAAACCGGAATCAATAGATTTTACACTAACAAAACTGAGTAACCAATTGAAAGAAAATAGTGGAGGATTGAAATATGTTTGATGATACTTCTCTAATAAGAATGGTAATTGAGGATTTGGCGGAAAAGCATAACTGGACGTACGAGGAGACGCTTGATAAATTCTATAATTCTAAGGTATGTAAGGGCTTGTCTGATAAGCGTACAGGTATGTTTACCTTCGCGCTGAGGGAAATTATTGAATTGTATGAACAAGAAGAGGAAGCGTGCAATGGCAGCCCTGATTGGGACAATAAAAGATAAATAAATTAATAATTATAATAATTACCAATAAATGTCAGAATTCTCCC
>Ga0153942_1000514_pt1 | contig 15198 bp, 14 predicted proteins | sample TSNJ026MetaG_FD_104731 | JGI IMG/M metagenome (GOLD analysis project Ga0153942, IMG submission 104731) | Attine ant fungus gardens microbial communities from New Jersey, USA - TSNJ026 MetaG | ecosystem: Host-associated > Fungi > Mycelium > Unclassified | place: USA: New Jersey, Brendan T. Byrne... | reverse complement strand
CGCTCCGCAGAATAGACCGCAAATTGCTGCACACTGTTCGTTTGGTATTCGTTTCATTTTGTTCACCCCACCATTTCTTTATTTTCCATTGACTTTCAACGATAATATTGTATGATTATATTGTGAAAAGCTCAATAAACAAAAAGAAATTTCAAACTATACAATCTGCAACAGGAGTGATAGTGTATGCCACAAAATGATCGCTATCGTAACCGAATATTGGAACTTGATTTTGAAGCTAACGAAAGTTTTAGGCAGCTGCCATACACCGACCGTTTCTCGTTGGTTCTGGTAACTGATGGCTCGGCTACGGGCATACTGAACGACCAGACTGTGATGATTACTGCTCCATGCGCTTTTTGCCTGTCGGACAGAGATAATTTTATCGTTAATAATTCCGAACATATCGCGGCACAAACACTTAGCTTTTCTACTGATTTTTTTGGAGCAGTCAATAAAAAGGAAGATGAAAATATACCCACAGGGCTTTCGGTGTTTCAGCGTAACGACATCAACACGGGGTTCTTCCTTTTGGATAAAACAGTCTACGGGAAGTTGTGGGAATGGTTTTTCATTTTAGGAACAGAAGTATTCGCCCAAAGCGATTCCCTATGGGTCTGCCGGATAAAAAAATATCTACTTCAAATTATTGGAATGTTGGCAGACTTATATCGTGAGCAGGAAAATGACCCGGTAAACTTGACACTTAATCACATTTACACCAACTATTTCAAAAAGATAACTTTAGACGAATTATGTCGGCAAGCCCATATAAATCGTGTATCTCTCAATAAAATGTTCAGAAACCGCTACGACTGTACCGCTATGGAATACCTAAATAAATACCGGCTAAATATGGCAGAAAAAATATTAACCTATACTCGGATGAACTTGAATGAGATTGCCCATGCCACAGGATTTGAATATGACACCTATTTCATCCGACAATTCACTCGTTGGAAAGGAATGTCACCCACCAAATTCCGGGGTATTTCGCAACATAATATCTTGGGAGAAGCCAACTTAATTCTATAAACCTCTAAACCTTTTTATAATACAGCCTCTCGCTGGGCCCAACCCGTCCTGCCCCCTTTTTTTGGTAAACCATGCCATGTTCACTAAATGGCAAGCAGGGCAAGTGTACACACACTTGCACATTTTTAGGATTTTCCCTTGCGGCAAAATCCTAAAAATTGCTTGTTGGGGCAGCCGCCCCAAACCCGGCCATGTTGCGTCATGTCGATGCCGCGCCATTCCTTATTTAACTTCGGGCCAACTTGGCCCGAAGTCCTTACATACGCTTACAGCGCAACAAGTTTCGCAAGGTGTTTTAAGAGTTTTGAATACCGTTCCCATAGACCAGCATAGCCTTTTTGCAGTTCAGTAATTTCAGCTTGATAAGCATTATGCGTCTGTGCGTGCTTGACTATTTGTGAAAGATTATTAACACACCGGCGTTGCAGGGATATAAGTTCTTTTACAGGGGCAAGGTCAGCATTTACGGCGTATCCGTCAAGTGCCATTTTGCGGATAAAGGCACTCTGATTACAGCTATCCACTTCTTTCATGCGCTCCCGTATGGTAGTTAATTCGTCATGGTTTACCATGATATGTAACCGCAAATTGCGTTCTCTTTTTGGCATAATATTTGGCCTCCAATTCTATAAATCTGCTGTACGATTTTGCTTTATTAGATAGCGTTATACATTCCCGTCTGTTGACCGTCTATCTCGTTATTTTAGTGTTCGGCAGTTGCTTCCTTATGGACACTGCCCATTTGCGCCGGGGTTGTCGTTGCCGTACCCCTCTAAAAGGTTGATAATGCCCCACACGCCGAGTCCGGCTCCGAGGGCGATAACGAGTGTTTTCAATACGTCGATTGCACTTGCGAAAAATTCCATACGGTAATTCCTCCTTATAATTGGTTGATTTGGGATAAAAAATGAGCCTGCGCGACGATGCGTCGCGATTGGCTCAATGCTGGACTAAATGATTAGATTGAAATGTCCGAGTCTACCTCGTTGCCCCACGCCGCCCATCCCTCGATTTTTTCACGGGCAAAAAGCTCAACTCGGGGTAAGTCGCCCATAAGCTCGACAATGCGCGTCCGCGCCTCGTCGGGTTTTTGGCTGTGCTTTCTTAGGGGCGATACGATTAACTGACGGACGCTTTTGGATATGCGCTTTGGGCTGCCTTTCGTGGCAAGCAGGCAGACTTCGGCGTTCGCCCGCGTCCAATGTCCGAGCGAAACGAAATATCCGGGCGATTTGCGGCAGGTCTTTACCCAAGTGAACGCCACGGTTTTGTAAGTGAATCCCCATGCCTTAATAACCTCAAAGGCTCCCGGCAGATTGGGGAACGTAGCCCAAAGAAAAAGTGCGCTGTCTTTCGCCGCAATATTAGCGACGGGCAGCGCGCATATTTGCTCAATGCTCATTGTCGGGTAATGGTTTTCAGCACTTCGCCCCATGCCTTTTTTGCTCCATACCCGGTACGACCATGCGGGGTCGGCGTAGATTATTCCGAATTTATCCATCGCTCTTACTCCAAAAGATACTGGACGTGATAGGTGCGGTCGAAGCCGTAGATGTCGTTCGGCAGTTCGTATTCAATGAGCCATTGCAAGACTTCGTTGAGGGCGAAGTCATCGTAACGGACGCTCACGCTTGTAAAAGCGCCGTAGTCCTCGGTTACGACGCGCTTATGTTCCTCGCTGATGAAAAGATTCTCGTTGAGGATACACGCTACCGCCTGACTATGCGGATTGCCGTAGAGGGAATAGATACCGCAAATCGTCGCAATATCAGCCGCCTTGTACCAACGCGGAACGTCCTCGTTGTTGCCGTCGATAGCGACGGTGATACCGAACGGCTCATAGATTTCTTTCAAAAACTCTATAATCCGCTCCGGCGACGCGTTGTAGTTTTTCATGCCACGGACGATAATCCGGGCGCAGGCGTTAATCTCGCCGAGGCGCGGTGCGGGCATAGCGGCAAGAGCTTCGAGTTCGGCGCGCTCACGTTGTTCCATCTCGTTAAACTTGCTAACATAGGCGGCGGTAAACAGTACACCTTTTTCGCCCGTCAGTTTGTTCGCAACCATTTCGCAGCCCATTTTTGAGAGTAGATAGCAAGGGCGGGTTTCGCCTTTTGTGTCGAGATAGCTGCTTTCAAGAAAAAATCTAACGACCTCAAAATTGAGGGCGTTAGATTTCCTCATTGTTTTGATGTATCCGGCGATGTCACGGAGCAAATTGTCGTGCCGTTTACCGATGATTTCGGCAACCTCACGGCTGTCGATGTACGCGCCGCCGCTCTGCATGATGATAGTCAATTCAAACATTGACATTTAGCCTCCTTATTTTTTGTTGTAAAATACAAAAAGCCGACCCCTCCGAATTGGAGAGGACGGCTTTTCGCTCGTGTGTTTTATAGTGGTTCCAAGTCTTGATAATCTGCAAAATCCTCCGTTTCTTCGTCGTCGGACGGCTCGGCTCCATACGCTTCCGGGGGCATCTCCGCGTCCGGCTCAACGTAGTTGAATACGGGATATTCCTCATCGGGCTTGACTTTTAAGCGGGTTGATACAAACCGCTCGATGTCGAAAGCGTTCTTCGGGTTCGCGTCTGAGAGCAGCTTGTAGTTCTTGTGCTTCGTAATGTCAAACTTGTCGGAGAGGAACGGGCGAACACCGCGCAACTGTAAAATGCACTTACCGCCGTCCATGACCGAGAGTTCATCAAGCGACATCAATTCTTTTCCAAGTTTTTGCTGGTTTTGGCTGAAAGACGGGGAATTACCCTTGCTGACGCTGTTGTTGAGCAGATAGATTGTTTCTTTACCGAGCGACTCCGAAAGGTCTTTGAGCGTGGTTTTTTCCTTTCCACCGAGGAACAGCGCCGCGTCACAGTTACCGATTATCGTTTCGGCGTTGTCCTTGTAAATCGACTTCAACTGGCTCTGCGCCTGTAAAATGACACACGCTGAAATCTCACGGCTTCGGATTGTAGCAATGAGCTTTTCAAATTTCGGAATTTGCCCGATATTCGCAAACTCGTCTAAAAGGCAGCGAACATGGACGGGAAGCCGCCCGCCGCAGTCATTGTCGGCGTGATCGCATAACAGATTAAAGAGTTGCGAATACATCAGAGCCGCGATAAATGAAAAACTGTCGTCGGTGTCCGATATTATAATGAACAAGGCCGTTTTTTTATCGCCGATGGTATCGAGCGTCATTTCATCGTATGCCATTAACTCGCGAAGCTCTTTAATATCGAACACAGCGAGCCTTGCGCCGCAGGAAATAAGGATTGATTTAGCTGTTTTTCCCGCCGCAAGTTTATATTTTTTATACTGACGGACAGCGAAGCAATCCGGCTTGGGGGGAAGTCCTTCTTCCTCGTTGCCGAGTTCGAGTTCCTCAAAGTAGTAATCCACAGCGTTCTTAAAATTTTCGTCGTCCTCGCGGGTTTCCATTGAATTGATTAACTCAACCAACGTGTTCATATTCTGCTGACTTGGCGGGGCTTCAAAGTGTATCGCGCCTACAAGAGCGCAGTACAAGAGGGTTTCGGCCTTGACCCAAAAATCGTCACCGCTTTTGCCCTCGCCTTTTGTGTTGGCGATTAAAGCGGTGACGAACTTCAAGATGTCTTTCTCCGAACGGATATAGTTGAACGGATTATAGTGCATCGACTTCTTAAAATCTATCGTGTTCAGCACCTTTATCTCGTAACCGCCACGCTGTAACATCTTGCCTGTTTCAATTAAAACGGTTCCTTTTGGGTCTGTGACAACATATGAACTGTGCATTTGCATGAGGTTTGGTTTCAACCAAAAACGTGTTTTGCCGGAGCCGGAACCGCCGATTATCAACACATTTTTGTTACGTGCGTACTTCGGATTTGACGGCCTGCCGTTTAACATAAGGCTTTCCGTAGCGGTCAGAATCACGTTCTTGTCAGGAACAGGGTCAACGTAAGGTTCAATGTCCTTTTTGCCGCCCCAACGCGCCGAGCCGTACTCTATATCCTTACGCCATTTTTTTCTGTTATGCTTGCGGTACAGCACCGCGCCGAAAATCGCCGCCGCGCCGATTAGTCCGACTGTGATGTCGAACGAGTTCGGCGCGGGCAGGGGGTGGGCGAACGCCGTATTCAATGCGCTCACTGTGCCTATCAGCTTTTGGAGCGTATCATGCCCCGGCGATAGACGATATGCCTCGCCGACTTTCGCAAAGAACCACCATAGGAACACATACGGTATATTCGGAAGCACGAACCGTTTGATTTTCTTTGCGTCTATCATAGCTCGTGACCCTCCTTTGAGCGGTTCTTGGCGGGTCTTACGAGCTCTTTTGCCTTTTGCCTGAACTGCTCAATTTTCGCGAGGAAGTTCGGGCGTTCCTTGACTTTGAGCGTTACCTTGCTGTATTCCTTGAACGCTGCCGTCAGCGCGTCTGCGTCTTTCGCCTTGAAAAACACTAACCACTTAGGCGGCGTTTCGGAATCATCGCGTTTGAGGGCAAAGTCCACGTTGTACTTACGGGCTACGCGCTTAAAATCGCCGATATTGTCGCCTGTAATCTCAATGTTTGATATGCTCGCGCCCTGTTTCGTGAGCGACTTCACGCTCTGTTTGCCGCTTTTTGCTTTGGGAGAAGCTCTCGCCTGACGGAGAAATGCCTGCATCGCCTTTGCGAGCAAACGCCCCGTCAGTTTCGTCGCTTTTACGGAAAGCGCAACAGTTTTATCATTTATTTGCTCTTGCAAAATTTATCAACTCCTTTCGTCATGGCTCTTTCTACGCGTTACACCGGGTATCGGATGTAACGCGATTTCTTGCTTCTTTTGCTCAATCTTTCCCAAAAGCGAGGGTTTATCGGAAATAGAGCGGCTTTCATCCTCATACTGCTTGATTTGCCAACTCTCTATGCTGCCCTTAACCTTTGCGCTCCCGGCGTAGATTAAGCTGTGCGCTAAACTGCTGCCTTTCACGCCGTCCGGCGTTGTATGCCGCAATCTCCCCTTATCGGGCAATAACTTTCCGACAGGAACGATTACTTCATATATTGTGTAATTGCTGTTGTGCGCTATATCGCCGAACATTTGCGCCATTTGGGGAGTTGTGGCAAGGTACACATAACCGCTTTCGCTCATACCGAAGTTTTTTCTTTTGTTGTTTCCCGTTAATAAGCCCTGTTCTAAAACAGGAGAGCCTTTTTTAGCCGCATGATACATAACGACATAGCGAATGTCGTATTTTTGGTTATAATCTTTCAGCCAATCCGCAATGACTTTTACATTTTCAACCATTGTTAAATCGTGATGTATCGGAATACTGGCTGTTTTTCCGTCCGTCCTGTCTTTCCAGTTAATAGTTATCACCTGCCTGCATGATTCATCACCCTAATTCCGTAGCATCATGCTTCCGCGACCTATCGGGTGTTGCGGGTGGTGTACTCTGCGCCGCCGCTTTCTCTTTGAGCTTATCAATCTTCCCTAAGAAGTCAGCTTTTTCGGGTGGCGGGTCGATTGTTCCCAACTCACGTTTGTACTTCTGCGCCCAATATGGGTGCAAAGATGTCGGCGTGTTATTCTCCCCGCCAACTCCGCAGACGGCGATGCCCTCCTTACCTCGTAAAATCGCATCGTGAGCTTGCGGCCCGTATCTGCCGTTAATGCCCTGTCCGTCAACGTAAAGCACTTCCGTTTCAAATTTACCGCCAACGAGCTTCTTGATTGCCGCATCGGTCATAGGAATTTCAACGGCTTGTAACGGTTCGCCGTACTTAGCCGCCAGAATGTTCAGCATCGGCTTTTGATTGGGTATTGGCTCAACCTTGTTTCCATTCTTTTTCATCCGTTCGGCAAGTTCGCTGATGTGATAAGTATTGTTGCCAATGGTTAGATGCGTTTCGTCGATAAATCGACATTTTAATGTTGCGACTTCTCCGTCATAGGCATATGTCACTTTTACGCTGTCACCGTCTTTTATGCGGAACGATTCCGGGTATTTGAACGGTTCTTCGAGAAACAGAATGTCCTTGCGTTTATCTTCCAATTCTTTCACCTCGTTTCTGTTTATTGATGTTCCGGCTTCACGCGCCGGATTTGCTTGCAGCGCCTCGTTCCAGTCTTTGCCCGCAGGAGGAAGCGAACGGATTATGCACAAGCCCGGAAGCTCCGCGATTTTCGCCGCCACAGAGTTACCCGCCTTGTCGTTATCGGAGCATACCGTAATGTTTTCGATTTCAGCGTGGTGTTCGAGAAACCTCGTCAATGCCGCGAGTGCCGTGCCGCCAAGCGACAACCGATACCCGTCAACCATCGGACAAAGCATTTTGTGGCTTAGTGCGTCTACCGGGCTTTCAAAAACGATGGCGGTTTTACAGTCGCGGTCATTCGGCGGCAGACAAAAGCCATAACTTTTATCCGAACCGTCAACGTCGCATTTGAAGTCGCCCATTGTACCGCGCAGAGCGGCAAAATGCGCTTTCCCGTTCTCGTCGCGCCCGACAAAGACAGCGTTATGCCAAGTCGCGGATTCATAAAGCAACCCCCTGTCTATGCACTCCTGTGTCAGAGCTTTGCCGATACCGCGTTTTTCAAGATAGGCTATAACGCGACTGTTGTCGGCGTTTCGGGGCGGCAGTTTGAACGGTGCGCGTTCGGCTTTGCTATGCTCGGTAGGCGGCCGTGCCTTTGGCGTGACAGAACGGATCACCGCAACCTCATCACCCGCCAAGTGCCGCACCGCGTCTACAAAACAATACCCGCGAACATGAATAAGAAAGTCGATAACATTCTTGCCGCCGATTCCACGGCTCTCCCATTTCCATAAACCGTTGCTAATGCGGAGTGAGTCATGGTCTTTGAGATAGTAGGCGCGTCCGATACGCTTGACATTGTTAGCTTCGTGGGAGAGGATATAGTCCTCAATACTGATTTCTTTCGCCCGTGTTATCTGTTCGCGACTTACGCCCTGTCCCATCTCCTGTTCCATCCTTTCTTACGCTTGATTCTGCCGTGAGCGATAGCGTCGGTGCGTTCGTCCTCGCAACAGCAGACGGCGCGGGAGCAACCTTTCTTTCCGCGCCAGTACCGACACACGTTGCAGTCCATATCTTCAAGGTGATACTGGAAACGGTCGAGGGTTCGTGTGAACGGCGTTCCGTTGACGTACTTTGACATAGCGTTTAATTTCCCCTTTCAGGCAACAAAAAAATCCCCCGACCGCTCCGTGATGGAGCAGCCGGGGATTTTAATTGTCAGAGTTTAATTATGATTCTTCTCAATTTTTGCTTTTAGTACAAAGCAAAAGAGGGCGGCAATCCCCTAAGATGTAGGAGATTGCCGCCCTCTTTTACCTTGCCGCATTTCATAACATCGCCGCCTTATCTTTCCACTCGGTCAGCAGTTTCGTGATAACCTCGCTCATTTGTACCGCTGTATACTCGGCGGGGAAGAACCGCTTGAATCTGTTAAGCCCTTTTTCCTCTTTTGGTTTAGGCGGCGCGGCAAGCCCTTTTGCCTCGGATAAAATCCTGTCAATGGCCGTTTCCGTCAGCGTTCCGTCTTTCTTCATCTTGTGTAGCTTGACCGCCTGCGAGAGCGACGGCTTAATCTCATATTTCGCCATACAAGACGCGACGATATGCTGTTCATCATATGAAAGGTGAGATAGTTCCACAGCGGGCGTCATAGCGAGTTGACGAGTGTCTACCATATCAAGCAAAGTTTCTACCAGTTCCGTCAAGCGGATAAAACGGAAAATCCGCGCCACGCTTTCGCCGGTCTGTTCTGCCATAATCTCGCAAGAGTGCTTGTCAGCCTTGACGCCGTTATGATTGAGCGCGTCCATTTTCATCTTGTACGCGAACGCTCTCTCACTCGGCAGAATCTTTTCACGCTGTTGGAGGTTTGAATCCACCATAGCGATAACGGCGCTATCGTCGTCAAGTTCGCGAACAATTACAGGCATCTTATCAAGTCCCGCCAGTACACAGGCGTGTTTGCGGCGGTTTCCGCAGAGCAGCTCATAGCCGCCGTCCTCATGTGGACGGGCAAGCCCCGGTTCACGGATGCCGAACCGCTTGACGCTCTCGACAAGCTGTGTCATTTGTTCATCGTCGTTAATTCGGAACGGGTGACAATCGGGTGCGTGGAGTTCAGATAAAGAGATTTCAACAACCTGTTCACCGTCTGCTTTAATCACGGTACTTTTGAATATTTCCTTGCTGCCTTTAAGAGCAAGGTTTCCGAATGTGTTTGGCTTAGGCAATTTCAAGCACCCCCTTTGCCAGTGCGTCGTATGCCGCCGCAACTTTGCCGTTTGGGTCGTGCGTGAAAATTGATTTGCCTGTCGCGCTTGTTTCGGCGGCTCTTATGGATTGAGGAATGGAATCCTTAAAAATGTGGATTTCCTCTCCATAGGCTTCATTGATTACCTTGATAATCTCTTTGGTGAAGTTCGTTCGATTATCAACCATTGTCAGCAATATACCGCAGATAGAGAGATTCGGATTGATATATTCCCGCATTTCCGCTATGCTGTTAAGCAGAAGTTCCAAACCTTTTGCGTCTAAGAATTTAGGACATACGGGAATGATTGCGCTGTCTGCCGCCGCAAGCGCGTTCACGGTCAGCACATCAAGCGTCGGACAAGTATCAATCAAAATAAAATCATACAACGGCTTTACCTTATTGATGTACTTCCGTAAGATGATTTCACGCCCCATGAGCGGTGCAAGCGTGAGTTCCATGCCTGTTAAACTGTTGTTTGCGGGCATGAGGTCAACGCCCTCCGCATGGTGAATGATACCCGCTGTTGGGTCGATGTCCTTTTTAGCAATTATGTCCGCGATTACTGTTGCGAGCGTGACGGTCAGATTTTCCGGGTCTGCTACGCCCATGCTAACGGTGAGAGAGTGCTGATTGTCGGTATCAATGCAAAGAACCTTTTTGCCCTGTCGGGCAAGCCCGACACCGAGGCTTGCGGTCGTGAAACTCTTGCCGCAACCGCCTTTCCTGTTTGTGATTACGAGGGTTTTTGCTAATTTGCCCATACGAAATCCTCCTGTTTTCGTGGGGCAAATTTTTATTCCTAACATTAACGTCGGTTTTTTTCAAGAGGATATTGCCCCCGTATTTGATTGGCATAATGTTGGAAAAGGATTACGCCTAACCCGCCAACCCTTGATTTTACAGGGTTTTTGGATTTATTCCTATTATACCTTACGGGGATCTGTCCCGGTTGGGACGTGATTATATAGAGGCCGGGCGGTTAATCCAAAAAACCTTCCCGGCTTTTGGTGTGCGGTTTATAGCAGTGACAGATAATTTTGACAGCCTGACAGCAGATAAAAATGATACATCCCTGGTGATTCCGGTTAAAAACTTTATCAATGATTCCTATTGCCGGGACATCTCCCAGAAAGTAAAAAGCAGCCAGAAAATCAAACGGGAAAATGGAGAATTCATTGGAGCGTTTGTCGTATATGGATATAGGAAAGATAAGTTAAATAAAAATAGATTGGTTCCGGATGATTATGCTGCCGGAATTGTTAAGAGTATTTTCTTATGGAAAATAGAAGGGATGAGTACTACCGGTATTGCAGATAAGCTCAATGATTCAGGAATACTATCCCCTATGGAATATAAGAGAATCCATGGCGAAAACTATAGCACCAGCTTTGCCACAGGTAAGAGAACAAAATGGTCAGCAGTGGCAGTGAAAAGAATCCTTACGAATGAAATTTATCTGGGAACCATGGTGCAAGGCAGGGAAGAACGAATAAGTTACAAGGTAAAGAAGGCTGTAAAAAAGCCTGAGGATGAATGGATACGTGTAGAAGCGACTCATGAAGCTATTATATCAAAAGAAGATTTTGAAATGGTAAAGAAATTATTAAAGGTAGATACCAGAGCAGCACAAGGAAAGGAAAGGGCACATATTTTTGCCGGTTTGTTGTATTGTGGAGACTGCGGTGAACTTATGATCAGACGGGTGAACCGCTATAAAGGGAAAGAGAAAGTGTACTTTATTTGCCAAACCAAACACAGAGGAGAAGGATGCAGCAGGCATGGAATAGAGGAGGAAGTGTTATCTGAAATCGTACTGCAAAGCGTGAAGACAAATGTGAGTCTATATCTTGAGAAATGCGAGCAGCTTAGCTATTTGGAACAGAAGGACATATGCTTTGAAGAAGTGGCAATGTTTGATAAAGAAATAGCATTACTCCATAAAGAGAAAGAAAAATATTTAACTCTTTTGGGAAGTTTATATGAGGATCTAAAAGAAGGGCTAATAACAGAAAAAGATTTTAAAAATTTAAGTAATATTTATGAAGAAAATTATCAGGAAGCGGAAGTTGATTTGAAAAAACAGGAAGATATGATTAAGGAACTGTTTAAATCCGGCATTGCTGCAGGAGTAAATCTGGAGAAATTTAAACAGGCTCTATCAATGACAGAAATTGATAGAAATATACTTATGTCATTTATTTTCAGGATAAACGTATACGAAGATAAGAAGGTAGAGATTACCCTGCGGTTTCAAGAACGGTTGTCCAAACTGCTTTTATTATCCCATTTTCAAGAAGATAGGGAACGGCTTCATAAGCAGCCGCTTTCCTCCAGGGAGGTGGTATAATGCCAAGAACATCCAAAAAAAGAAGTAGAGAAACCTTTGCAGAGGTACTTATTAATGAAACAGAGGGACAGGTATATAACACTGGTATTTATGCCCGCCTGTCTTCAAGTAACCATAATGAAAAGGATGAATCCATCGAAACACAGATTGTGATTGCCAAGGAATATATCAAACAGCATCCTGAATTAAAATTATATGACAGTTATGCGGATTTGGGAAAGAGCGGAACTAATTTTGACCGGAATGAATTTGAGCGTTTATTACAGGACATCCGGATGTATAAAGTAAATTGCATCATTGTAAAGGACTTTTCACGGTTTGGGCGTGACCATATAGAGACAGGGAATTACCTTGAGAAAATCTTTCCTTTCCTGGGGGTACGCTTTATATCAGTGAATGATCGGTATGATAGCCTTACCGTAGATAGTGATAACGCAAAGTTAAGCATGAATTTGAAGAATCTTGTTAATGAGATGTATGCCAGGGACATTTCAAATAAGATAACTGCTGTCAAAAAGGCAGAACAGGAGAATGGCAGTTATACAGGTGGTATAGCCCCCTATGGTTATCTTGTAAAACAGGAAAAAGATAAGAAAGTGCTGTGCCCGGAGCCGGAAGCAGGTGCTGTTATAGTGGATATTTTCCGGATGTATGATGAAGGAAAAAGCATGAAGGATATCGCCAGAGACCTTTATGAAAGGAAGATACACCGGCCTACAGAATACCGGGCTTATGGCCATGTGTTCCAGGCGTCCGGAGAAAACTTGAAAGAATGGTGCCCGGTCAGCCTGAAAGAGATGCTGATTAATCCCGTTTATATTGGGAATCTTTTACAGGGCAGAGCGGGTTCAAAATTCAGGAAAAAAATGAAAAAGCATGGTGTAATGGATGACGAATGGTGCATCAGGGAAAATACCCACAAAGCTTTGGTGGAAGAAGAGGTATACTATCGTGTAGCCAAGAGATTTGAAGAGCAGTCGAAGAAGTTTTGTAAGCAAAGAGGATATACACACATAATACCTTTAGAGGAAGATTCCTTTCAGGATGTATTATATTGCGGAGAGTGCGGGAAAAAAATGAATAGAGCAAGCTCCGTAAGGATTCTTTCCTCAGGTGATGCCGTAAGAAATTACAACTACTTGTGTAAAAACAGCGAGCGCATAGATGAGCTTAAGTGTGCTTCCAAGCATATTTCCGAATATCAATTGCTAGACATTCTAAAAGAAACCTTAAGGATAGACTTTTCCTTACACGGCATCAAGGCGAAAGATCTGGTTGAATGGAATAAGCAGAATGTTACGGAAGTAAAAGAAAAAATCTTGAAAGAAATCCATGAATCAAAAAAAGAATTAACGAAAAAGAGTGAGTTGCTAAGTAAAAAATATTTGGAATATCATGCAGGTAAAATATCGAAGCAGCAATTTTCCACTCAAAAAAAAGAAAATGAAGAACAGCAGCTCTATATAGAGGAAAGAATAAAGTCTTTAGAATCGGACTATGAAATGGTGGGGACCAAATTAAGCAATAAAAAACGTTTCCTGCATAGCCTGATGAAATGGGAAAATGGGGATCAATTGGAAAAAGGCCTGATACAGGGCTTGATAAAAAGAATAGAGATTTATCCAGACAAGCGTTTAGAGATACATTTTCACTTTACTGCCCATGAGTTGCTTTCCAGGGAAGGAGGCAGGTTATGAAGAAAAGAATTGTTGTTGCTATGTATTTGCGCCTGTCGAAAGAGGATGAAGTATTAAAAGATGAAAGTAATAGCATTGGGAGTCAGCGATTCTTAATAAAAAAGTATATTTTAAAACATTTTGATGAATATAGTGTGGAACTACGTGAATTCCGTGATGATGGATATTCCGGGACAAATTTTGACCGGCCAAGCATTAAAGAACTGCTGGAGGAAGTAAAGAAAAGCGGTATAAATGTTATTATTGTGAAGGATTTTTCACGATTTTCCAGAGACTATATTGAGCTTGGCTCTTATATTGAGCAGATATTTCCCTTTTTGAGTATACGGTTTATTTCTGTAAATGATCATTATGACAGTGAGAATTATAAAGGGACTGTTGCAGATCTGGATACTAATTTCCGCAGTCTTTTATACGACCTTTATAGCAAGGATTTATCCGTTAAGGTAAAATCATCTCTGGAAATAAAAAAAGAGAAGGGCCTCTATATCAGCAGCCAATTTCCTTTTGGCTATAAGAAAGATGAAGAAGATTGCCATAAGCCTGTAATTAAGGAAGAGGAAGCTGAAGTTGTTAGAAGAATATTTGATTTTGCAATGCAAGGCATGAACTCTTCCCAGATAGCCAGAATATTTAACGCGGAGAAGGTTAAGACACCGGTTCAGTTTAAGCTGGATTCTGGCGAGAATATCAAAGTACCAAAGACAAAACAGCTTATATGGGATGGTACTTATATTTATAGTATATTGCATAATCCGTTTTATGCAGGGGATGTGGTCTATGATAAGTTTGAGCGTAAGGAAGTGGGCGGGAAACCATGCAGGAAGCCAATGAGTGAGTGGAAAGTATATAGGGATCATCATATACCGATTATTGACCGGGAAACCTTTGATGCCCTTCAGAAACCCAAGAGAAAGTGCGAGAGGGCTGTGGGTAGAGAGAAACATCCATTGGTAGGAGCGGTAAGATGCGGTTGCTGTGGGAAGTCTCTAACCCTACGTAAAAATGTACGAAATCCATATTTTGAATGCGGGAAGAGATATTCTACGGGTTATGAGGACTGTGTGAAGGAAATCAATGTGATGTTTCTGGAACAGCTTGTGCTCTATATGCTGCAGCAGGAAATGGTGCGGATGGGGGATTATCAAAAGATGAAAGAGAGCTATATTGAAAAAATAAAGGGGAAATGTGATTATGTTGTCTGTCAAAAGCAACAGTTAATTACAGCCAGTAAGGATCTGGAAAATGCCAGGAAAACGTATTATGAAAAATATGTATTCTCTGGAAGAAAGGCAGAGTACTATCTTGAACAGATAAATGATATAGCTGCTCAAAAAGAAGCTTTGGAAAGTCAGATAGAGACGCTGCAGCAAAAAGAAATAGAGTACCAGGAAAAAATGATTTCAAGCGAAAATGATGTGGAGAAGCTGTTGCATTATGCTGGTGTTACTGCAGTGACAGGAGTACTGATAGATTCTTTTGTAGAGGAGATAGTGGTGTATGATGAAAAGAGGGTTGAAATTGCGTGGAAGTTTAAGTTGCCTTATTTTGTGGTGAAGTAAAAAAAGATTGGTATCGGTTGCTGTTTTTAACAAAAAACGAACATAAGTGCAAATATTTTACATAGCAATTATATAACACCAGATGCCTGAAAAAATAGCATTTATATAACACGAGCCCTTACTTTTCCTCCAAAAAGTGCCGAAAAAGCTGATATTTCCGTTAGTTCCAGAAAAAAAATTACGTAGCAATTACTTGACACGCGAGGGATGAGATATTGTTTGACTAATTTTGAAAATTGTTGTGATAAATTACAGTTTTTAATCTAATTATATTTCGGAGCCGATGGT
>Ga0153942_1000511_pt1 | contig 15232 bp, 14 predicted proteins | sample TSNJ026MetaG_FD_104731 | JGI IMG/M metagenome (GOLD analysis project Ga0153942, IMG submission 104731) | Attine ant fungus gardens microbial communities from New Jersey, USA - TSNJ026 MetaG | ecosystem: Host-associated > Fungi > Mycelium > Unclassified | place: USA: New Jersey, Brendan T. Byrne... | reverse complement strand
GCACTGTCTCTCTGACCGGAAGCCAACAAATGAGGTTCCGCAGTGATGAAATCTCCATCTAGAGAATTCGCTCAAGTAGATTGCTCCACTGACACAAGTATGGCATACCTTTGAAATAGAGTTCGCCTATGTAACGTTGTAGGTCGGGATCACCAGAAGGGCAAGCACCGAACTTTGACGACCACCTGCGATGTTGATGAGCCAAGGGAGGAATCAGGAGCTATAGGCACTCACGCTATTGCCTTATCTGCTAATGTTTTTCTCCAAGTTCCATCGGACCCAGTAAGAGCAAGTAATTGTGTTAGTCTGCCTAAACCCAGCTCCATGCTCAATAACGAGGGAGAGATTTATACACAGTACGCAGACCTCTGCTCTCTTCTGTCACAATTTCCTTTTTATTATCGTATACTTCCAATAAAAATCCTGCGAGATCAACACCACTGCCAACTTGTCCTGTTTTCAGGAGTTCGCGAGCACTTTGAAAAAGAACATCGATTGCAATGTCATGTTGACCCGACTTCACATATCGGGAAGCAAAAGTCCGAGCCTTTTGATGAGCCTCATAAGGGGATTTTTCAACTTGAGGGAGGATTGCATTCAAGGCTCTTGTCGACATAGTATGAGTATCGAGAAACGTGATAAGTACAATCAGTTATGATATCATTTTAAAGATGATCGGAGTTTCAGACGGAGTTGTTTTCGGTACCCTCTTGTGTAGATGAACGAGGCACTTCTTTCTTCCGGGTGCATTATTGTTTCTTGGAAATCTTATTCACGGCTCTATACGAATAGATGTGGGATATAACGCGCTCGATTTCGTAGCTGGTAAGCGAAAAATTGGCAGTCAAATTCAGCAATTTAACAAAAGATACGAGGGCTGAACGGGAATTTCAAGTTTCCTTTGGTATCATAGATGCCGTAGCCTGGTTCCTGACTATCAGAGTAAAGATGCGCAAACCAGCCGATTCCACCTCCAGGAACCTTCTTGAAATATTGACAGTGTGCATCTAGCAGATTGTAATAATCCTAGTGGTGGTCTAATATCCGATCCCAACAAGGCTTCAAAACACCTACATGTTCATTCTGGATATTAGCGACAGCTCTGCCACTATTTGGTTCTACTCCCGGATAAGTCTTGGATGGCCAACCGCTCTTAGACCTTCGGTTGAGTTCTATTGGTCTAGATGTGCCATTATTACTCTCACCTGGCTAAGGTAGATTTTCTTTCCTTGACCATTCTCTGTAAACCAATTGACATCCTTTTGAACAAGTGACCAAGCGTTTCTTGCTATGAGAAAAAAATGCCCAGCAACTGGATTTCAGATTGACAGCGCTTGAAGTATATTGAAGAAACGGACCTGTTGAAGCATCCCGCGCGAAGAAAGGTAAAATATGCACATCAAACATGTCAACTGCAGAGATGACGGAATGTGCTCCGCCATTCTGAAAGAAAAAGAAAAAAAATCAATATAAACACAAGGGATGCTACTTCTTTCGCATCACTTACCTTTTGATAAGAGTATGCCAAATCGCTGACCGTGACCGGGATATGCAAACTGGAAAGCCGCGCTCTCGCCTCATGAACTTGATATGCCAATTCATCGACTCCCAAAACACCATCAAAAAGCGGCTCCGAGCCAAACTGTAGAACTCGGACCACGAACTTAGCATATTTATTCGTGTAAAGAGTGGAAATCAGCTCATCACGGCGCGCCTCCCATTTATTACTTCCGTCAAATCCGAACTAGAAGCCCCTCCCCCATACACATTAAAAATAATCAATTAGACTTCTTCGAGATCTTTTTCCGCCTTTTGATCAAGCACTTACCCAGATTAGTGCATGTACGCCAATCCCTGCTTCCCAAGCCGCATTGATCACATCATCGCTATTAGAGGAAGGAAAAGAAGTAAGGCTTCTTGATCCTGCCAAGTATTTATGGTCGCGACGTACTAGAAACCCCGCTTATCGCAAGCTCCGTATATTCGAACGTAACGACCTCGAAATCGTTGTCTGATATCCATAAAATCTCTCTTCAACCCACTAAAGCTTTGACCTAAAAAAGTCACGACTTGCGATCTTTTTGAAAGCTTGAACTCACATTCCGAGACTTCATAACTGAATCCGACAAATGCGTACTCATTGCTCATGTCACACCACCATCCGTTCAGTGATGAAGGTGGTTCTCGAGGCATTTTGAAGTCAATGGCAGGGAAACAGTTTTTTCTGAGGAGGGATAGAGCCTGGTCGGAATCGGTGGCTGTGTTGGAGTCGCCAATGTTATTTTCGGTGTCTGAGGTAATAGTATATCTATGTTTCTCTTTGTTATCGATAGGAGAACCTCTTGCAAGATGGCTGATTAAGAAAAACACTAAAGATAGTTGAACACAAGTCTGGAAAAATGGTTGATGCATGGAGGATACGGATTTTTAGATTGTAATATTTAGAGCTTGGAGAGAGGGAGAGATGTGACTTTGAAGAAACCTGACTGGCGCAGCTGCCCATGTTCTTATTTAAATCTTTCCCTTTGCCATAAAGCCTCACCTTTGAATCCAACTAGGGAGATACCAGTCCCGTACTAGTCTCAAAGGCTTCAACATCCCTCCTGTCCCCTTAAGGCTATAGTTTTTAAGAAAGAATTCATTTTTGCAGGCTTTCCTTCTTCTCCTAATGTAAAATGTGATGAAGGTACATCCATTCCATCTTATGACGCCACTGGAGTAAGATTCACGGGAGTTGCTAATGATCCACCTGCGCGTCAAAAATGCCACAGAATTGAGGAGGAAGATAGTAACTTGATTACTACTACCTCTTGAGGCCCAGTGATCTTATTATCGAAAAAATGATGACAGCTCAAGTAATAAGTTTCAACGATTTTTGTGTTAGTCCATTTTGATTTGCATGATTTCTCAGAATCATCCACAGATCGTGAAGGGCCAAATTTAGTGTCAGGGTTTAGGGGAAACTTCTAATTTCATTGGTATTAATTGATTCAATCAATAAACGGGCATCCGAAGCCTTCATTGAGCATGTTATTCAGGAAGCAAAAAAGAAGTCGAAGAAAAACTCCTAACTCAAATTGAGATGTGCGCGGTACCGCGTGCAACGGCGGCTGACCGTGATCATGACCAATGATAGATTTTATATGAAGATAGGACAGATGATATACTCAGCAGGAACCCGAGATATCAAGAAGTGAGACTAGACATGCGGAGAGGCATGTCCAGTCACATGTCTAGACCTTTCCTCATGATATCATACAGGGCGAATCCAATCACATATAATAGAGCTGACCATACCTTCCTTAGTAGTCCATGCCATTATAAACCGCAGATTGTTTACAACTCGTGCTTAGACTTGACTCTGACGTGCTCTCAAGCTGGCTAGTCTATCAAACTATGTCAGTTGTATTGGTATTATCTGCTGGAGGCATTGTTCTCCCTCCACCTCCATTTTGACTAGCAGCCGCATCAACCATGCCATTCGCATCCGGATTTGTCTCTTGGGGTTCTTGTGCAACCATGTCATGGGCAGTATCTATTTCATCATGACGAGCATGTATATGTTCGCCGACTAGCACTCTCAGAGGATCATCGGGAGATAATTTGGGATTTTCAGCTGCTTGGCCAGGGTTGAGACGTAGGTAATGATAACTGACAAGTTGTTAGAAATGCAGGAATATGCAGTTAAGACGTACTGTTTTAGAAGGGCGTATATGGCTGAAGCTAGGAGGGAACCTAAACCTGGACCCAGCCAATACTGTTCATGGTAGGATTAGCGGGCTGATTGATACAGAGCAGGAAACGACTTGCTATCCAATGGTAGTTTGGAAATTGTGATAAAACAGCAGGACCAAAAGCTCTGGCGACGTTCATGGCACATCCGGTATAGTATGTGAGCCATCTGTGCAAGTAAGACAGAAGATTTTGTAAATGAAGAAGGACATACAATTGGCCAGCAAAGAGTGTTAATCCGATTCCGACCGGTGCGAACGGCGTGGCTCTGTGTTTTTCTGCTGCCAACATGAGGACGACGAGACAGAGTCCTGCGGTCGCAAACATTTCCATAAATAAGCCCTGGGTTCTATTTATATCGGGAGCTAACGTTGTACTAGAAAAGCAACAAATGAGTCCCAAGTATACGTCAAGCAATGGACTCACTTGATAAACAATGGGCCTTTGGTCAAGGCCTGTATTATCGCGGCTGCAACAATGGCACCAACCAACTCGGCGACGACGTAGAGGACAAACCTGACGAAGCCAATAGCACCAGCAAAGAACAAACACATAGCAACATCGGGATTGAACAAGCCGCCTGTGACGCGGAACCAGATCCAGGCGGATATCAACAAGCTGAGGCCAAAGGAAGCAGAGATGGAAAAGACTTGGATAACCTTGTTATTTGCGGAAGAGGGAGATGAAGCGACTTGGGCAGAGGTGGCCTGGGTAGCACCAAATGCGAAGAGGAGGAAGAAAGTCGTGCCAACAAATTCGAGAAGAGCGGCAAAGAGGTCATTTTTGAAATTGGTGAATAAGAGGGAGGGATGACGTATATGACGGAGGGAGGGGCGACGCATTGAGTGAGTGTACAAAGGAAGTGCAAGAAAGAAACCATCCCTGATAAGGGTAGAAAGGAGAAGATCATACTCCTTTTGATGTCAGTAAAATGTTTTTCTGACAACTACCTGAGACCTGTTTGACCCCACCTCGCAATACCTCGGCATGCAAGTCCTGCACTGATTTATATGGACCGGAAGATAACTGCTGACAGGCCACTCGGCTGACCTCTGAAGAACTCTTAGAGGTCAGAGAATATTTATGCATACAAGCATGAGAACTCACGAGCATGTTTTGCAAGTGTAACAATTTCAATGGTAGCTGTACTAAAAATACAATATATAAGTGTTCAATGCAAGAACTTTCTTGAATACAAAGTGTGGTGACAACTCGGTCACAAATGATCACATCCCTCTTCATGTTTTCATGTCACCAGTATCGCACCGGTTTTCCACAAGTGAGTGCCTGTTCATGGTGCTGGACCGCGCATCTTGCCTGAGCAGCGATGTGGACTTCTACAGCTCATTTGAGGAGCCCGTGACGAGAGATGTTGCACACAAGGCACGGGTGCAAAGCCTGACGGGGGATGTCTGGAGAGCGACTGGGTATCGCTTCACGTGCGTGTCTGCTGAATTCCTCTTTGTTTTGAAACGCATCAGGCTGAATGGATCGCAGAGTCAAAGACCATCCGCCGATTAGAATTAGCTATAAAACTCGTTTCTGGTGCTCGCAGGATGAGGCACATTGTTCTAAATCATCCAGACTGCCCAACACTGATCGGCAGGGAAGATGAGCTACAGCCCCAGCCATAGAAACCTCCTCCTGTCATCGTAAAATATGATTCTAGATCCAAACAGATATCTGTACCAGGACCCATGCCAGCGTGTCAGGTTCCGCAAGTCCAGGCACTACAGACAATACCTACCTCACCGTGGCTGACTGGCTCGGTGACCTCCACCAGTACCCTGTCTACATTTTTCAACATGACACATCCCTAATGACAGAAGGTACTCAAAGGATATCCAATAGCACCTAAAGGAGTACATGAATTGTTAAACAGGACAGCAAAAGAGTAGAATGCAATTCTACCAGAAATATGCTAGAGGCTTATGCCTAGAAGGGTCAACCAATTTGTTTTCTATTTATTTTAAGTATAAGTCATTTTTAAACTAAACTTTTCAGGTAGTTATCAAGGCCAAAGGAGGTCATACCAAGTAGGTATTTGAAGGATAGGTCAAAAAACTGTCCCAATGAGTAACTACTTTGTCTAATTTATTGTGAACCAAGTTCTTATTCAAAAGCTATGATTAGGGTGTAGTTTAAAAGCTAAGATGAGGTAGTATTAGTAATATGTTTTCTTGGAATTATATACTTGTTCAGTGTTGCATTATAAACCATTACAAAAGTGCAAAATATTGGTTTTTTGAGCTACTTACATGTCATGACCAGGTGCTTCTTGAGACCAAAGTTCCATAGACTGTCTAGTTTTCCAAGTCAATGAAAGAAAACTGCTGGCACAATGAGCAAGTGCAAACCACCTGCAGGGGCATTGAGAAAATGTCATGTATGTGTGACTTTGGATCAACTTGACAAGTGAGGTGATGCGACACTCACACGTCACTCGAACACAATTCAATGCCCGCCGTGTTAGATCCAGCAGACATGTGACTGGCATTGATGTCAGTGGCCATAGCCAATACATTTTTCAACTTTTCCACCATGTCAAGCGCTGCTGAACGTGCAGAGGCTCGTCGAAAGGCCATTCTTGCAAAGCGAGGTGACCGTCTCGCCAAGCTCACAACAAGTGCAAGAGGCGAGGAGGGTGTATATCTGAGCAGCGACGGTAGGTCCAATTAAATCTTTTGGTCCTAGAATTTATTGTGCACAGATGTTTCGTTGCGTTCAAAGGATTCAGGTAGCCCAGGGATGCCAACGCCTTCTCGGATATCTGTTTCTCCTTCGCCAGGAGCTGCGACCAGCAAGCCATCGTCACCTTTGGCTCCATCGCCTCCTGCGAAACCTGAGGCTCATTTCGGTGTTGTAGATGATTCTGTATGGTCTCCCGAGCTACAGGAGCGGTTTCATCGCGCCCTTGTTAATGCCAATTCGCCGTCCTCGAAATACTCAAGCGGTGTATCCAGTGGTGAATTTGCACCTGGTAAAGGTCATAATTCGAGGTCTGATGAGCAGACTGATGTCGATCCCTTCGCCGAGATGCTGGCTTCGCTTAGTGCCGGTGCTTCAGGTGCACCGGGTTCGGACATGTTCAGTCTCCTGCAACAAATTAGGCAGGGCACCCAGGCCACCAGTCCAGATGTTGATACCCTACAACGTGACAAGGCAATTAGGAGGACTGTGCAGCTGGTGACAGCATGGCTGTTATTAGCATGTTTCGTGTTCTTCCTTGAGCCTTCTGCGTATCGAACACGTGTGGGCTCTTTGGATGTGGGCCGGTGGACGCGATGGGCTGTCTTGGGCGAGGAGAGGAATATGCTGGAGCTCTTGCAGACGTTCATAGTGCAGCCTCAACCGGTCAGCGAAATTTATCTGTCAATTGAGGTCATTTTTGAATCCATGGCTAGGCCTTCTTCTGGGTGTTCGTTGCATTGGAAACTGTTCTCCACTTTGACTCCTTTCGGCAGGTCCTTGTACGTTGCAATTGGACACACATGATTATTTCTCACTCCTGGTATTTTCCAGCCCATCCGTTCTGACAGGCCGCATCAAGACGCACTTGGTTGGATCAAAAGGTTAATGGGAGTCTTTAATGTCGTTATGTTCCTTCTGAATGACTTAGGTAGTATCATCTTTGGGTTAGGCTTAGTTGTGTTTTTCGCTGGCTATGTCACGCCCAAATAATATAGAGTTTTTATTTGCACTGTGTCAAGTAAATGTCAAGCCAATAATATTACTTGTCATGCCCAGTAAACAGAGTAGCGAGGTAAAGAGTCATGAAGCCGAGGCACGAGCTTCGTGAGACGCGGCTGACTTGGTGGATTTTGCACGTCGAATAGATGCTGTAGATCTCTTTTCTGGAGCCGGGACACTGTCTGACTTTTTCCGGTTTTCATATTCCACCCAATTATCTCCACCCGCTGCTAGCATGAGCTGTGTAAGGATAGCCGACGACGACAAATCGTCCATTTTAATAGTCGACGTTTGACCTGACTCTGAATAATAACATTTTTTGAACCATTTTGAATAGAGGACGATAATCACATAGACAATAGACATACCAAAAACCAGTTGTATGCTCGAGTCTATCTCCTCCTTCCAGATTCTGTCTGCCTCAATCGGCATAGTGGGATTCGCATACCGGATTCGGGGTAATGTGTCCCTCACAAAACGTCTAACCCAAGCTTTAATCCTTTAATATACAATGGATGAAAGCTGCACAGTATACCTGACATCGCTCGAGCTCTTCTGAGCTTCCCACTGAATTTTGAAGTTGGCTACATTCTTTAATTGAAGCCTTGGCTGTTGGTTTAAATGGTCAAGAACTTTTGACAATTTCGAAGGACCATTGGGTGGGGGTTTTGAGAACCGAGAAAGTGTAATTGTTGCCATCGTTGGATGCCGACTCGAGCAAACAAACGTTTTATTTCTATTTATTTGGTTCAGACGGTGTCGCTCATATCTTCTTCTCCAGCTACAATATCGAATCGTTATTGACCACGATGGCGGAAAGTCTCGTTCAGCGCCGTCCTCGCAGGAGCACAGCTGGAAATCGGTCAGTCGCATCTGTTCGTCTGAGAATTCGGCACTTGCTCATGCTCAACTAGTATGGAATCAGCACTTGCAGAGCTGGCCTTCGACGAAACTAACCAAGAGTTGGACGATGATAATGAATTTTTAAATGATAAAGGTACGCGTATGGGGACGAAACATCTGACGTTAATAACTTTGCCCAGATGAGGAGGACCTATTTGAGTCTGATTTTGCAAGCACCGATGAAGAGGCGAACCACGAAGAAATGGATGCTGGAGATAGAGCTATTCATGATGAAGAGAAGTCTGCTCGGAAGGTATGCCGTTACTGCACATTATGTGACAGAGTTTTGCTTATGGTATGCTAGGCGGCACGAGTACGACTTGAGAAGCAGACTGCCATCGCACATGATAGGAACAAAGCAACATTTAATCCTCAATCTATCGCCCTCCCTGTTGCCAAATTGAAGCGGAAGCAAACTGCTCCGTCCGATATACAAGAACCCACTACAGATGTGCCCAAGCGAGCTGGACAGATGAGGAAGAGTCAAAGACGACATACGGTTCTTAATACCTCTGCAACTGATTCCAGAATGAGAGAAACAGAGGAAAAGAAGGCGTGTTCCATTATGGGTTCTTCTATTCTATCCTCTCACTCATATCCATAGGCATCTGCTCAGAAGAAGTTCAAACCTACTGTCAAATCCTTTTCTCAGGCTGAATTGATTCAGCGCGCCCTTGACAACGAAGAGGGTAATACCAAAGAGCACAAAAATTATCTCAAGGCAGAGGAAGAAAAACGAAAGAAGGCTCGCACTGTTAAGACGCCAAATGTGACAGGGCCTGTACTTCGTTGGATTAGCAAAGTAGAGGACGAGAAGTTTAAGGTTCAAGTTGAAGTGCCACCACCACAACCCCAGCCAACTGCTATTCCAGCCTATGGACAATATACTGCGACTCAAATGAACTCCTACTATACTCAGCTATACCAGTATCTAGCTTCGCATTCGAGAACATTGACAACCCAAGCCGGGTCAGATTTAACCCCAGTCAGTACCGAGCAGACATCGACTTCTCAATTACTTACTGTCTCGGATACTCCTTTCTTTATGTCGACACCGTCAGTGGAGGCTGCGTTGTCCGAAGCCAAATTTGAAGCCAAAGCTACAATGTCCTCTGTGAGGCCAGCATGCACATCTGCTATGGTTTCGACAGCTCCGTCATCTTCTTCGACGACAGTGGCTGCACCATCCACGGCGACATTCTCGTCCCAGTTTCGAAACACCATCCCCTACTCTTCTACATCATATAACACCCTAGCACCTACAGCTGCTGCTTCAACACCTGTCCCTTCTGTATTTCAGCCTACTTTCTTCACTCCATCAGAAAACACTGTACCTGTGCAATCATCACAAAAACAGTATGTAGAAGAAGAACGTACAGCAAAGGTGGCGAAGAATTATGTTATTGTTGAAGCTGGTCAACAGGATGGCATTGCCAAGCCGCCTTGGAAGGATCTGATGACATCTATGTTTGGTGATCATACCAAGTGGGATGAAGTGAAAGTTCTTGCAGGAAAGGGACGGCCGACAGGTGAGTGGTCATGTCAAAGATTATGCTAGTTTTGATTCCTGTCAGGTCGAGTTAAACAGCGATGTCCGACTACTGGCCAAATTGCTCCATATCTGGATCCCCGCACAGGTGTTCCATTTGCCGATGCAGAAGCGTACAAGACACTCAAAGAACTTATGGATCATGAATATCCCTGGAGTCCCGAGCTTGGACGTTATGTCGGTCGGGGATAAAGGGCTGCACAGCTTTGTGAAGGTAGTATTGTTATGTGCCACGGAAATGGAAATCTTAGTGAGCATCCTTCTCTCTTTTCTCTGGCAGGGAACGGACACTGACTCGATTGACCATAGACTATCTGTTCGCAGCGTCATTCGCGTTTCCGTCTACAATACCTGATATGGTTGTCTTAGAGGAAAGGATTTGCTAATTAAATTATCTGGTAACATTCTGGAGCATATAATAATGTGCTTTCCAAGAGGATGTCGAAGTTGTTAATTTTTGTATGTAACGAAATGAGTGGAATCTGATTTAGAATGAGATATATGCTCCTTCCCTACACATTAGGATATACATCAGTCTCAGAACACTGATTTAACTTGTTTTTTTTTGGATGTTAATCAATTATCTAGACCAGATGTGTTTAGGGCTCACCAAGGGTACCCAGGGTAAGTCAGTGACTACCCTTACCCCACCCTTGACTCAGATTAAGGGTAGAGCCACAATGGCTACCCTTACTAATAGCCCTAGGGTTTACTTTACTTTGTAGACTTTTAGTGGACTTGAAGTGCTATTCCAAGAGTATACTCTATTCTTAAGAGTATATCTCATTCTAAGAGCAAAGTACATTTATTTTATCCTGAGTATGAGAGTATGTTCTATCCCTGAGGGTACACTCTATTCTTGGCTCAAGAACAAGAGTAGAATCAAGGATAGACCTTTGCTATACATCACCCTTACCCCTACCTCAGGTGGGCCCTGGACACTATTGGAATATTGATGTTGTCAGATATTAATTATATTTTTATAGCATCCATTGTTTGGGTCAAGATTATGCTAATACCAGCTTAGTTGAAATATCCATAAGATAAGATGAAATCCAATTGCCAATAATAGCTAGTATCACTGTTAATGTTAGCCCTAGCTAGAAAACTGTCTTACTGCAGAAATCTAGTCAAGGCCTGTTGCCCAAGTTCAGAGTTCAGGAAAGCACATGCTCCTATCAGGAAAGCATGTGACCGGGTCAGCTGGCACCTGAGCCTCCCACCATAGGTATCACTTCCACCTCAGCTCTATCATAGATCTCTCTTTCTCCACCATCACCTAGACACTGACTTTGACTTAGAATATCAAGAGGTCTCTTGATTTGGATATCCTCTTTCTCTCTGTAGAGTCTTATTTTCATCCGTGAGTACTCACGACGCAGTCGCTTGCACTTTGCTGAGAAACTTCCCTGATCTTTTTCATAGATAGATTGACACAGACTCACAATTTGAACGACATTCTCACTGACAATAAGCTCAATATTTGACACCCAACTCACGAAGCTTCAAGGTTCTACCATGACTCAAAACCCCCTTCATCAGTTCAGCGCTTCTGACGATGATGACAGAAGAAACCGTTTTGCTCCATCAAATGGTTTTGACGGCTCGGATGCCGATATCATCAGACGAGGCTCAGGCACCACTGGTAGTGGAGGCCCTGTTTCCCTTCGCGAGAGAGCAGCTAGCCAACCTCCTCATTCCTCCGACCAGGCCTTTCTGTCTTCGCCTTCTGCCACGCATTTTATACCCTCTAGTCTTGGTGGTGGTACTGCTAGTCCATGGCCAAATTCCCGACTTAACAGCAATCGTGGAAATCAACCTATTCCGATTCGTAGTTCCTCCTTTTCTTCCAATTCCCAGTCTCAGTTTTCTGCGGCGATGCGAGATCGTGTTTTCCCTTCTATGATCGAGTATGATGAAGAGTCTGATACAATGTCGGACACTGATAGTGTCCTCCCTTCTCTGGGCCGTGGGCGTTCGTTCGGGGGAGATCCAATTCGAAGCAGGTCCCAGTCCCTAGCAGCCGGACGCCCAGGGCCCATTGGAAGCTCATTCCTGGGCCCATCGCTCATGAATAGTTGGAATGATTCCTTCTCTTCAAAAACGGGTTCTAGCCCCCTCGCAATTCCCGGACGATATGGTGAAGTTGGTTCCAGTCGTTATGGATCCCTCGGCACAATAGGACGTTCTGCCAGCAAAATATTGTCATCATCACCTTCTACCAACTTGCTTGGTAGTGAACTAGTTTCCCGAGGAATATCTGAGACGAATCAGAGTCCTTTCCGCCGTGACGTCGGGCAGATCCTGTTGGATGATGGATCAGCTTTTCGTGAACTATGGGCTGGACAGAACCCACCAAGGGACGAGAACGGTGGTGGTGGAAGTGGCACAACGAGTAGACGACATAGTGTCAGTGTCGTTCAACCTCGAAGGGGTATAATTGGTTTCAATGCTCCCGACGCTAGTGATTTCGATGAGCGAGCACATGCTCCTGGTAGCGCATTTGGGCGTAGTAGACTGAAACTGACTGATGATGACCTAGCTAGTGACCTTGGGATGCTTAATATGGGATCTAACGATGCCCCTATATCCTCCTCTGCCACATCTGCTCACTATCCAAGTCAGCCTGCATCTCTCCCAATATACGCTCCCCTTTCGCGTAGCCCGCCATCTCGTGATCTTCTCTTGCCATATCAACCCATCAAGAATTCGGGTCTTCCGGGTTCTTACAGTGCAAGGCGGGTCATCGGCACCCCAAGCGAGCCCGAGTTCCCAGAAGAACAGGAGAATCCTGCCAAATTCGACCAGTACCAGCAATATGGTGGACAGCAACAAGAATCAACTTTACGATTTGCCTCTACCCAAGGAATCAAGTACACGAGTACGGTCACTGGCAAAGTACCCTATCTCCGAGCTCGAGAGCCTTCTTGCGGGCCCTCGCCTGGCCTTAATCCTTCACCGATATCTCCGACCGCGGCTGGTGCGTCAAGAGTCATCAGTCCAAACTCAAGTTTTTATGTGTCGCAAATCCAGCGCAAAGCATCAGAACCGCTGAGTCCCATTTCTGCGAATATCCCTCAGTCCCCCTTAGCTTCGATAAGCCCTTCCTTTTCTTCCTTTCATGATAGTCACCAGCAGTCCCCTTCACGTTCCGTTTCGCATCAGCCAAATCTGAACGATATGGGGAAAGGTGTTCCACTTCACTCTATCCCTCCTTTTTGTCCCCTTTTCATCGTTGAATTTAAGGCTGGTCGAACGGATTTGTTTTACCTTACTAACCCGTCCCTAAATGTACAAGTGGGAGATTCGGTGATTGTGGAGGCGGACAGAGGCAAAGATCTGGGAACCGTTGTGAACGACACAATTACGATTAATCAAGTGGCAGAGTGGCAAAGACAGCAAGCGGAGAAAGCGAAATCCGTTGCGATGGCAGCGGCAGCGGCAGCTGCTATTGGTTTCAGTTTAGATTCTCCAACGAGCCCGACTATTGGTGCTGTTCATGGTGGTGGTGCAAGTGGTGGTGCAAGTGGTGGTGGAGTGCAACAAGTGAAGGAGATCAACCCCAAGATGATCCTTGGTAAGGCTGATCAAGAGGATTCATTGTACGTGTTGTACCTTGGATAGCTTTGGGTGGGGCTCAAACTTCTTAAAAGTCTGTTAGCGCAGAAGGCACACGATGAGTCAAAAGCACTGCAGCTGTGCCAGAGCAAGGTTAAGGCAAAGAAATTACCTATGGAGGTTATTGATGCTGAATATCAATGGTATGATCTAATCCTTTTTTCCTGTGCTTTTTACTTACTTTCAGTCACAGGGATCGCCGTAAACTAACATTCTATTTCATCGCGGATAAGAGGATTGATTTTAGGGAGCTTGTGAGGGAGTTATTCAGGTATGCTCTTTTGTGACGTTCTCGAAGCGAGTTTGTGACCTTGCCTTCAGGTTGTATAAGACAAGGATTTGGATGGCATCTATTCAAGGCGGTGGCGTTTCCTACGAACAATAGGTGGTAATTGACAACTAACGGTCACCAAGTCTTTTTGATGTACGATTCGTGCCAGTGGTCAGGGTCTAACGCAAGGGAGTCAAATATCTGTTCGGCCCAGTGGGCCAGTGACTTCGAGTGGAGGAATGTGATTGGAAGAAACCTAGATTGTAAGGTGGCGAGAAAGAGGAACAGACTTTGAAGGAGAAAGGTAAAAAGTCTTTCATGTCTCGATCATCCATGGATAGTTTACTTTGTTGAAGTTTATAAGCTCATGCTATGCTTCTCATGCTACCCATCTATTTGAAGTGTCACTCATCTACTTATACAAATCCGTTGTTCAGCTGCTTCTGTATCTTTCTTTGTTTTATATAGTGGTTAATGACTTATTTAATTTGTAAAAGATTTCCGGCTTCCTTGCTATAGCTCTCAGGGTTTCATCTTGAATAGTTATTATGTGTGCAATGTTTTGTATAGGCAGTCATATTTCTGTACTTTCGACGAACTCGTTATCCTCTCAGGCGGGGACCTATAATGACCCCTATGAATTGCTTGGTAGGGTCAAACACTTCCCTTTTACTTTCTACTACCATGAACTGACTGCACTACCTTTCCCACTTCTTCTCCTTGCACACCTCCGTATTCTCCATGATCCATACTCAGATAAGCTTCGATATGACAATAATGTAGTCGTTTGAAAGGTATGAATGACGCGTGAAGGTGATGGAAGTTGTTTTCTTGTCGGCCAGCTGGAATCCAGCGCAAGGAATGTCATGGTTCTTGATATATACCTTGTCCCTTTTTATTTTTCCCCCAGATTACTTGTTTTGACATTAGATATTCCTAATGTACCCGTGCTCTCAGACTTCGGACAATCTTGCCTTTCGAACTTCGCTTGAAAGTATCTAGAAACTCTCCGGCATCGGACTTTATCTGGTTTTTCACAGAAAATATCGATCAAACAGGAGCAGATGGAGGACGAAGTTGACACTCAGTGGTGGAAAGATGTGATGGTTAGAAAATCTCTTTCGAAGGAATGTATTGGGGAACGGTGTGTTGATCTTTTAAATGATTGTACCTGAATCATGATCGTCAGGTTCGAGCGACTACTTGTTGCATTTTCTACCCATGTGCTGCTGCATGAATCGAGGTTATACACACAAGAAAAGCAATATGTATGCCCCATCCTTTGCGAGTGGCCATACTTGTTTGCTGTATTCGGTGAGCCTAATTACCCCTTGCATTGAACCCCGCGTCCAATTTTTGGTTAGTCAACTCGATCGCCCAGCTTATCTCTAGCTGTTGCTCGCTATCTAAATGAACTGGAAGCGTTGCGAGGCTTCGTAGTTGGTAGTGCTCAACGATCAGAAGGCGAG
>Ga0153942_1000505_pt1 | contig 15342 bp, 14 predicted proteins | sample TSNJ026MetaG_FD_104731 | JGI IMG/M metagenome (GOLD analysis project Ga0153942, IMG submission 104731) | Attine ant fungus gardens microbial communities from New Jersey, USA - TSNJ026 MetaG | ecosystem: Host-associated > Fungi > Mycelium > Unclassified | place: USA: New Jersey, Brendan T. Byrne... | reverse complement strand
GTGGACTTTGAAAAGGTGGTGCGGTTGGATACGGAGTATATTAGTGAGTGGAGTCTTGGGCTGGATGTGCGGATTGTTTGGGAGACGGTGAAGGTGGTGATTAGTGGGAGTGGGGGGGAGTAGGTTGGTGGGAGGATTGTTTCACTTTTTTATCTAAAATGTAAACATGTGGGTAAAGAGGGTATTGTAATGGGTGGGAGTGACGGTATAACTGAAATATGCTTGAGAGTGGTTTACTGGCAGAGCAGAAGCAGGTGGATTTATTGTGAAACGGGTATTTGATGTATACGGCGGATGACAAACATACGCCGGTGAAAGATGCGGTGATGGGAATATATAGCATAGTAGGTTGTTTTGTGTGGAACAGACACAATGGTATGTAGATGCATTTATTATGTAAATGCATTGTGGATAATGCCACAGTATAGAGATATAAAAAGACATGAGAACAACGGGGATAACATGAAACTATCATGTGACGATAGGGAGGAATAAGTAAATTCAATGAAAGTATGTTTGGTAGGTTCGTCTGGTGGTCATCTTACTCATTTATATATGTTGAAGCCGTTTTGGGGTAATAAGGAAAGATTTTGGATTACCTTCGATAAAGAGGACGCTCGAAGCTTATTAAAGGAAGAGAAAATGTATCCTTGTTATTATCCTACAAACCGCTCTTTGAGGGCTTTGATATTAAATACAAAGCTGGCATGGAAGGTATTAAGAACTGAGAAACCGGATCTAATTATTTCTTCTGGCGCAGCTGTGGCGGTACCTTTCTTTTATCTTGGAAAATTCTTCGGCGCAAAGACTATTTATGTGGAAGTTTTTGACCGTATTGATAAACCAACTATGACAGGAAAGATGGTTTATCCGATAACTGATAAGTTTATTGTTGAATGGGAAGAAATGAGGAAAGTATATCCAAAGGCAATTAACCTGGGAAGTATCTTTTAAGCAGATAAAGGTGAGAACATGATATTCGTTACAGTGGGGACGCACGAACAGGCTTTTAACAGGCTTGTGAAGTGCATCGATGATTTAAAAAGACAAGGAATAATTCAAGAGGATGTAATTATCCAAACAGGTTTTAGTACATATGAGCCAAGGCATTGCTTGTGGAGTAAATTATTTCCGTTCTCTGAAATGGAAAAGAATGTGGATGACGCACGAATTATCATTACGCATGGTGGACCATCAAGTTTCATAATGCCACTCCAAATTGGAAAGACACCAATAGTAGTACCCAGACAGAAACAGTTTGACGAACATGTGAATGATCATCAGGTATCGTTCAGCAAGGCTGTGGCAGAGCGGATGGGGGCTATTATTGTAGTAGAAGATATAGATAAGCTTGAAGAAACAATTAAGAACTATGATGAAATTGTAACATCTATGCCAGCTGAATTAAAAAGCAATAACGCAAAATTCAATGAGGAATTCGAGAAACTGGTGAATGGGATGATGTTTAACAATGATAGCGTCAAGAAGGGACAATAGACAAAAGTGAGACACGCATATTTAATCATTGCTCATGCGGGTTGGGAGCAACTGAAAATATTATTAAAATTGCTGGATTATGAGAACAATGATATTTATATTCATATAGATAAAAAAGCTAAAAACGTTCCAATAAGTGACCTAAAGTCAGCTGCAACTAAATCCAACATAGAGATATACTGTGAATACAAGGTTTACTGGGGAAGTTTTGAATTGGTTCAAACAGAGTTATTACTGTTTCAAAAGGCTCGTGAACGATGTTACGATTACTATCATTTGATTTCAGGGACTGATATGCCTATAAAATCCCAAGAGCATATTAATCGTTTTTTTGAAGAACACAAAGGACTTGAATTTGTACACTTTGATACAGAAGAACGGTTAAAGATAGATCACGAGATTGGAAGACGGACGCATTTATATCATTTTTTGCAAAACTATCGGAGGAGGTATAAAATACAATTTTTTAATTCTGTTTTTACTTTCCTAGAGCGTGTTTTATTGCTAGTGCAGATGGCAATAGGTGTTGACAGACTGAAAAAATATCCAGAATTTGTTATAAAGTATGGATCGCAGTGGGTTAGTATTACTGGTGACCTCGTGAGTTACATATTAAGTCAGCAAGAGATGATATATAGAATATTTAAATACACCAACTGTGCTGATGAGTTATTTATACAGTCTATTGTGTACAATTCGAATTTTAAGGAACGCCTTTATGACAAGAATTATGATGATAATATGCACGGAAATATGAGACTGATTGATATGAAGAGACGTGGACATAGCGGTAATCCCTACACTTGGGAGAACGGAGATTGGCCTGAGATTAGAAACAGCGATTGTCTGTTTGCCAGAAAGTTTAGCATGAGTGTAGATGAGCAAATTATAAACCAGGTATGTAGATATGTATCAACTTAAAAAAGTAATAAAAAGAGTGATATATTGTATAGATTATATCTTAATTCTTGGCTTTGGCGAAAAGATACTTGTTGCAAAAAATATACAATGTGTTCATCTAAGCATGGATGATGTTTTTGAAATCCTGCGGGGAAAAAATCATTACATTATTGAGAGTATGTCGGAGATACATATGAAATATGGAATATTGGTGCACTTATATTGTCTCCATTTGCATAATAAATCAGTTATACAAACGATTTCTCCAGAACTCACATGTTATGATTGGATTGATTACGGTCCACATCAGCCGGAATATATAGAGGAAATCTATCAGAAATTAGATGGATTAAACAGAAGCAAGTATATCAGGCTACATGAGTTTAAAGCAACTCCGGAGCAAATTAATAAATTGATTCAGGGGGGAGGATGCGGCTTACTAACTGCTGATACAGCGAAAAGAGCAAGCTATGATCTGAAGTATGAGATGATAGAAAAGATAGCTAAAAAAGGAACTGTTACATTGGAAAATCTGAAATATATAAAAACAGATATCAGACTGGAAAGACTGATTTTCCTTCAGTTATTAAGAAAGAGAGGCAAGAATAATTTGCTGACAATTTTCACGCATGAACAAAAATACGGGCAGGTCGAAAGTAGATTGCGTTTGCTCTGTGAGATATTTGACAAACTAAGTATATTATACATTTGAGGAGAATATAACATGGAAAAGATAAAAAAATTTGTTGATTGCACTGTGCCTGTATTAACTTGCAATTTGCGATGCCCATATTGTTATATAACACAGGAGAGAAAGTTTTTAAATACATTACCGGTGTTTACCTATGATGCCGAAACGATAGGTAAAGCATTTGCTCAAAATCGCTGGGGTGGAGTAATCCATATTAACATGTGTGGTGGTGGAGAAACTCTCTTGCCGCCGGAAATGACTAAGATTCTTTATGAAATATTAAAGCAAGGTCATTACATTGCGATTGTAACGAATGGAATCGTTACAAAGCGTTTTGAGGAAATATGTAAATTCCCGAAAGAATATTGTGAACGCTTACTGTTCAAATTTTCTTTTCATTATTTGCAGTTAAAAGAAAAAAGTCTGTTGAATCGATTCTTTAACAATATTGATATGGTAAAAAATGCAGGATGCTCTTTTTCACTGGAGTTGACACCATCAGATGAATATATTCCGTATATAGAAGAAATTCAACAAGTGAGCAAGGAGCGGGTTGGTGCATATTGCCATGTTACTGTGGCAAGAGAAGAAACCAATCCGGAATTACCTATTCTGACAAAACTCACACGCGAAGAGTATTTAGACACTTGGGGAGCTTTTGATTCGAATCTTTTCAAGTTCAAAATGCAGACATTTGATGTTAAGCGGCATGAATTCTGCTACGCTGGTGAGTGGACGGCGCATTTGAGTCTTGGAACAGGAATCTTGAAGCAGTGTTACTGTGGGGCTGTTATTCAGAACATATTTGAAGACCCATGTAAACCGATCTGCTGGGAAGCACTAGGCAATAATTGCGCAGAACCTCATTGTCATAATGCACATGTATGGCTAACGCTCGGTGCCATACCAGCTTTGGATACCCCAAGTTATGCGTCCATGCGTGATAGAGTGATAGAAGAAGGAGAGCATTGGCTTCGGCCAGGGATGCGTGAATTCTTGAGCGGTAAACTGAAAGATAATAATATTCAGTATTCCTCGAAAGAGATGAAGATGATTAGTCGTAAAATGCGATTAAAAGTAGGCATTTCAGTTAGAGTATACCGATTAGGTAGGAGTATATTTTATAAACTGCCGGATAGCATTAAGCTCACAATGTTGAAAAAAATGAAACGAAGCAAATAACGTTTCTTAAAATTAGGATGTTTTCTATATTGCTACAAAATCTGGAAGAAGTAATTTGAACAAAGAGAGTTACTTAGCTGCTGCGCGGCATCTTGGTAAAATAATACAATGAAAGAATTTGCCTCAAGTAAGCTTCATGAATCTAATTCTGAATATGGATTCATGAAAAAAGCAGAGAGTAACATTATTGGTGTGATATTGTTATCCGTCACATATATCAAAGATCTATAAAAGGAAAATAAAGCCAAATGAATAATTTGATAAAAAGGGTATTTCCACTTGAACTCAATTTTGAACTAAAAAATTATATATGCTATTTAAAGCGCAGCCAAAAAGTAATGACAGCTGAGAATGGAATGCGCAAGGTTATTTTTTGTGACGCTGCTTCTTATAATAATATGGGCGATCAAGCTATTGCATTAGCCATGTCAACTTTCATAAGAGACTTAGTTGGTGATGAAAACTATGTGGAGATTTCGGAAAAAAACTTTTTGGAGTCTTTTGCGTCCCTAAAAAAGATAGTAAAAGAAAATGATATAATTTGTCTCAGTGGAGGGGGAAATATGGGGGATTTATATCCTCGGTATGAAGCAATTCGGCGTAAGGTTATAAAGGGGTTTCCTCGAAATGAGATTATTATTTTTCCGCAAACAATTGATTATCAAAATAATGCCTACGGGAAAAGAGAGTTACAACGGTCTGCAAAAGCTTATAATGCACATAAAAAATTGTTAATATGCGCACGAGAGAGCCAGAGTTATACAACAATGAAGCAAGTGTACAAAAATGTATACATGGTATCGGACATTGTTTTCTATTTATATGGCAAGTTTGATATTCAATCGCATTCGAAAAGGAAAATTGGAGTTTGTCTTAGACATGATAGAGAATCATCCGTTTCAGATGAAATAGAATTATCAATCTTTAAAGCAATAAGAGAGATGGGCTATGAATTAACTACTTTGTCTACTATGTCTGGTGATAAACAAGAAATTGTAAACAATTCAGAAAGAAGAATGCATTTAATAACCATGCTTGAAACTTTTAAGGAATGCGAGTGTATTATAACAGATCGACTTCATGGTATGATATTCAGCATTATTGCTGCCGTACCCTGTTTGATAATTGATAACAGCAACCACAAAGTATTTGGTGTATATGAAACAGTCCAGCCGTATTTACAAGGAGTTGAAAAGTTAGAGAGTGCTACTAATGTTAAAGATAAACTAAAAAAAGCTATGCGAAGTACAGTGAAGCTGGAATTTTCGCAAATTAGCTATAGTATTTTGGCAGAAATGATAATGAATGGTAAACTTCATGGCGAAAAACAACAGGCTGGTAATAAAAAAAGTATTGAAGAGATAAAGTGTTAGCTGTTGGAACTAGTCAAGAAAATGATTTAACTAGCGAGAAATTAAAGGATAGTTATGGAAAAAAAGATAAAGATATTAATAGTGAATACGGTTGGACTGAATTGGAATGGAATATCAACTATCATGTATGATTATTATTCAAGGTTTAACACTGATCGCTTTGAAATGCATACTGTTTCAGAATTGGGTAATGATCAGAAGATGATTCAGAAGTTTACAGAGGCAGGAATAATTATGCATCAGATTCCATCAAGAAAAAAAAATACGGTTCGATATTTTTGGTCATTGTTACGCTTAATAAAGACATTTCGCTTTAAGGTGGTTCATATAAATGGGAATAGCGCGACAATTTCAATTGAATTATTTGCATCACTTTTGGCTGGATGCAAAATTAGAATCGCGCATTCTCATAATTCTACATGTGAGGCTAAGAAGGTAGATAAATTATTACGTCCATTTTTTCATTGCCTTTATACGCATGCCTTTGCTTGTGGCGATGCGGCAGGAAAATGGTTGTTTGGAAAAAATGGTTATGAGATTATAAAAAATGGACGAGATATTGATATTTACAGATTTCAAAAAGAAAAGAGACAGTCTACAAGGAATGCACTTAAAATTACTGGTGATATCCTTGCCATAGGGCATATAGGAAACTTTAATGAACAAAAAAACCATGAATTTCTTATAAATATTTTTAATGCCCTGTATGAAACAAATAATAATTCTAGATTATTTTTAGCTGGCTATGGGCATTGTGAAGGCAATATCCGTGAATTAGTACATAGACTTCATTTGGATAATGCAGTAATTTTTCTTGGAGTGATTGATAATGTTCCAGACATATTACAAGCAATGGATGTCATGGTATTACCTTCGTTATATGAGGGCCTGCCCTTGGTGGTAGTGGAGTGGCAGATATCTGATTTGCCTTGTCTCATTTCTGATGTTATTACAAAAGAATGTTCATATAGTGATTTGGTTAAATTTCAATCTTTGAAAGATTCATATACTGATTGGGTGAAAGCAATAATGAATTTGTCAAAACATAAACGTGGTAAGGATAGCGATGATGTTTTGTATCTTACGGGTAAGAATGGATATGATATTGATAAGAACGTTGTATATTTACAAGAAAAAATTGATAATGAGGTAAGGCGGTTTTATCATACCAACTTATGAAGGATTGAGACTTAAATTATTAAAACCGCTTCGTACGGGAAAGTTTTTTGTTGATAGGAGAATTAAACAGATTAAAAATAAAGACTTTACCATTATCAGCAATAATTGCTGGGGTGGAATGATTTATGAATCAATTGATATTCAGCACTTTATACAAGGCATTAAATTCAATGACCAGAATGGTTGCACAGTGGAAGATGTAGATTGTTTATGTGTTCTTCCACATGGAAATAAACTTTTTTTACGACTAAATACTGGTTGGATGAAGAAAAATGGAAAAACTATTTGGGGGGAGGGTACTGCTGCATAAGACAATGGCATAATCATGACTATATAAGGGCTTCTTATGAGTCATTTGGAAAAAGTAAATATATAGATATTACAGGACTGCTGAATTCATTATAGATGTCCTGTAAGAATACGAGGAGAAAACATGCGAATTGCAGTGCTGATGTCAGTTTATAACGGACATAAATATTTGAATGCACAGTTATTAGGTTTGGCAGAGCAGACGGTAAAAAATAATATAATTGTCTATATCAGAGATGATGGAAGTGAAGATAATTCATTTGAAATCATTGATTCGTGGAAAGAAAAATTAAATATCGTTCTCTATAAGGGATGCAACGTGGGTCCGGCAATGAGTTTTTGGAAGTTTTTTATGAATGAAGAAATTCACGCAGATTATTATGCATTTTGTGATCAAGATGATATATGGGATTCTGATAAGATTGAGTTAGGCATCAAGCATTTAACCGGAGCTGTGCATTTTTGCGCCTGCAACTGCAGGATCATTGATGAAAATGGGAATGTTGTGAAAAGAGAGAGAGAAAAGTCAGCACCTGAAGTTAGTATTCCGAGATTGTTTGTTTCAGGATGTACGCAGGGATGTTCTATGGTATTTACAGATGCGTTGAGGAAGTATTTGATGAACTTGAAAATTCACTGTATTTCGATGCACGATGTAATTTTGATGCTTTATGAAATACAGTTTGGAAAAATATTCTTCAATCAAGAGCCACATTTTAGCTATCGTGTGCATTCTAATAATGTAGTGGCGAAAGAAAATAAATTGATTGTCCAGAATTTGAAAACAATATACTGGAATTGGAAGAACAGAAAAAGGTCTCTGAAACTCTCGAGGGATATACGCTTATACGCCAATTGCCAAGTCATGATTACATAATGGCTTCTTATGAGCCGTTTGGGCAGATTCATTGATATCATGAATTGATTAATAATCTGGGAGATTAGAAAAGTGACAAAGTAATTATTTTTTAATTAATTCATGTCTTAAACATAAAATTAAATCATTGGAGGAGCTATGAAAGTTCTTTATATTTCTGATTTTTTATACTTTGCTGATAGTGGAGCACATGTCTCGGCCAAAGTACATTTAAAGACATTAAAACAACTATATGGAAATGAATATGTAAGTGTTATTGCATTAACAGGGAAAGAAATGCCTACGAGTGTAGTGGATACACATATAATAATAAAAGGGTATAAGAATCCAGTTTCATTGTTATGCGGATGCTTACTTGGATATCCTACATACTTAAACAAGAAGGGAATTTATAAAATTCTATCTGTTGTACGAAACTATGGTATAGACATGGTTTTTATTGACAATTCTATATTCGGAAGGCTCACTAAACAGATAAAAAAGGAATTCCCTAAAATATTGGTGGCATCTTATTATCACGATGTAAAAGCCAAGCTGGCTAAAGATTGGAAAGATGTTGCTCCGTTTTACCGTAAGCCTGTTTATTCTGCCATGATAAAGAATGAAAGATTGAATCAACAATATTGTGATATTAATTTTACTCTCAATGGAAGAGAAAGCCAATTGTTTTATGATGCTTATAATAAGTTTCCGGAGGCGGAACTTAGCGTTTATTTGGATGTACCACTTGATCATGAAAATATCAGTAGTTCAAAAATGGAATCAAAGCTAAAACTCTTATTTTTCGGTGGTTATTATGGACCGAATATCAATGGTATTAAATGGTTTGTTCAAAATGTAATTCCAAGCTTGCCAGATTCAGTAGAATTGAGAATCGCAGGCAATAATATGGAACGCTTAAAAAAGTTCAATTTTCCTAAAAATGTGATTATATCAGGAAGAGTTGAAGACTTAAGCAAAGTATATTTAGATGCGGATATAGTCATTAGTCCAATCTTTGAAGGTGGTGGCATGAAAGTTAAGATTGCTGAAGCCATGGCTTATGGTAAAGTTGTTCTTGGAACAGATGAAAGTTATGAAGGTTACCAAGAGCATATCCCAAAAGATTATTGGGAAAAACTGTTTTATAGATGTAATACTGCACACGATTTTATTGTGACTATTACGGAAATTTCAAGACAATATTTTGCGCGGGATAAGTTTAATTCGGAAATTCGCGAACTTTATGAAAAATTTTATTCTCCACAATATGCATGTGAGACGATAGGTGGTGCTATACAAAAGTATTTTATTGTGCGAGATACAAGGATGTAAATCCAAAAGCCAGATATGAAGATTATGCGGATACTGTGGTTACTAAATATCTTTTGGAATATTAACTCCTTTGGCGGAAATTTCTTTTGACATATTTTAAAATGTTATTGGTATCGGAGGTATTTGAATGGAAGAACCAAAAGTTGGAATAATATTAGTAAATTATAATGGCTATAATGACACAATTGCGTGTGTTGATAGTTTAGTTCAAATTCATTATAAGAACTATTGTATTTATATTGTAGATAATGGTTCTACTAATGTATCATTAAAAATTCTCAAGGATATTTATAAAAATCATGAAAATGTAAAAATTATCGATTCCGGAAGTAATTTGGGCTTTTCTGGAGGAAACAATGTGGGTATTATTATAGCCATGCGGGAAAAGTCTGAATATGTGTTATTATTAAATAATGATACTGTTGTTGAATCGGATTTTTTAAAGCCATTGGTTGCTGAAGCGGAGTTGGACTCAACTATTGGTATTGTAACAGGGAAAATTAAATTTTTTAAGCAAAAAGAAAAGTTATGGTTTGCTGGTGGACATTACAGTCATTTAAAAGGAACCGTTGTTCATTATGGGTACGGTATTGAGGATATAGAAAATTACAATGTTAAAAAAGAAGTTGATTTTTCAACCGGATGTTTAATGTTGATTCCGATAAAGGTTATTTGTAATGTTGGACTTTTACCAGAGCACTATTTTCTTTATTGCGAAGATACTGAATTTTCATTGCGTGTATTAGAGTATAATTATAAAATTATATATCAGCCGGAGAGTGTGATATATCATAAAGTCAGTGCATCGACAGGAAGTACATCAGTATTGAGTGAGTATTATATGGTACGTAATGCATTTCTCGTAGTAAGAGAGAGAGGAAAAGGACTTAGTCGGATTTCTGCGTATATTTATTTATTTCTGCAAACATTAAAACGTGTTCTTCTAGGAAAGTATAGATTAAGAGTTGTGGGAAAAGCATTTATGGATTTTTTGAACGGAGAAGTTGGGCAACTGTATATGCCGCTCACTTAGAACCATCTGCACGGTCAAACTGAGCCACATTAACGGTTGGCTCAGTCATCCGGCGTAATACCTCGTTGCGGGAGCAGATTAGTTCATTAACCTCTTGACCACTTCAAAGTATGTTTTTCTATCGGTCAAGGACGAAGCCACGCAGTGGTGCGATAGCATTCTTGAGGGATAGATTGAAACCTGCTATCCTTGGCCAAAGAGTGTTAGGAATTTTAAGGAGTATCTGCCGGATGGTTCAGCCAGTCGGCAAGGTTGTTCTATTTAGACCGTGCAGATGGTCTTAATGAAGCGGCATATACAACAACAAATTGAGAAGAAGGTAACTTATAGATGAAAGGAGACGTAGAGTGTGCTAAAAAGGAAATATATAGTGTATACTTGGGTGTTTTTATACCCGATATTGCCACGATTTTTTGTGATAGGAAAATATCCGGTATATACCTACTTTACTTTTATATGTGCTGGATTAATTGGTCTTATGCAATTAAGTAGTGGACGTAAGGCGTGGAAAAAGGATCTAGTAATAGTTCTGTTAGGGTACTTGCTATTGCTCTTAACATATATTTACCAAGGCGAAGTTATGACATTCCTTCGAAATTTTATTGAGGTATTTTCAATTTATTTTATTATTTGTAGTTATGTGAGTGATAGAGGTTCGTTTAATAAAATCGTTGAGATATTATTGAAAAGTTGTTTGGTATTATGCATATTTGGGATTATTGATGTAGTAACTCATTTTAATATTTTTTCGCTCGTTGAAAATGCACAGAATTTTGGTTCAATGGGAACAGCTTCCATGATTAGATTGGGAATGAAGAGAGTAGAAAGTTCATTTGGGCAGCCTTTGTCATTTTCATTATATCTTACTATATGCTCTTCTTTATGCTTTTATATGTTCAAAATTAGAGATGGACATAATGGTTTATATAAGAAAATATACATTCTAATTTGGATAAATATAATCCTTACAGTCTCTAGATTTCCAATTGTGTTGTTTGCTGTGTTACAATTATTATTTACAATGCAATATACACAAAGAAAAAAGATAAGAATATTGTCTGGGGTTATTATAGGAGGTATATTAAGCATGATATTTATTGTACTTGCTGATATACCATTCTTAAATGATGTGTCCAATATGTTTCTAGTAATCATTTCGCCCGAATCAAATAGTCTTTATAAAGGAGTGTTTGGTGGAAATGAAAATCCATTTTCTTATAGGTTTGAATTGTTTAAAGATGTACCTAAATTTATGACTATATATCAAGTAAACAAACTTTTCGGAATAGGAAGTCTTGGCCCAACATTGTTTGGACGAAGCATAGATTGTGAATATTTATTTATTTTACTATGTTATGGATGGTTGGGGCTTATCGGGAAATATTTGATTTTCATTGTTCCTATGTTAAAAAGCATGATTTATACATTTAAACTTGGAAAACACAGTCGAGTTTATACTGTGGAATCAACAACTTTCAACATTAAAATGCTTCTTACAATGATTGTATATTTAATTAATCTAAGTAGCGTTGCCCAATTGGACGAATTTAGGATTGCAAATGTTGCGCTCGCTCTATTGATATCAAATATGAGGTTAATGAAAGCAGAAGATGATATGAAGTAGTGTGGACTTCCTGAATTTTCCCTACTCAAGCACTACAAAGCGCATGAATACAGGTATTTTGACGCTTTTATGAGTTGCATTTTGAGGTTTTTTTTCTCGGAAATTCAACTCATATTTCCCAATAATCCTAATATTTACGCAGAAATCTAGAGATTGAGTAGGAAAAATCAGGAAGTTCACAATTAGAAAGGAAGTGTATTTGTGAGATTGGTTGTATCAGGAGGATGGAGCTACGGAAATGTTGGGGATGAAGCTATTGCTGTATCAACATTGTATTTAGCAAAAAAGTTTTTTTCAGAATATGAACTTCTTGTCACAGCATATAATACGAATGATTTTTTGCGACATCATTCAATAAATGCTCTTAAATCTATACATGCTATAATTGCAGATGAGTTTGAACAAAATAATATCAGTATTGAATACTATTTGCATTCTGGAAATAAAGAAATTACTGAATACATAAGTTATTTTGATAAGGATACCATTTTCTTGATGTCAGGTGGTGGATATATTTCCGGTACTTGGAATGATCAGATTTTTGCTCGGATTCTTGAAATCGAAGTTGCCAAAATGAAGGGAGCAAAAGTTTTTATTATTGGGCAGTCGATCGGGCCTATTTATAGTAAAAAACTTTCGAAGATATTTGTCGAAGCTGCAAATAAATGTGATTTTTTGTCTGTTCGTGATGGTCAATCAATAGAATATCTAAAAGAAATTGGTGTTATTAAAGATATAAATCTTACTTCTGATCTTGCTATGATTATTAGTGATGTCTATCCTTTTGAGGGAGAAAACAAGAATCATATTTGTGTTATGCCTGCTTGTTATACTAAGTATCAGCCAAATTATGTTACGGAAAAAAGTTCGTTAAGAATATTTCTGGGTAAAATTCACAATCGATATAATATGTATAAATATCGAAGAAAGATAAATAAAATTGTTGCTAATATATCTAAACAGCGGCATATTGACTTTGTATTAAGTACAGATTGGGATGCTGATTTTAACTATGTGCAAAGGATTATCCAAAATACTGGGATTAAAGATTATTCCATATACAGAGAATTGTCTATATTAAAAATGTGCGGAGTCTTGGCAAGCGGAGAATTAACTATCAGTTCCAAAATGCATCCATTGATTATCTCGACTTCATATCTTATTCCGACAATTGGAATTTCATATAATTTTAAGACTGACCACTTCATGGATATTATCAGTCGAGGTGGCTGTTGTTTCAGAAATAGTAAGATTGACACTCGAAAATGTGAGCAAATTATTGAGCGGGATTTAGGTAAAAAGATTGAGCGAGATGGAATCGAATTAAAGAAGAAGGAAATATATATGCTATTTAAAGCTTTAAAAGATTCCTTAAGCAACACAAGTTTATAATGACAGAGGTAAACTACATGGCGAATACGTTACGAAAGCTGAAAGAACAATATTATAATACTGCGTTAGTTGTAAAAGCATCGTTTTGGTTCTTAGTTTGCAGTATATTACAAAAGGGCATTTCATTGATTACAACACCAATCTTCACGCGATTGCTAACAACAGAAGAATATGGTGTTTTTAGCGTGTACAACAGCTGGTTTCAAATTGTTTTGCTGTTTGTGACGCTTCGTTTGGATGGGGGCGTTTTCAATAAAGGTATGTCAAAGTTTAGAGATGAAAAGAATGAATATACGGCATCAATGCAGGGAATCACAACATGTATTTGTATTTTCTGTGGCATCTTTTTTCTTTTCTTTTATAAAAGTATTGGTTTATTAACGGAGTTGACGGTTGATCTTCTTGGACTAATGCTGCTACATTTGTTTTTTACTCCGGCGATAAGCTTTTGGACGTTACGTCAAAGATATGATTACAAATACCGAAGCGTAGTTACAGTAACGCTTCTATTATCATTTTTCAACTGTGTTGTTGGCTTGATTTGCGTATTTTCATCTCAAAACCGAGGAGTTGGTAGGATATTCTCAATTGTTTTGGTTCACTGTATTTGTGGTATAGGTATTTATATTAATAATTTTCTAAAAGGAAAATGTTTTATAAAAAAAGCACATGCTAAATTTGCGCTGGTGTTTAGCCTACCCTTGATTCCGCACTACTTATCAATGTATATTTTGAATTCGTCTGATAGAATTATGATACAAAAAATTTGTGGAACAGCAGATGTTGCGTTGTATAGCGTTGTTTATAATATTTCAATGATATTACAATTTATTGTAGACAGTTTAAACAGCTCTCTTGCACCTTGGTTATATAAGAAGTTAGAAGAGGGAGATACACAGTATCTTGAAAAAATCATTTTAACTCTTGCAGTCTGGATTTTTGCATTTTTGGCATTGTTTATGTTAGTGGCACCTGAAGTGATTTACATCTTGGCAGGAGAAAAATATATGGATGCAGTTCGAATTGTTCCTTGCATCACAAGTAGTATACTTTGCATTTTCATCTACCAGCTTGTAGGCAATATAGAATTCTTTTATGATGCCAACAAATTTACTGTGTTTGTTTCTTTTGGTGGGGCAATTCTTAATATAGTGCTTAATTATTTTGCCATACCTGTGTTCGGTTACGTGGCTGCAGGATATACAACATTAACTTGCTATATTGTTTTTGTTTTTGCACATACTTTATATGCAAAAAAACTATCAAATAAAATCGATGGCATCACTATAATTTCACCTTTTAAAGTTTCGTGGTTATGTACAGTTTTAGTTGTCTATTCAGCTATAATGATACTACTCTATGACTATATTATTATTCGTTATGTATTTATTTTAGGAATTCTATGTATAGCTGCTTTAAACTACAAGAAAATATTGTATGTATTGAAGCCATTATCAAAGAAAGACAGATAGCTGAAAGTATCTCGGTAGACACTCTCGGTGCCTGACCGTGCGTCGAGCTAAGGGTGTACAATCCGATGGGTGGAACTCCTTGCAAATATCAATCACTTTTTTAACTCGTAAGGTAAGGTGTTTTTGCAGTGTATGGTAAGCATTTTTTTACATACTATGGTAAGGAGTTTTTGCTCCGTGTGGTAAGCACTGGAGCTCCCATCATCTCCGCCCAGTCGATAATCTCCTTGTTGGTTGTGAAAAGGAGGGAGGAGGTCTCATAGGTATCACTTATAAAGGTAAAGAACCGATTGGCCTGGCTTCGTGTGATCGGAGTGTATCCAATTTCATCAATGATGATCAGCTGGGCTTTCTTAAGGTTCTTAAGCCGGAACCCTGCGGTACGCTTTGTTTCCGCTGTATCCAGGATCTTGACCAGGCTGACCATCTTTTCAAAGCATACGGTATAACCGCTGTTGATGGCATGCAGGCCGAGGCCTGCAGCAACCATGGTCTTTCC
>Ga0153942_1000501_pt1 | contig 15453 bp, 18 predicted proteins | sample TSNJ026MetaG_FD_104731 | JGI IMG/M metagenome (GOLD analysis project Ga0153942, IMG submission 104731) | Attine ant fungus gardens microbial communities from New Jersey, USA - TSNJ026 MetaG | ecosystem: Host-associated > Fungi > Mycelium > Unclassified | place: USA: New Jersey, Brendan T. Byrne... | reverse complement strand
CCTTGAAAGTTTCTTTATCATTTCACTGAGAAAGCATGCATTCAAAAGTACGCTCGATAATGCTTATGACGCATTGATTAATTCCATTTCGGATGTGGCCCAGGATCATCTGAGCATCGCGGAAGCAATCTCTTCTCAGATCATTGAAGTTCTGCAAGCTTTGGTCAAAAGGAATGACGAAGCCAAGAAAAAGGTTCTTTTAATTGTTAGCCTTGAAAATCAAGACACAACGCTCATAGCTCACAGGAATTGCATTTCTTCCACAAGATCCTAGCGGAAAGAGATCGCATCTACGCGGAACGCCAAAAGGTATGGCTCCATCTTATGAAAATCGTCATCCTGATAAACAATGGCTTGGAAGAACAAGCAGAATGCAAGTGATGTCATATTGTCATTGGAAGTGAAATTGACTTAGATGTTGTCACAGTATGATGCTGATTGTGAGGAAGTGGAAACTCTGAGGCAAAAACAAGTATGCCAAGACCTCCCACATCTAAATGTATTTACTCAGTCATATCCTCAGGCTCGGGCGCAGGATGAGAGACATAAAGGTCGCGCAGCCAAGCAAGCAGAACAACAGAAGACTGATATGCTCAATAGCAAGAAGTATGTTTCGATAGCTACTATTAATTCCTCGTCCGTTACTCATCTCATGGTCACCAGTACTTACCTGATATCTACAGCAGTAACGAATCAGATGAAGGATAAGTTCTATACTGCGGATATGCCTAGTGTACAGAATGTAAGTTGTTGACAATCATGCTTCTATCACCGAATTGAATTAAATCCCAGGAATTCCGTGAGTCCGAGCTTCTAATGTGATATATAGGGACTTGAATGGGTCTAGAGCGTCTACAGACTCGACTAGTAGAACGTCTCGTCAAAATTCTGGTCTATGGCCAAAGCCTCCAGCTCGGTCACCTGGACAATCTTAGGAATAGGATTCATAGTGCAGAAGTAAAACTCAACCAGGTCAAACCTTCTCAGGATCAAATTCTCTTCATCAATCACAACATTCGGCCATTCAGTGTGCCGGGCGACTGGAAATTCGAGCCTTGTGTCCTTCATTATGATATAGTACGCCATTTTTCAGACGAAACCTTCGCCGAAGTTCTGATATCACGATCCAGGATGACATGAGCGTCGAGGCCGCCCCAAAGATTGTCCTACAGAATAAGCTCAGCCGTTCTCGAGTCAGCTTACAGGAGCTTGAACCTCTGATTTCGTCCACGCGTTCGTGATTCTTTGTCGAAGATGCCAATTATAATCTATCAATTCTTACAGAATCTGATTTTGATCGGCTATATAAAAAACTCCAGGATTGTAAATTTGATCACTCAATCGGCGAAATAGATAATGTTGTTGACGTAAGTCCCAGTTCCTGTCTTATTTCAAGTTTACCTTTCAAACAGTTGATGACTTCCACTGTAGGACTTTCTGGATGTGCAACACCAGCTGGTAACCTATCATAACTCCCGGTGTATCTTGGACGCTGAGATTAAGACTATCACATCGGCAGTTGGAGGTAGGAGAACTATCCACGGTAATCTTCAATGACTGAGCTCAACAGCCTAGAAGATGAGGGTATACGCATTCCTCACGCATTCAAAGAGTCTTCTTTCTCTATCCCGACCCCATGTGGATATTGTGAGGTATGTCATTTGATCTCAGTTTTGTCGGTCTTTGCTGAAACTTGATGATGGAGTCTACCATCTGGGGCTTAAGCAAACAAGGTAAAACATGCAAAGCTTGCGGACTTTGTGTCCATACCAAATGCGAATTGAAGGTGAAAATATCCATACGAGTGCCTTCTTGTCCTGAATCTGGTTCCAGGTTCCGGCGGACTGTCCAAAAGGCATACCTACCGAGCCTTCTGTCTCCCGTTCGACTATGATATCATCCCGCATTAGCACGGCCGGTGAGGGCTAATGGAATACTGATTTTGGCTCGAATTCTTACGTTAATTGCAGTTCCTTCCCCTACAACACCAAGTCTGTCATCCTCTGATTTGCCACAAGCTCCACAGGAAGAAAGTCACCACACGGCCACAGTCCTCTTTGACTTCACACCTTCCTCAGAGTTTGAATTGAGCGTTCGCGGTAAGTCTATCCTGCTGACCCTTTTATTCATAAGCTCATGGCTTGCAGAGGGGATGTCAGTTCGAATCTTGGAGCCAGACGATGGTTCTGGCTGGGTGAAGGTCAAAGATCCGAGTGAGAAGAACGGACTCGTCCCGGCTTCATATATAGGCACTGGCGACAAGTCGCTGGAAGGAAGATCCACAATCCAGGGGAGTAGCCGACGAGGTCAGTGGCTCTAGACTGGTGTCCGACTCCGAGCTTCTATTGAATCATGGGATCTTTTTAGTGCGAGCAATATATCCTTACGAGCCCCAGGGTCCGGATGAGTTGGGGCTCTTTGAAGGCGAAATAGTTGAGCTGAGTGATCAAGGACAAGACTATGGGATTGGTTGGTGGGAAGGTACGGATAGTGGCTCGTTAAGCAGATAATTTCTCATGCAGCTACACTAGGTTTCAATTCCAAGGGACAGAAAGGGATCTTTCCCAGTAATTATGTATGTCTTGTAATGATCGTCATCCTTCCCTGGCTCAGAGATTATCAATATAGGTCGAAGTCTTGTAACGAGTTAGAGTGGTGGTACATGTTGCCATGTATTATTGGATTGAATGTTGACTGAACGCATGGATCTTGGAACCCATGAGTTTCTCGTAAATGTGATAGACCCTAGGAGGAAGACATTGCCATCTCACGTCAAGTCTTGTCTGCATCGCAGAAGGTACACAACATTATGTCAGAAAATCTATCGGATAAGCTGAACAGGTGGCGCGAATGCAGTTTGCCTAATGTCATCTGGTATCAGAGAGTGAAAAAGCCACTCTCTCATATTCATGAGTACAGGATCTACGAAGATGAGAAATATGCTTGTAGTTGTGCTTCTCAAGAGAGGCACCAAGTCTTCCAAAAAAGCACGACATCGAAAACGGCGAGCAGTCTAATGAGCACTCATATCAAGGTTGTGCAGAGGCAAATTTTGTGCTTGTTTCCTGACACTGCTGGTACATGAAGAGTAATCATGAGAGCCATAAGAGCCGAAATGGACGATGTGGACTAGGCGGTATTGTATGATTAAGGACATCATGTGGCTTCACTTCAAATCAAGGTTTTGTAGCTTTCAGAACCCTGCTTCAACTACAAATCAATTGCCGCAGAACCCACCTGTTATTTGCCACTTTCCGTATACTCAGACTGATGATCACCTGCACCTGGAAAGATAGATCATGGTCCCACCAAAAAGGAATATACGTATATGGGACAGCAAATGCAATACGAAAGCGAAAAAATATCATCATCTCCCACCGACCAGAGGCTGACGCATAAACGGTCCATTCGTGCCCATGTGGTTTGTATAAGCTCCCGGTGACATGGCCGAAAGTGCTTGTAGGGATGTCATGGTCATACCAGCTTGCTGAGGTCCTCCGATTGATCCTGGAGTCTGGCTATGAAGATCCCGAATAGAGCTTCGGTCGTCGCGCTCAGCAATCGTTGCACCGCCTCGTGAAGGATCTGTAAAACCGTTTGTGACAGAAAATGTCTGCCCAAGCCCATAGAGCTTCCCAGAGTATTCATTGTCATCGATTTGATCGTTGAAGTAAACCTCCTTGAGCTTGAAGAACGTTTGCGAGGTTAAAAGGGAGTCTGAGCCCGCTTGGTGAGATGTACCATGCCGTATCACCTGATAATTGCCAGTGGGGGTCGGGAGTAAGTTTTATGGTTGAAATGGAAGACGTACACCGAGATCATCCGCAACGTCTTGTAGTCCTCCTTTCAGCTGTTTACACGATCGCATAAGAAATTTGATGTCATAGACAGTTGGGAACCACGTCCGGAGAAGGGAAAAGAAATCATCTTCAGTAGTTGGCAGAGATTCAGCGGTGAGGAGTTTAATGAAATAACCAAAATCGTAACCACTTTGAGATAGGCTTGAGCACTGGATTTTCTGTAGGATGTGCGACTACCAACCTGTGGAATGATATCCATCTCGTGTCCGGCATCAAGACCAACCCAGATGTGATCATGAGTTCCGCAAAATTATTGGGCAAGATTCCGTATTCGGCGTGCTGCCGGAAGTCTATTCCCGATTTCTGAAGAAGGTCTACTGACTCTGGAGCATACATGTCGTCACTGAACATCGATCCGCATACCCATTAGCAGGCGCTTCACCGACGCTAAACCTTCACGCACTCAAGGTTGAACCTGAAGTTGAATTGCCAGGTGCCGCATTCCTCTGGCTGATTCCCATTTTCATTGGATAGCGTTATTCCAACCTGGATGATCTTCAGTAGGTCTACATTGCATCGCATTGTCTGATAATGATAATCAGAAGATGTCTTAAAAGCCCCTATAGGCCTCGCAACCACGCCCGGAAACTCGGTGTCCTGTCCAGAGCGCAGTTTATAAAAGCCTGCCGACAACCTATACATTACACGCACCAGAGCTACGAAAGGATAGTTGTCAATTAATCCTCGGATGTTCTCCATCTCAGCCTCGAGGTTTGCCGACCAGACATCTCGTATCGCTGGTCCATCACTTCTGTTCGCCATGTTGACGACGACTAGGTCAAACCGATTATGTAATTTGATGACCTTTCTAATTATGTGACACACATCAAGCGCAAACGCCTGGAACAAAAAAAAGCGACATTTTGTTTACGCTGATCCGGCTTCATAGGTTTGATAGAGAAATTCTACAGTGATTTTGAGTGCAGAGCACACAATATACAGAAGTCTCACCTCAGAACCAATGAGCATGAAGAAAAAATGTAAATGACTTTTCTCAAAATGGTGCAAGTAGCATGAGTCATTTTCTGGAGTAGCCGTAGAAAGACTTTGTTGTGACGGATCTACATTCTTGCTTTCTAACCTCTCGTACAGTCATGGCATGGACAATTTGATCGATGATCTAATCTAGCAAGTCTAGGTCGCTATCAAAGGTAACAAGTGGGTATATAAACTCAAACCAGGTCAAGTGGGCACAAGATTGCATGCTGCACAACTACAAATAGATGAATGGAGAACTAGTAAAAGATCAAACGCCAATCTCCGAAAGCTAACTCAAAAAGCAAGAAAGCGACACAGAAGATCAAATAATCTAGACACACAGGGATATATAGATCAAAACCAAGCCATATAGCTCGTTTCTTCCAACTCGGACATCAAAGCACCGTGGTCAAAATTGAATTTTTCATCCTTGGCAATCCTAGGTGAAGAGGGCACGAACAAGCTCCGTATTCGCCGTGTTGAACTGACAGGAGCCGCAAGGAACGAGAATTGATGCCTCTCATCAACACTGTCAACCACACTCGAGAAATGGTATATATCAGGTAAAGAATCAGCCGGTCCGATCGTAGCTTCCAGGCTGCTAGGAGAGATTGGACTGGCACTACGAGTCTCAGTCGTTTGAGATGAATTCGTGGAAGTAACCGGAGAAGAACCAATGCCACGAGGTCGATTGGTAGATGCGTTAAGTCCCATTCGTTCTGCGCGGTCGCCGAGAAATGAATGTGCTTGTGCAAATGACTGTGGAAGAGTTGCAGGGTATGGGTTTCCTATGAGTGGTATCGATGTCGAGGACAATTGGCGCAAGATGGCTCGTCCTTTCTCAGCCAGTTTCATGATGTGAGGCTGTGGAACAAAAATTGCAAATGATAAAAATACAGTGACACATTGCATGACGTACGAGAACTTTGGCACAAAAAGGCAGTACTGACGCTGCCCTGCGAAATAGTTGACATATCCTCTCCAAGTCTTGCAATGCGAACGTCGCGAGAGGCGTTGTAGAGGCACGGGAGATAAATAGTGACAACATGACCTATGTTAGTGTAAACCTCAAATAATTGCTCTTATATGATGGCATCACTAACCGCAGCCGAGAATACATTGAACCAAAAATGCAAAAACCTGACGCTCAGATTTTGTTCGTGTTCATATAGATCATCTACCGTCGCAATCAGGGTCGAAGCACTGAGATATGTTGCTAGCACAGAGGGTGCAAACTCTTGATTCATATCAAATGGCTCAGCGCTATTCATAGCTTGGGTAAAATATCGTCTATGAAGTTGCAAGAGCGCTATATTCGCCAGAATCAAATACGGAATGGTAGACAAGAAAAATACGAGAACAGACCGATTTCACGTCCCATCACCACCAACCCTCTCTGCATGATGAGGAATCTCGGTGTTACTTTCGTGTTTTGTTCCTCTAATAATGATGGCACAGCAAAGTCTCGAACCGATTTATCCAACCCAAGGATATACGTGTAGTCAGGTGGTCGAGCAGTATTTGTCATGGCTTCAAGAATTGGCGAGAGACATTCGACGAAGAAGTCATTCTTCCAGTTGTGATCTGTCAGAAGTGTATCAAGTTCGGATTTAACAAGTGAAATTCCATTGATTGGAGTTCAATTGGCAGCGTGTAGCCAATTTTGGTTGATCCGGAACGAAAATACACAACATTGGCCATATGACAATATTTTGATCCATAATAGTGAACGGTGAAAAATGCAGTTGAACGGATCAAGTATTTTCCATCCCATGCCAATTAGAAAATGATAGGAGTCATATGACGAGAAAAGGAATTTGTGCATCAGAAAATTCCGGATATGGAAAAAATGTTTCTCGACTCACAAACAATCTCTTCTCTTGATACATAGATCCCTGCACCAACATACGAAGGCCGTTTAGCGTCCACGTGGGCTAGCGAGATTGACGGGGGGCGACCGAGTGATAAAGACTAACTCAAAAAGGTCAGAAGTTTATAAACCAAGTCCACAAGAGACGATGAATTTCAAAAGGAGTTGGAGATAAAGAAAGGCAGCGATAGATGATGCAATGATGAGATCGATATGGAAGTACAACAAGCAGCCGTAGGATCATATATCATGGTATTTGAGTAAATGGAACCAGGTGATGCGTACCATGCGACAATCCATATTGAGGAGTTCCCAGAAAATTGCGCGTCGTCGCTCGTGTTCCTCTGGTATGGTTTTCGAACCACGAGCACCATCTCGATCTACAAAAGGAACGACATTTCAAGGAAAATGACAGCAAATTCATGAAACATACGTAGACCCAACTTGTCAACACCGTAACAAGAGTCAGGGTGATGCACAAAACCCATAGATTATACACATACCCCTTGCGCTAGCTTAGCCACAAAACCCATCAAATTCCATGCATATCCTACGGCCTTTTTATTATCAGAAAATATGAGGTGGTAATATATCATGAAGAACTAGAGCGACAGTCATCATTGCAGACCCCATTGGACAGAAAGTTTCCGAAGGGCGTACCAGTGCGTGTAATACATCAAAATCGGGTTCTTCCATCAATGGAATCTCACAAACAGACGCTCTTGCTAGGTGGTGATATGCCTCGCCATGAAGTGATCCGAGAGGTTTTTTGAGATCCACCAGTGAACCGATAGAAAGTACCATCAGTAACAATGCTAATCTCCGTGGACTCAGATCCTTGATCGGAGTTGTATAGCAGTAATTCAGTAAATTGGGAAGGAAGGTCTCCGCCGTGTCCATGTTAAACCTACATCAGTAATCAGCATGGTCTATCAAGGACAAAGACAGCATGGGCACAGAATGATATCTGGTGAACAAGAAGTATGTCCAGAGTTGCAAGGCAGAGGAGGAGGAGGATTGATTCAAGTATGTAATGGTGACGTACTGCCAAAGTGCATTATTACGGGCTTCCGCGCACACCATCTCTGCTTCTTCACGAGGCGGGAGAGCATCACGAATCCTCTTTCGGATACTCAAATCGACCATCCACGGGAAAGGGAACGTTGAACTGAGCTGTAGGATGTCAGGTGGTACTTCTGGCGGAGTTTTTTCTCGCCGAACCACAGCGGAAGACGCAGAAGAGGCATCGTTCCCTGTCATCCTAACTCCTCCTGCTCCATCTGCTGCTGTTGTTATGACTGTTGTACGAGGCCCGAGGGAAAGTGCTACGACAGAGTTCGGGAGAGAACGGTCGTCTTGTGGTAGTGATAGTGCTGTTGATGAAGATGCTTCGGAGGTCAAGGTTGACGGAGGCAGGAGCGGAGCAGTCCCATAGAGTTCTTGTGAGGTCTTGATTTTCAGCAATTCAGGTGCCAACAGTGGATGTGGTTGATTAGAGCATTTTTGCTGAACTTCTTCCAATGCTTCCTCGAGTTGTCGAACGCGATCACCGAGTTCAGCAATCTTGTCGTGTAGAGTCTCAGTGTTTGCAAGAATGAACCTAAGTAATGTACGAAGAGATATAAGCAGTCAGTCAGATTCGGCGGACCTGGAAAAAAGATTACCGGCTGCCTCGACCTGCTGTCAGGGCACCTAGGAAGCCAGATCTTAAATCATGGGCGTCAAGACTAGCGCCATTTGATCACTTACCTTCTGGACAAAGACTCCCGCAGCCTCGCTTCACACATGACTGAAAGAGATATAGCAAAGGTACAAGGCCTGAAACAGAGCCAGAGACTCACTTGACAAGGAAAGACACGATCACACTGTACAACGACGTTAGAAGTCAGGTGTGCCCGTCGCAATCGGCTACTAAAACTTGCCTTTAGTTTGAGCCTGGAGAAGAAAGATGTTATATTCGATAGTCGATGAGAATAGGAGGTAAATGAATATTAGTACCTGCGACATTCCTTACATGAGAGTTTGCGGCTTCGATCATCCCCTCGAGCTACCCGTGTTATAGAGGTGGATTCCAGTGCTAAATTTGGGCCACCAAGATGATTCAAATGCTGAGAAGAAGCTTTGGGCATGGTCTGGTTACTGGTAGGAGATACAATGGAAGGGGGCGAGTCTGACGATAGTCCAGTAAAAGAACTCGATCCTCTCGGTCGTTTATGAGGACGTCCCAGGCACCCCGTATCAATCGGGAGCATGATAGGTGGAACCCTGCAAAATCAGATGGAGGGTTGGGGGATAAGGTGTGAAGAGAAGAAAATCGAGTTGAATGATATAAGATGCACAGTACGGACACAGGTCAAGGTGGAGGTAGAGAAAGAAGGAAGAAGGGAGGCTTTCTTCGGCCAGCCAACCCGTGACTTCCGCATCTACAAGCTTCTGGGCGCCTGTCTTCCGGGACATTTTGACTATGTAAACGTCTACTTCACTTACAGATAAGTCGACAAAATAATTCGCTATTCAGCATCGCGCAATTTGACGCCGTATAGACTGCAGAACTGTGGCGGAACAGTTACCTCCTCGGGTATGAGAATAGAAAATAACCGGCCCTTGCGATCAACGATCCGAGATCGGGATCAAGAAGTTTCCCACCTGTGTATCCAAGATTCTTGGTCACCTATGCACAGACAGAATAGCAGGCTGGACGGTGCATATCCAGTGGCCGAGAAAGTGTTACGCAAGAGAAAATCCTTTCACTATCTCAGTTGTTTATATCACATCTTTTGACCACCGCACTTCACAAGTGACAGACCATTCAGCTGGTAGTACAGAACATACAGTCCTGCGATGGGGAAGCATCGTGCATCAACAAATTAGATCGGCATCCGTCTCAGACAGCATCAACTTCAGAACTTGCGACATCTGCGAATGCAAATCCTCTTTTACAAATCCACCGGGAGAATTAATTTTGTTCACAGCTTGCGCAAAGTGAAGAGCCAGAAACCACTCACTAGCTCGATAAATAGCCTTCTCGTATTCTTCATTCGCCCGCTTCATCTCTTCTTCAAGCACTTCCAGCCTCTTGGCCTAAAAGAAGAGCAGTCAATCATCCGGACCATGGATTTACCCTTCTCTGCAACTCATAATCATGCCCCAACTCATCACAGAAACCCTATATATCAAGACTAGAAGTAGATATACTCACCTGCGCTTGCTCGGGCTCCGGTTCCGGCAGTGAATTAATCAAGTAGTCAATTTGCTTGGCCTTTACAATCAAATCCGTCACCAGCTCCCTCTTATTTGCTTCAAACACCTCTGGTGAATCGTATTTTTCCGGATTCCGTTGTTTTGTGATCGGTACATCAGATGAGACTTGAACAAAGTTCGACCGAGTCGTGAGGTATGCTATCGTGTTTGCCATGATTACAAGTATCTATGAAGAATCCCGAGAGAGAGAGAGAAAAAGAGGGAGAGAGCTGAATAAGAAAAATACAACGCAGAAAAAAATACAATATACAACCTGTTGGATTTCATCCTGAAGTTGAGTTATACGGTCCATATGCGATAGTTCCTGTAGCATTGCGCTGCAGCCAGGCAGCCAAGTTTTCCTGAAAAAGAAACTGCAGCTTTTTGACCAAATTTGAAATTCAGCCGCTTTTATCGGAAGAATTCCTTCGAAGCCTTTTGGTCTTACGTTTTGCGATGTCGGTTCTTAAAGAGGTGTCGTTCGCGCAAATGGAATATCGTGAGCTCGTGGGTAACCGAAGCTCAGATCATGAACAAGTCTAAGTATTTGGTTACAGCCATATGATGTCGCCCGAATCAGCGCCTCTGATCACGCGATTTGTCTCATAAATATATAGGAAAAATAGTTCTCAACGTCCTCCCAATCATATTTCGAATTCTCAAATTCGATACTCACCCTCCCGCTGCCATAAATACTACCTACACAAAACCGGGAATCTCGACTCTCCCGCCTATCCGCTCATTCCGACCAAGACATGAAACTTAATCAATGATCACCAGAAGCACTGCCAAAAAAATAAAATCAAGGTCAACTTATTGCTTAATCTCTAGAGCCTCCTTCGAAACTAGACAATTCCTCATAGTCAGTCCTAATTCACAACAGGTTATGATTACACTCCATTCAACTATGTAGATGACGCAAATATTAGTAAGTTTGCCCGAGAAACCTTCAACCCCGTCCCGTGATTCTACTGCTATTAGCACGTGTTCCAGCCATTCCATATCCTCTGCCTTGTTCCGTTCTTCATCATAACGACAGATAGATTGCATATAAAAACCTTTCCTCCGCGTTCTGAACCACTGCTTCGCATTCTTTCATGACACAAACACACCAACCCCACCAACACCTTTGAACAGAGCTAGAACCGAACGCTTCCCGACCACGATTGCAACCCAAACAACTAGTAAAAATGCATGAAACTCTGATTGTTATTCACACTCAGTGCTCCCAACTCAAAATTGATGGTATCCACGGCTCCAATCTTCGATGTCCATGGCGGTAATTTGACAGATGGACGAGAAGTAGGTAACACCGCAATATGGGGGGAATACAATCCTTGTTCGCTGTTTCCTTTTGAATCTCCACCGTTCCTGCCGTTCCCAGGGAGACACTGACCAACGCTTGTTGCTCTGGACGTTGATGAATCTGTTCCATTGGAATATGCCGTCGTATGAACGTTGTTGCCGTATACCCCTCCTGCTGCTGCTACTGTGTTACCACTCGTGTATCCATTGTACTGCCCACTGCCATTTTTAAGATGCATTCCTCCCACACCACCAGGACTCGATGTCCGGGTCCTTCCAATACCTTGCGAAGCCGAGTACCCACTGGCGTCGGCACCGCCATGAGAGGTGTATCCAACTGTAACGCTATTACCAACACCATACAGGCCCAAAGGAGTGGTATCAGGAAGAACGGCACATGAAGCATTAACAATCGGGGGTGGAGACCAATCGTGTGAAGGTGGACATGATTCTGTAACTGCAACTTGTTGAAGACCATGTGAAACTTTTCCCACCCCGACATTGGTTGAAGTCAAGCTCTTCAAATTCCTCCTGCTGGAACAATTACATGGTTTACGCAGCGGGAACATTGTTTTCGCAATTTGGTGCGCTTCTGCAATACACTGGTCTAAACTTTGATGTGTATGCATGAAAGGATCATCTACGAGTTGAGACGGAGATCGACGTTCAAAGTCTTCAACTTGAGTCGTTCCATTCTCGTTGGTGTGGCGGAGAACGACGATTGGAAGTTCTTGCCCATTCATCCAACGATTGTAGATGTCCATAGCTTTTTCTGTCATGGTTTCCAGGATCGGCTGTGCAGTGGTATGAATTCTTCAGCTGATGAAGGAGATCAAAAGAGACTTGCCAGGATCTGTAAAGCCCGCGGACAGACATCTTTCGCTGCTCTAAACAAGAGTCTCGCTCTCTTTAATTCCTGTAGCGTTGCGGGGGACAAGCATGTAAATGGTGCTCTTGACACCAACACGCACAATGCAACCTGGAATGCACCAAAGTCACAATAAAATTGATCGCAAACAAACGTTTCTCATAAACTCACGGTGGCAGAAAATGCATTCGACCAATACCACATGATTCTAGCAGTCTTGTCCGGTTCTTGCTGGAACAGCTCCTGGACCGTCGCAATCATCCTCGACGCACTCATGAAAACTGCTACGATTGACGGCGCGTGCTTGTGCCGCCGGTTGAGCGCCTCTTCTGGACAGCTTAGTGCACGAAGAAAATAGAACCGATGGAGTTGTAGTAAAACTAGAAGAAAGTAGAATTAGCAATGATCGACACGGATCGACGTCATCAGAGAGTGACAAAAGTGGTATACTTGGGGGTGGTATATGAACACACTGAAAATTTTGTCAACTCACCGGCTTCGAGTGCAGTTCCGAGAAACGCTCGGTGCATCATCATAGACGTTGATGATGATTTTTCTTTGTCTCTAAATGGCATTGGAATGGGGAAATCTCGAATGGTTTGGTCAAGGTCTAGGATCTCTCGGTACTCTTGCCCAGGTTTACAAATAGCATCAAGAACTGGAACAAGGCATTGTTGATAATATGAATGCTTCCATTCTTGCCCTGTCAGCATTGAAAAGAGAATGTAATTCTGGAAAGGAAAACGAGGACGAAGAAACAACTCACAAAGATGTGATGTGCCTTCTTCGGGGTCAGGTGTATACGAGGGCCTTGGACAATCTATATGATGAATCGAAAACGATGAAGGTCGGCCAAGAGATAAAGACTAGTTTGTCAGCTGTCAGCTTTCCGACAAAGGAGGAACAAAATGGGCAAAGCTCACTAAGCGGGCATCGAGATAGAGCAACTCCCAAAAAAGGGTTTTCCTTTTGTCTACCTCCTCGGGAATCACCTTGGATTTGCCACTGTTGCGGTCTGCCGGAAAAAAACAGAACGTCAAGTGACCACTCATCAGGACTTCCTGTCTATGACTTACGCAAACCAATCTGGTTGAGGTAAGCGGCGGAGAAATTGACAATAACCAAAAATACTCACAGTTTGAGCCAGCTTTGCTACTAAACCCATGATTGTCCATGCTTCTTCAAGTGCCTTCTTTCCATCGCTCCATACGGCAAGGAACCAGACCTCGTAGGAGAGTGCGAGAACTGTCTCCACATTAGTGTCTTCCATAATAGAAATTTCACATAAAGAAGCCCGGCCAAGAGCGTGGAAGTGAGATGCACGAGACTCAGCCTCGAGATGTGCATTATGCAAATGATGTGGGGTGGAGGAATGTGAGGAGCTTGATGATGGGACGTCAACGATACAGGCAATGGAAAGAATCATGAGTAAAAGGGCAAGGCGGCGAGGGTCGATGTCCTGAATGGGTTTAGGTGATTCGTCTGGAGAAGCATAGATATGATGAAGTAGAAGTGGGAAGAATGAAGCAGAAGGGTGAGGGTTGTATTGCCACAGAGCGTTGCGCCATGCCTGATCCCACAGTCGTTCAACCTCTTCCCGAGAAGGGAGTTGAGAACGAATGTGTTCGCGCATGGTGAGGTTGCGCTCAGGGCTGTTATGAAGATAACCAAGGAGAGGAAAGGAGGACTGGAAGTGGCTGACATCTGGCTGTAACGATGTCAAGTCGAATGTGATTGAATTTCCCTGCGTTGGATAAACATCAGCGGGTGCCACTAGGGCGATAGGTGTGGCGTAACGCACGGATTGTATGATACATGGAGGACTGCCAATTCGCATGACCGCGTCGCCGATAGCCACATTGTTGTTGCCACACTTCTGACCATCAGACGACGGTAAACCATTAAATTTCGCATCCTTGTCCTGTGTGTTGCCCGGAGTACCATTGCTGGAGTACAAACCCATGGTACTTTTGATTGTGGTTAGCTCGGGCGCTAATAAAGGAGAGTTGGGGTTGTTGGATCTTATTGAGTCTTCTAGGTGGCGAATTCGGTCACTCATTTCCTGAATCTTGCCATGAAGCTGCTCAGTATTGGCGAGAATGAACCGGGTGCCTTTGCCTGATACGAGGACACCTAAATGATGACATACTTAGACCCAAATTGAAAGGGATTTGGGGATATGCCGTACCGTCCGGACAAATTTCAGCACAACCGCGTTTCTGTGCACATGGGCACTTAGGATGGCGGAAATTTATGATGGTATGGGCGTACCTTGCAGGAGGCACAGGGAAAGTTGCGATCACACTAAACATGAATCCGTCAGAGCCAGTGGGCAGACAATAAATGGGAGATGAACCTTGAGCTTGAGCCTTGCAGGAGAAGATCAGATGTTTATTCAGCATTAAACTAACATGCTGGATCTGTGCTCACCGGCGGCATTCGCAGCAGGAGAGTGGGACCTGTTGCAAAACCTCAGTGTGCTGACAACACGGGCCTGGCGATTCAGCTTACCTTTTTTCCGCTAGGCCTCCTCGAGAGGCCATCTGTGATGAAGATGTGATCTATGGATTGACCCGGGGCCCTGGAGGAGTGCACAACCTCTGGTGCATCGTATTCGCGACTTTGGATTGTGCGCTGTCGCTTTGGGGGAGGGGGGGAGGCACTGGGCATGGTGCGTGTTTCTCGGAGAGAGCGATGGTAATTGGGGCGATAACTACTTGCTGACCAATCATTCTAAGTATAGTCGCAATGTTGGTGACTGCGAAAATCGCGGAAACACTTGTCGCTGTCGGATGCTGAATCTTGTTGGCGCACGCGCTGAGTCTTCGCCGCTGCCGTCTCTTTGCCTGCACGCTGCCGTCCGTGAGCATTCACAAGGCTGACGAACCTGAATCTCACGTGATGTTTCCTAAAGCATCGGACTTTCTGAATGAGGATACTGCCACATTGTCTACTATCCCCGATTTGTTGCCTGCTTTCTGTAGCTCATCGGATCAAGAATTTCACTCCGCCGTCTCCAGTTTTTGAGGGTTCTGGCCCCCGGTTTCTACTCAAGTCCTGTTTCCCTTTGTTTTGCTGCAGCGCTTCCTGTTAACATCCCAACGATACAGCACTGGTTGGACAGATTTGAGACCCTCTAGCTACAGCTGATTTACAATGAGTGAGTCGCTTGGTCAATCATGCATGAGTCAGATGAAACGCACAGACTGTCATTTGGACTTGAGCTTAGCGATTGTGATCAGAGCTATAGACCCTATTTTATGCTACCTCTGACACTGCTGATGCGTATATTTGTATGACTACTCTTTGAAGCAATTTGTCTCCCACCAAAT
>Ga0153942_1000499_pt1 | contig 15464 bp, 15 predicted proteins | sample TSNJ026MetaG_FD_104731 | JGI IMG/M metagenome (GOLD analysis project Ga0153942, IMG submission 104731) | Attine ant fungus gardens microbial communities from New Jersey, USA - TSNJ026 MetaG | ecosystem: Host-associated > Fungi > Mycelium > Unclassified | place: USA: New Jersey, Brendan T. Byrne... | reverse complement strand
GGGCGAGTTGCATTGTTGGAACTTTTTGAAAAATTGGACTAATATCGGTCCAATTTTTTTTATCTTTTTTGGTGCTTTTTTCACCTCATTCAGCATTGTTCTTAATAAGTTATTCTCTCAATAAGACAGCTCTATAATGTGTAGTCAAAAGCGTTCATCTCGAAACTGAACCGTTTTTTAGTTTTTATTCAGCTGGATGAGGTGAAAAAAGCACACAAACAATAGAAAGGATTTTTGATCACATGAGCTTAAGTATTGGTGAAGTTACTAAAAGAAGTGGTGTTGCACTTCAACGAAAACTTGCGAAAAACCAACAATCAGAATTAATTGACTTTAACTTGAAATTTTTTGAAAAAATCAAAAATAACGATAATAATCAAGACATTTTTATCAACAAAAACGAAATCAAGGTAAATGCTGTTGCTGGGTTTAGCAAGTTCAAATTTAAAGGCGAAGCCTACGATAAGCAAAATAAAGTTGATAAGAACACCACAAAGCTTCTAATTCATTCAACTTCAATTGTTGGTGAAACTAATGGGGGTAAATCATGGTTGATCGAGATCCCCTTTAACAGAGGAATTTGCCTAGCAATTTCCAAAAAGTTTATCCCCAAAATCAAAGATATGCAATTATCGGAATTGATTAACTCTAAAACTGATCAAATTTTAGAAATCTTTTGACATTTAAACCACAACGTTGTTTTTTACAAGCTAGAGAAGAATGGGTTTGGTTACATCGGGAAAAAGAAATTAACCTATCTAGCTTCATTTATCAAAACCATCCATCTGCTAGCAGTTACAGGATTGAAATGAGACTCCCAAAAAATTTCTGTTGTTAAAATTATTGAAAATAATCTTATTAAAGAACTTAGAAATAACGATGATCCTGATGGTGAAAATCTCCTAACTATGGATGATATTTTCATTCAATTGAAGGAAAATCGCCGCATAAACTTCAAAGCAATCAAACGTTCAGAGCTAAAGAATCAGGAAAGAGCTAACCTGGTTAAACAAGTCTCCCGACCCCCTGATCAAAATGATTTATATCGAATTACGAATGATATAAAACCCCTAGAAGATCTTGATGCCCAATTAGAGTTAGCCGAACGTTTAGAAGAATGAACTTAAAACTGCACAAATAATCACGTTTTTAACAAAGCGTTTTTTTAGAACGAAAAAATTTTTTGGGCAGTTTTTCAAGTAAATGAATAGGTTGATGGTTAGGTTAATGAATAGGTTGATGGTTAGGTTAATGAATAGGTTGATGGTTAGGTTGATAAATAAGTAAATTGTTAAGTAAATTCAGAAACGAGGTAACTGAGATGAAAGCTAAGGAGGTGAAAAAATGGCAAAAACAGAAAATAGAAGTGGACAAGATTCCAATATTAGAATTAGTCAAAGTACGGAAAAGAGTCTTGATCTATTAAAAGAACTTGCAAAAACTAAATGAAATATTGAAAGTCCTAGTCGAAAATGACTGATTGATTTTGCAGTTCGAAAATTAATCGAAATTTTAGAAGAGGATTAAAATGATTGAAACAGATTTGAAACGTTGCAAAGTTTGCGGATTAGAAATTCCTGAAGGTGCGGGAATGATAATTTTTCGTAGTTCAGAAAATGAATGATACTATGACAAAGCTTGTTGAGCTAAAGAGAAAAAGCAAAGAGACAAGGTTGCGATGTTTAAAGGTTACAAAAAAGGACCTTGAATGGTTGAGGAAATCGATTTTTCAGCTTATGACAAAAACCCATGACGCCCTTTTCACGTCAGAAAAAAGCGCTATTTCAACACAAAAAAAGAGGGCAGAGAATATCTTAAAAGTTGCTTTAATCCTGATAATAATGATCTTTGAATGGGGTCTGATGGGATTTGTTCTTGAGATTCTGATAGTGGGTCTATTTACTTTTTACTAGATAAGACCAATAATAAATAAAAAAAACAGTCTTAACGACTGCTTGGTTGTTTGTCCTTCTTAGGTACAGGTTATTCAACCACTAACCCTTTTAGTTTGCAAATTAATATTAACATAAATCTATATGGGGGTTACTATGATGAAAATTAATATGCCAAAAACTTTGACCGTTGGAATTGATCCAGCGGGTATTGGCACAACAGGCGTGGTCATTAAAACTTTTAATGGTCTCTATCCGCAAACCCGCACCACCAACATCACCGCCACTAATTGTGTAGATGCTGCAGAGTTAATTATTCAATTTATCGATGGTGTTAGATATTCAATGGAGGATTTTATTTTGGGAGATGTCATCGTCGAAGTGCCGCATGGCGGGGCGGAAAAATTTCCCGAAATCAAAGCCACACGCGAACTAGTTGGAATTTTGAAGTGACACTATAAGTCCAGATTCAAAGGTCACTTGCCTAATCATAAAGACAAGAAGCTATTGGGTGAACTTAAAACAAAGGAAAAAACCACTTCCCACATTAGGGACGCAAAAGCAATTATGGATGCACATTTTCATGAAGATCAGCGTCATTTGAGTTGCGAAAATTATCGAGGAGGTGATGCACGTGCAAAAAATAAATAAAGAAGACTTGAACGGAGTCTTGACTGTCATTGGTCAAGTAACTTCGAATGATGTAAAAATTGATGAAGATGGTAATAATGAAGTCGCCTTAAGACTCAAATATTCTCGCACCACCATTTTTGTCTTTGAATCGACACCACTGATGGTTAAAAGATTACAGAAGTATCAAAAAGGTGATGTTATTCAAATTTCTGGCCATTTCATCAATGAGTGGTTTCCTGGGCAAAGAAAGTCCTCGTTACCAATTATCACCAAAGTTATTAGTGCTAAAAAACTAGGTTTATTAAAAACTTAGTTTTTTTATTGCGTTTTTCAAAAAACCTGCTATTTATTAAGACACAAAAAAGGATTGTAAATATGAAAAATTGATTAAAAGCTAATTGAAAACATATCTTAACGTTGGGGTTGACTTGATTGTTGAGTTTATTAAAAGACAGAAAGACAGGTGGTCAATAATGAAAAGAAAAGTTATCAAGATAGATAAAGATGGCAAGGAAATGAAGGATAAAAAGGGGAATTACATCTTTGAAGAAATCGAAGTTGAAGAACCAAAAAATGATCCTGAACCTGATAAAAAAGCGAATCTGACAGATGTCATGAATGCAATCAACGAATTAAAAGATGGGAATTCTAAATTGACAATTGAAGAAATCAAAAAAATGATTCAAGAAGTTAATTCAGAAACAAATCCTAATCCTGGTGCAAATCCACCAGCAGAACCAACCATTGCTGATTTGATTAAATCAGTTGAAGAGTATGGAAAAAAATTGGGTACTGAACCTGGCATTCGCCAACTTGGCAATCAACCACCAGCTCCCGAACCAGTCAAAACCTCGCTTGGTTATAATCCACGAACTGGAACAATTGATTAATTTAAGGAGAAAAAAAGATGGCACTTGATTTAAAAGTCATTCAAACCGCCTATAAAGGCAAATGAAAATTCGAAGATATGCGTGGAGGAAGTAAAATCGCGATTTTATTTCCTAACGATTTAGTTCAGGGCACGATTGGATTCAATTCTGAAGTCCGTTTCCCGATTATGACCATGCCAAAAAAACAAACCACTTGAAATAGTTCAACTGGTTTTGTGGAAACCGAAGCAGAAGAAAAAACTGTGGAAGGAAAATTATCAGAACCATTCACTGTCTATAACAGAATTGCTGAAATTAATGTTCCTGCTGATCCAAGCACGTGAGCAGCTAATAAAGTTAAAATGATTAATCGGGGAGAAGCTGCGGACATTGACAATTTTGTTCTTAACAAAATTGCCACAAGCACGACCAATAAAGTTGAATTTGCTGAAATTACAAAAGATAATTTTGTGCGATCAATTAATCAATTAAAAAAACAAGCTAAAGCTAATAAATTTGAATTGGAAGAAGCAATTATTTTCATCTCACCAGACGTAGCCACTGCTATTGTTGAATCAAAGGTGGAAACTGTCAATTTGAACTTAGAAACCGTTTCTCCCGATATTACTAGAGTTTTAAACAAATATAGCGTTGTTGAGGCGAACATTGATGACTATGGCTATCAAATGATCGCTTTGCTTCCTACAGCCTTTTCATGACTGTTGGGAATTGAAACCCCATTAACTGTTGGTAAATACACAGAAGGGTCATATTTGAACCAATTGTTTGTTGCCTTAAATCACTTTTATGGTGGCGAATTAGTTCAACCTGAATTTGCAATCGGAGTTACTAAAACCGGAACTGCAAATACACAAACAGTTACTGAAAAAAAAGAAGTTAACCAAAGTAAAAATGGTGATTTAGAAGAATTCAAAAACCAAATTTTAAGTGATTTTGAAAGCAAGTATGATCATTTAAATGAAGGTTTTAGTGACTTAAAAAAAGACATCAAGAAAATGTTAGCAAAAGCTAAGAATTACAAAGATGTTGAAGAAGTTAAGTCTGAGGTTGAAGAAATGTTTCAACCTCAACCAGAAACTCCTGAACCAATTGTAGAAGAAGCTTATCCACTTTCAAAACCAGAAGATCAAGATTCAGAAAGCGAAAACCAAGAATAATGCCTAGAAAGTTACAACCAGTTCAGGTGGTAACTTATAGAAAAAAAATAACCTATAAGAACCCTGAGAATACTTCCAAACCTTTTTGAGACACGATTTTCGGGGTTCTTTTAAGTACGGTGATTTCAATTGCAGCTGGTTTAGCAACAGGTGGGATCGGCGGTTTTGTTATCGAGGGATTGGCGCTTTCAGAAACTGTGGGAGCGTTAGCAGAAGTCTCTTTGCAGACTTTAATAAATTTTGGTGTTAATTTGACAATGGATGTGATGACTCAGCATCTCACCAAAGAAAGCTTGTTATGGGATACGCTTTTTTCAGTGACTGATTTAGGAAAAATCGGCAGAGGTTTTAAATCAGATAAGTTGATCAAGTTGATTAATGAAGCTCACCTTTTTAAAGAAATCGGTTTTGATGAAGAACTTAAAAACTTTTACAAACTAAAACAATTTTTTCAAATGAAAGACGTTATTTTGAAAGATCAAACTAAGATAGCTTTTGAAAAAGTCACTGATGATGTAATTTTTCAAACAATTTTTAAAATTTCTGATTCAGCCATGAAAAAGGAACTTAAAAGTTTGAGCATTGATGAATTACGACGCTATATGGAAATTCAAAGAGTTCTTTATCAAATCAACCCTAAACTGTTCAATATTAATGTGCATTTGAATGAAAAGTTGACGACAAATATTTTAAATAATGAATTAAAAATGAGTTTTGATGACTTTTTAAAACTTGATGATTTAGAAGCTGCAAACGCGTTATTCAAGTTATCAACAACCAATGTTGGTCAAACAACGTTAAGAAATTTGAATCTGGTGAGAATGCAATCCCGCTTTCAAAAATCATTGTTTCAGAGATTTAAAGATTTTTACAAAAATATCAAAAACAAATTGGAAAAACTTAATCCACTTTATTGGATCAAACAATTTTTTTCCGAAGTTAAAGGAGCAATGGGCGACTTTGTTAAACGATTTTATGATGCAGCGGTTGGTGATTTTTGACAAGAACTGACTAGTAAAGCTAAGGATGTGATTAAAAAATATGGTCTAATCCCGTGTCAACCAGATTCCTTTTTGCTTGGTTATCGATTCGAGCCGTTAATTGATGGTTCTGGCTATTTAACAATTTTTAAAAAACCATACGTTTGAAAAAAACAAGCAAGAATAAGTAACTATAACCCTGTTCGAGTTTGAACCAATCTAATCGAAGTGGAACAGTTCGCCACCGCTTCTAGTCAAAACCAGTTTTATTTGGACAATTGAGCGCTTGGTTTTGGGTTCAAACAAGCAAAATTCAAAGTTTTAAATTTTGTTGATCCAAAGTTAAAAAAGATTTTAACCGAGATTAATCATTTTCACCACGAAATTGATAAGTTACACGCAATTATCGAATTGGGTCCAGTTAAGTCGGTCAAAAGCATTAGTGAAGCAAAACTTGAAAAGACAATCAATTTGATTAAAAACCAAACTTTTGGTTTAGGTGCATCTTTATTGCATAAAATTCCAGGATTATCAATTTTTAGTTCTTCAATTTTAAGAAGTCTCAAAAATCAAGCGTGAGATTATTCTTGGTTAAAAAAAGACGCATCAAATCAAACGATTCGGGTGATTAAAAAAGAAAGTAAGGTAATTAAAAATGGCATCAGAAACATTAGTTAAACTTTGAGCAGTTACTAGTTGAGATGAATATAAAAATGAGTGAGCTTCAAGTATTGGTCCATTTGACGATTTAACTGAATATCAAGAGTCTTTAGGGTTTACTTCCCCAGAAGACTTTTTCACCAAACAAGCGATTGCCGCGCAAATTTTAGCCAACGATCGCATTGGCAATATTCTTGAAAGAGTCTATTCAACCAGGGATTTAACCCCACCTGTTCGCCAACAATTAAAAAAGTTTACCTACCAGGCAATTGACTTTGTCCGTGCCAACGACTTGATCATTGTTGAAGATGTTCGCCAACAACAAACCACAATTAACAATCAGCGTTTAGATTCGGGTCTAGTTAACATTGATCGTCTCGAAGACCTGGTTGGTGCGGCAGCATGACGAAGCTTTACTTTAGCGGGGTTGGAAAAGCTTTATGCTTCTTGAGCCCAAACCCAGGACATTCCTTATCTTCTTGATCCAACCCGTTTTTATGACAAAGAAGAAATTGATCATGAACTGTCTTTAATTGATGATCAGATTCAAGTTCAGCAAAAACTAATTGATAAAAAGTTAGCAGAATTCAATGTTCAGATGGAAGAAAAGTTGATTGCTTTTAGAACGGAATTGAATGATGATCCAGATTTAATAGCTAATGTTGGAGATAACTTGACAGAAAATCTTGAATTTATCAACGAAACGGCTAAAAAAATCAACGCTTCGCTAGTCACTGAAAAGTACGTGGAGGAAAAATTGGAACCAAAGGCTGATAAAACAGATTTAATTGGTTTGGAAAGTAAAACTGACCATGCTAAAGACATTGCCACCACCAACGCAAAATTCATTGATTATGAAACTGCAGGTTCTCACAATACAGACGTTAATCGCATTAATCAAAAATTCATTGATTATGAAACAGTGACTGCTCACAAAAATGATTTAACGACTGTGAAATCTAACCTTAACAAAGTCTTTGTTCATTTTATCAATGTGTCTGCAAATTCTGATTTAGTCTACAACTATCAAATTTTTCTCGAAGGGGATGGTTATTATTTGGTGGATTTTGGGATTAGTGTTGGGTCTCAATCCACCTATGATTACAATGGTGCTAGTGGTAGTGTAATTGTGCGTTACAGACAGAATGGTAATCTTGATTATTATCTTTGGACTCCTGGCACGACCAATCGGGACGCGCCTAATAAGTGGTATATTACTTATCTTCAATTTGCTGTTGGTTTTGACAAGGAAATAAGAATCAGGACCCTTAAATATATTGATGGCAGCACTTTAACTAACATTACTCATGATTACACATTAAAAATTTTTGCAAAAAGAATGGGAGATATTCCCGTAGACGTCATGCAAAGCACGTTACCTCCTGAAGTAAGTATAGATATATTCCCTCAACCCCAACAAAAAGAAGTAGTTATTGAACCAGTAATAAATGAGTCAGTCAAAAAAGAAGAGCTAGATTAGATTAAAAAAAGGTAGGTGTTTAAAATGGATGATCACGTATTTCAAATTATCATGTCCTTAATTGCGATAATTTCCACGATCACTGGGGGGACTGGTGCTGTAGTTGGAGTTAAATCGAATTCAAAACATAAAGCTTTAAACAAAAAATTGACTGAAAGAGTCAGTGTAGTCGAAGCTGAGATTACAAATTTAAAAGAAGCTGATCAAAAAATTGAGAAACTTTTGCTTCACATGGACAAAAAAATTGACAAGATCAAAGATATTTTGATTCAAAAGAAGGAGGTAAATAATGCCTAAAAATCCGAACTACAAAGCAAAGGAAAAAGCAGTTTTAGACGATTTTAACGCCCAAAAAAGCGATGAAGCAAATAATGTTAGTTATCGAAGTTCAGAATCGGTTAAAGCTTCAGTTTATAGAGGCGATAATCGGGTTGAAATCAATAAAATTTATGAATTAATCTATGGCGAAGAGAAAACTCTGAGTGCTTTTGAAAAAGCAAAAGTAATTAATAACTTCTTTGCTGATCTTTTTAATGCTGATGACTTTGCTTGAAAAGTAACTCAAAGCAGTAAAATTAATGATCAATTAGGAAACTTACTCTTGAAGTATCTGAACAAAGCTAGTTTTCCTACCAAACTTTGACAAACAAAAACGAAATCTGGTGAAAACGGTCTATTTGCCTTACTCATTAGTAAGGAAGAAGATGGTGACTATGGTTGACCAAACCTTCTTCCAGTTCGGGTGATTTGGAAAAACAGCATCAACGACATTGTTTATGAAATTGAAGTTGAATTTGGCTATTCTTATAGTGGCGATAATAAGATTTACTCGTTGAGACGCCATTATTCGTTGATTGACAAAAAAGCGAGTTATGATGCCTATTTAGTCGACGAATCTGGTGTTAGAGTTGATCTTGATAAAACTCCAAGCAACCTGAGAAATATTCTGGAGTTAGGCGAAACCAACCTGGACTGAGATTTTATCCCGATTGCAATTTTGAAAAACAATTATGATGAAACTGCCAGAACAAAGCTAGTGGAATCAAAATTGAAGATGATTGCAAAGTATGATGAAGTTATCGCTACTGCTCCTTTATGAGAAAAAGGCGCAATCGCCTTCACAGGATCAGAAGTAACTTCACCAAATCAGGCCCAACAAAACCTGGAATTTTTGAAGAATTACCTGTTTAAGGGGTTCAATCAATTTATGCCAATCAATATTGATGGCAACACCGCCAACCTGGTTGATAACCTGGTTTGAATCAAGCCAGCATCAATTATGCAAACCAGCAAAGCTACTCGTGACTTGATTTGAAAAGAAGTTAAAGAAGATTTGGGATTGCCTAGTCAAGATGATGTGAAGAGTGCTCAAAAGAGCGCAGCCGAGGTCAATGCGAAGAATTTTCTATTGTCACCAGTGATTAACCGCGAAAAGGCGTTTATGAAGCAATTTTTAACCGATTTAGCAAAGAAGTTCTTAGTTATCCTAAGTAATTGCCATATTCCTGAAGAAATGCCGCAAATTGATGCCAAAAACTTAGAAATTAACGTAAATTTTGATTTGGTAACTGACAATAATGTTGCTACAACTGTTGAAACAATGAACAAGCTAGATAGTAATGCTGCAAGCACACAAACAGTTTCTGAAAAAGAAGTAACAACAAAATCCGAAGGAGAAGATGAAAATGACATCACCAAACAATCATGATGGACTAGATTTGTTGAATTTATCAGGTCCATCTGAAAAAGAAGTAAAGAAGATTAAAAAAGCTTTCAAAGAATCAACTGGTGTTAAAAAACGTTACCGAAAAAGTCCAAACGTTCTTAGTTTGAATTATTCAAAAAGAGAAGTTAAGGATTACTTTATCTATCCCTTGACAACCCTGACTGGTAAAAAAATTAGCGAAGGGATTAGTGTCTCCAAAGAAAAAACCACAATCCTGGTAACTACTCCTGACAAAAAAATTGAAACTAGAGCTTATCTTGCTGATGATAAGCTTTTTTCAATTAGTGAGTTTGCTGACCCAAGTGATCCAACTCAACAGTTATTGAAAAACTCTAACACGATTAGCTTTGTTACTAGAGATCTCATTGATCCTCAGTTTGACATTCTCTATTTGCTTACCGAGGAAGAAATCACCCAGGATAATTTTGAAGATTTAGACAAGTATTTAAGCCGAAATATTGATGTCGATAAGAATGATTCGGGGTTAGTTTCAATGACTTTTCAACCCTTAGAAGATTTCACTAGCTTGTTCAAAAGTCAGGTGATTAAAATCCTCTTGATGCAGCCCATCAAAGATAAGATTCAAGGCATGAGTATTACCACACCGGCAGGGACATTGGTTGGTAATATCAAAGCAATTGATCCTGACGGGCACACGATTAGTTTATTGGCAAAAGATAATACCGAAATCTTTCCAAACCTAGTTTTTCCTTTTCAAACCAAACCAAATTTGGGTACGGTGAAGTACTGGAATAGTAAGCAAATTATTCCTCTAAAAGACATTTTTGACTTTCTTGATTCCAAGAAGATTGCTTATGATCAAGAGTTTAGTTTAGAAGACTTCCTAAAGCTTGGTGATCCAACCGAGCAACCATCGATTCATTTTGATAACTTGAAGAGAATTAAGTTTGAAATTACCAGGGTTAGTTTTACAGAACAAAGCTTTGGAGCAGGTACACACAAAGAACAAGATTTGACTGAACCTTTTGACTTCGAACTTAACCAGGACACTAATTTTTTGACTGTTCAACGAGGAAAAATTACCCAACCAGACAGGATAGAGGTTTCAAGTGGTGGAGCGGGTGAAGTGCCAATTTCAACTTCTTATAAAGAGTTGACGCCTTTAAATCTAACCAACATTGATATTTTTCCAATTAACGATTTGAAAAATTCATCAGGGTTCGATACAGTTTGTCAAATGATGACTGATTCTTTTTGAAAAGACATGGAATTTAAGGGTGCTACAAAGGTTGAAGTTAAGAACGGTCAAAAGATCGAAACAATCGATGACGCACAAATATATGCGTTGCAAGAAAAATATTCTGGTCAAGATCGCTACGCTGTCACAACAAATCTTTGAACATCTTGAAAGCAAAGTAATCCAAGATTAGTTAATGAAAATCCTTTAATTGTCAAAAGGATCGAAAATTCTTTAGCGATGCTAAGTGGCTACATTAAATCTAATTACAGCATCAATAAAGGTGATAATGATGACTTTCGTGTTCTGCTGCCTTACTATTTTGAATTGCAAAATACTCTAGATAATCCTATTACGTACACGAAATTTTTAGACATTAAAGTTAAACTGAGATCAAGCTATGGAACTTTTACAAAAGACGAGTTTAAATTTGGCAACAAAGATGTTTCGAAAAACGAAATTTTTGAACTGGACTATAATCATTTCGTTTTTCCTGAACTTACAAAAACCCCTGAAACGGCTCAAATACCATCATCAATGCCCTTGGATCAGGAGTTGGCAAATGGTGAGTTTTCTAAATATCAACTGAAGAATTTTTCTTCAGACAACGAAACTAAAGCACTCATTTTAAGCAAATACGGCAGTGGTGAGATGAACTATGATCCAATCAACAACCCTATCAAAAATATAGGAGACTTTATTTTGCAAAATTCATCAACAGTTAGTGAAATTGAAATATCTGCTTTTTATGGATATGGTGATTGAATAATTACCTTAACTACTGCTACAAATAAAAACATTGATCTAAAATTGAAATTATTCAGCAAACAAGAGACTGACAAAACTTTGATAAGTCTGATAATATAGAATCAGATAAAGGTTTGGTCTAAAAATGAGAAAGCTAATAGCAATTTTAGGAGGATTCAGTTTAATGAGTTCAGGAGTGGCGAGTACAGTTGGGTGTGCTGATGATCAAAACAATGTTTTCGTTTTGAAGAGCGACATCGGTGAAGTTATTGATAGCTTCAATAAAAGAGACGTAGTTGATTATTATTTTGAAAATTGAGGCTATTCAGATCCACAAGTGACAGTTATTGTCGTCAACTTTAAGGTTTCTGGTCTTAAAAACTACGGTCAAAAGCCAGGTGGAATCGACTTCTTTTTAAACCAATTGATAAGAGGTTTGAATATGAAACCTGATCAGAAGAAGTATGATGCCCGCGACATTCCTTCAGCAGTTTGGCAGAATGCTGGATGGTGAGACTACAACAACAGTCAACCAAGGGATTTGAGAGAGCATTAGCTCTCTTTTCTTTTGTTTCAAAAGGAGACTCACGGGCCTCGGGAATTTGAGAAAGTTTTTTCGCGCGCCCGCCAAAAAGACAGCCCAACTCCCCTTTAATAGTGTGCTACAATTATCCTAACAAAAGTGTGAAAACACGTGGTGTTGAACACTTTTGTTTTATAGAATGTAGATGTTATTAGAATGCACCGTGGTCCGTTTTTTAGCGGGGTGCGGAAAAAAATCGCGAAAATTCCCTCGGCCCAAAAATTTTGGGCGTTTTCTTTGTGTTTTTCTGCTATTTATTGTTTTATGAATAATTTAGAATTTAAAGATTTAAAACCATCAGAAGATAACTTCGATTTTACGATTGAAGTATTAGAACAAGTTTTTTTAGAAAAACTAAAGAAACCATTTTCCTCTAAGGCGATGTTTAAAATTTTGAGCGGCAGTAAAGGGTTTGGCAAAAGTTATCTAATTTGCTTACTAGCTTGATTCTTTACTTGCAACTTTGAAGACTACAATGTGCAGTTGTCCAAATACACTTTTAAGTCAGCAAGAAAAAGTTGGTACAACAACATGACTAAAGTAGCTAATAATTTAGCGGAATACGGAGTAAGAATTAGAGATAGCATCGGGACAGACCGAGCTGCCAAAATTAGAAGCTATGACTCTGAAAACAGGTGTGAATGAATCTTTAGTAACAATCGGATGATCCAAGTCATTGGCTTTGACAATACTAGTCAATGAGAGGGTGTGCCCGCTAAAATTGGGGAATGGGGCATGTTCGCGATCGATGAAGTTATTCCTTTGAAAGACAGAATTCTTGATGATGAAGAATATCTTTATCAATTGTTTAATATTGTGATTCAGATTGTTCGGGGTCGGGGGTTGACCACATCTGACTTGGATCTGCCAGAATTATGCAGTGGTGATTTACAATTGCATAAACAGCATCTAGTGATTTTTGGGTTCAACAACCACAGCACGTCTCATCCGATCTACCAGACTTTTGTTAACGCCATCATTCCTTTAACTAATCAGGTGAAGCAAGATTTAGAAATTAATGCGGTTAGTTATGAAGAAGATCCTGATTTCTTGAACGTTGGGGCAATTGTGGTGAGAGGTACGACCAGAATTAACGAAAAGAATTTGAATAAAAAGCTTATCGAATTGGGGAGTGGGATCAAAGAAAAATACCCTGAAATCTACGAAACTTTGTTTTTAGGTGGAGAACATGACTTGAACGTGAATAAATATAGTTATCGCAAAGATTTGCTCGAAAATGCCCAATTTTTCGACCCTGAACAGTTTTTTTGAGAAAACCCTGGTCGGTTTTGATTTGACGAAATTCGCGTGGGGTCTGATTATGCTGATGGTGGTGAATTGGGTGATGATGCCGTCACGATTTTGCTTGCTTATGAATTTGACTTTGAAGGTTACATAAAAGCAATTTATGTGTGCGAAGAACTTTCGATTTCGACCAGGAAGTACAAAAACATGACCGATAAAGTTGGTGATATCGCCGATCATCTTTATCAATGATCCAAAAAGTACTGTTCCACTTCCAACAAAACCTTTTTGGAAAACAACCTGAAATTTCGGATCGGTCATGACTCAAGAACGATCAAAGACTTTTTAAAGGAAATTCTAGCTAACAAGTACAACTTTAACCGCACCATGATGGATAGCAATTTTTCAACTTTTAAGGCAACAGGCAGCAAAGGTTGAAAAATCGAAGCGCGACATTACACTTGAAAACGACTTTTGTCGGAAAAAAAGCTTTATTTTAGCAAAAATTTGGTCGTTAAACAGGAAATTAATGGTGTAGAAGTGGAAATTAAGCCGTATGGTTACTTATACGATGAATTATATCGTTGCGTTAATCATTTTGATAAAAATATTCGTGATGAAAGGCCGAAGGTTAACAAGCTAGATACCATCAACGCTGCTGAACATTGCCTAAGCTTCTTCCGCGGTGCGCTTTTCAAGAGTTAAAATTATTCCAGAAAAGAGAGAATAATTATGAAAGACGTAAAGAAGATTGATCAAATCTTTGAATTTGATCGGCTTAAAGATTTCCATTTAAAAAAGACCCTCGAAGAGTGAAAAAATGAAATCGAAGAGATGGATGAAGTGATTAGAAACAGTCCTTGAAGAAAAAGCAGGGGTTATATTTGTAATGGTAAGGTTAAAAGAACAATTTGGATGTCAGAAGGAGTTTTGACTTACGAACGAACTAAATTCAAACGCAGGGTAGGGAAACATTGGCGAACTACCTTTTTAGTTGACGATTACTTTGAAATTCAAAAGTACTCAAAAGTTAGCTATGAATTTAAAGCCAAAATCTTAGAAAAAGTGGCAAAGAATTATAAATATGAGCAAATCATTGATGATTTTCCAAGATTGCCGTTAAATAAGTCAACAATCACCAGGATTATTGCCAAAAATGATTTTGCTGATTTAAATGAATGAGATTTGACCGCTAACTATCAAATTCCTAAAAGCAGTCGTGATTTTGACACAATTTATATTTCAACCGATGATTGTTTCTTGAACTTAAAAGAAAATGGGGTTGGGGTTAAATATCGGGTCAGATTAGCGATTTTATACCAAGGACTTAGTCGAGTACCAGACGCTCGCAACTCCAAACTAATCAACAAAAGAATTATTTATAAACTCGAAAAGATTAAAAGCATTACTAAAAATAGCGTTGTTAGTTTTTCTGATCTAATTCGCAAAAAAATCAAAGAATTTTATGGTGAAAAAGACTGAAAGTTGGTTGTTGGTGGCGATGGTGATAACTACATCAAAGGCATCGCTGATGAATTAGGGGCAGAAATTGTCCTTGATTGATTCCATTTGAAAATGAAACTAAGGAAATGCTTTCATTTTACCAAATATAAAAAAGATCCAAATCAAGTTACCCTTTTTCAACAAATAGCTGATTTTCTAAAAAAACATCCGATGGCAGCAATTGACGACTTTTTAAAACCTCTCTTAGAGTCTGACTTTTTGAAAAAAGAGGAAACTAAAGATTTAATCCGATATATAAAAAATAATCTTGAAGGAATCAAGTCATATCAAAAAGATTGATACATTGGTTGTGCTACTGAAAGCAACGTTTATCATTTTGTCAAAAGTATTAGTAATGGTAAAAGTTTTTCTGTTAAAACGTTTAAAAATTTGCTAGCTTTAAGAGTTGGATGAATTGACACTTTAAAACCTATCAATTTGTGGCATCAAGAAGTTGAACAAAAGGTTGATCGAAAGATTGATTTGAAACGTTGACCAATAATTAACCAGGAAGAGGACAAGATCCAGCGCGGCTTTTTACCAATTTTTAATGCTCCGAAAAGCAGCGGATTTGCAGAGATTCTAAGAAAAGTAATTAATGATTAAGTGTAAAAAAGAAGCATTTTTTAATAGCTTTATATTTTGTTGCGGACAAATTTCCAAAAACGCAGTATAATGAAGTCAAGATAAAAGTTCAGTTTCGGTTATTTTAAATATCTTGCTTAAGATTTTTTAGAATATACCAGAAGTTCCGTTTATGCAACTTGCTC
>Ga0153942_1000497_pt1 | contig 15498 bp, 14 predicted proteins | sample TSNJ026MetaG_FD_104731 | JGI IMG/M metagenome (GOLD analysis project Ga0153942, IMG submission 104731) | Attine ant fungus gardens microbial communities from New Jersey, USA - TSNJ026 MetaG | ecosystem: Host-associated > Fungi > Mycelium > Unclassified | place: USA: New Jersey, Brendan T. Byrne... | reverse complement strand
TGGTACGTTATGCGCTGAAGTTTAAATTTCAACAAAACATCAAAAAAACCTCCTAACATAAAGGGTTGAGCAAAAAGTTGCTCACATAATTTCATCTTGACATATTGATAAAATCGGGCAAAGCGCATTGATTGTTCTCTTGCGGAATAGAGCCATTCAGCCTTGGAATTTTTCGCTCCGCAAGCGCTTTTGTGACTGCTGCCTGTCCTACGCGGGCATAAATTTCTGTTGAAGTGATACTTACGTGACCAAGAAAGTTGCGGATATATATGAGATTTACGCCCGCTTCAACCATATGAACGGCTTTGCTATGCCTAAAACTGTGCGGTGAATAATTTTTTTCGGGAAACAGTACCGGATTTTCGGATTTTGCAATACCAACGTATTTTTTAACAATACTACGAATGCAAGCGGTTGTCATTTTAGCATTTGTTTGGCTTGAAAAAAGCGGCAGTTCGCGGCTTTCATTGCCGTTAAGTTCTTGTCGTTTCAGGTGATACCGCAACAGATTGGCAACGTCATCAGAAATCGGCACTTCGCGGGTTTTGCTGCCTTTGCCGTGGAGCTTGACCTTGGTTGGTTTTCCAAAACGAATGTCACAGACACGCAAATCACAAATTTCCTGCGCCCTCGCTCCCGCTTCATAAAGAAGTGAAAGTAAAACGAGGTCACGGTCGCCAAGATATTTTGCCGGATTCGGAAGCGCAAGCAAAACACGGGTTTCTTCCAGCGTAAAATAAGGGAACTCCGTTCGTTCCACATCAGGATGCTCCGACGAAGCAGCGCTCGTATAGGCACTCACCGCCATCATTTCGCGGCGCGAAGCGTATTTTAGGAAGGTTGTTATTGCAGTCATCCGCTGACGTATTGAAGATGCGCTGTATTTACGCTCATTCTTCATCCATAATAAAAATTCGTCAAACAGCGCGGGGGTGAAGTGTTTGTACGTCGCAACGCTATGCTGTAAGCCTTTGGCTTCGTATAGAAACTGAAAAAATACTGCAAAGGAATCCGCGTAGGCGGAAATTGTATTTTTGCTCGCCCTTCGAATATCCGGCAGAAACGTATCGAAATATTCTCCCAATTGGAGTAAAAACACATTGCTTCTCATCTCGGCGCCTCCGGAAACAATCCGCGGGAATAACCGGCTGTTATGGCAAGCATATCCTGCGAATTTTCAGCGGTCATATGAAGATATTTTTGAGTGTCTTTTAATTTGCGATGACCGAGATATACGGATAGGAGCGGACAATTGCGATAGTTATCAATCCCGGCAAGGTCTTGCTTTCTAAACGAATTCACAGCGAATGTATGCCTTAAACAATGCGGGCAAATGCCACGCTTACTCGCGGGCGGCCGTTTAAGCTGAATTCCCGCCGCCTTTAAGATTCGGTGAAAATGATTTTCCGCCCATGCGAGAGGTCTTGGACGGCCGATACAATTCCTTTTGCCATAATTGTAGTCGCTTTCAAATAAATAGGAGTCGACGGACTTTCCCGCAAGCACAGCATCGCAATACATTTTCAAAATAGCTGTAAGGGTTTTGTCCATAGGAACAAGCCTGTCTTTTCTGCCCTTTCCGTTCCAAATACACAGGACGCCATTTGTGAAATCCACATCGGACAACCGCAACGCCAATGCCTCGCCGAGCCGCAATCCGCACCCGTACAGTATTCTCAGCAGCATCGGGAACTGTGCTTTCGCTAATTCAACTTTGATTGTTTCTCCGCTATCGGCAATACGAAAAATATCATTGAGTTCCTGCTTTGAAAAAATATACGGTACATAGTCCTGATCAAGCATGGGACGTTCCGGAATGAATGCCGCGACGCCTATTGAATGCAGATATTTTGCGAACGCGTTGTAGTATGTGATGTAACCGTCAACTGTACGCGACTTCAATCCGGCGCAACAGGCTGACAGCCATCCATCCACAATGTCCGCAGTCACCTCTTTAGCGCAAGCGTCAATTGACAACAGGTATTTATCAAAAGTTGTTAAAACATGACGGTTTGTATCTTTGTAGCCTTGGCTTGTCCTTAACTTTATGAAATCATGCATCTCATTCTTCAATACGCCTGCATAACCATTTGTATTCATTGCCCGCAGCCTCCCGACAACAAATTTTTGAAATTACCGGCGGGAGCCGGAACAGGCAATGCGTTAACGCGAAGCCTCTCTACATCAGCCTTTACATAGAATTTTGCGGATTGAAGATTGGAATGCCCCAACACCTGTTGTATTATGACATAATCGTTACCCTCGTCAAGCAACGCGGTTGCAAGGCTGGCGCGCAACGAGTGTGAACCTTGTCTGCGTTTACCGCAATCAATACCGGAATGAAGAAAAGCTTTCCTAACAGCCCGGCCTACGGCTGCGGGTCTAATTGCGCCAAATCCATCCACATTGAGAAAAATACGCTCGTCATCTGAAGCGGGTCTGGCGTTTTCGATGTAATCAAATAATGCCGCGTTTACTTCATCCAGCAACGGCAGAATCAGCGGCTTCTTGGTTTTAGCTTGTACGATTTTAATGGTCGAGGCTACCGCGCACAAATTATTAAATGTCATATCTGCGATATCTGACGCTCTCAACCCTAATCGCGCCGCCATGAGAATCAAAGCGTAGTCGCGTTTGCCGATGTTTGTCGAGCGGTCAATGGAATTAAGCAACCGCTCGATCTCGTCAGGGGAATAAACGGACGGAACCGTGGCGCGCCTTACCACATTTGGCACAACAAACGCTAAATTGGTGTTCGTCAACTTGTATTTGTATGCATATTTTAGAAACGCGCCAATCACACAACGAAAACTACCTTTGTCGGTGGAAACTTCAAATGCCGCATAGATATCGGTTGCAAGTACAGCGTCCAGTTTTAAGCGGCTTCGTTGCTCCATGAATTTCAAAAAGCGGGCAACAATATGAATTTGACCGCGCACATGACTTCTTGTCTGTCCGCTTTTGTAGAGATATGCTTCATATCCGTTTACAATTTTGTCATAGCAGGATGATGCATATTCAATCGGCGGCCTTCGCAGCGGTTTCCAGTCACTGCTGGCAAGAGTACAGTTAAGCCGCAGTATATATCGGCAATAGGTCTGGAATTTACCCTTGCTTATCGGTGTCTGGCGAGTTCTATACAAATCAAGAAACCGCTCACCAATGTTTTCGTCATAGTGTTCAATATGATTATTTGCACAAAACCTTTTCAACGTTGCATATTTCCACTTGAAACACTCGATTGTTTTTGAGCTATACCCGCTTTCCTCTAATTTTGATAGTGTGGCGGATATCAATTCAGACAGATTGTTGTTCGATTCCATTGGTATTTACTCCCTTCTTTTGAGAGTAGTATGCCACTACAAAGAATATTTATGTGAGCAACTTTTTGCTCAACCCTTTATGTTAGGAGGTTTTTTTGATGTTTTGTTGAAATTTAAACTTCAGCGCATAACGCACCATATCGAAAAGCGCGGATTAGGCTTCGTCATATTCGCGGCGGTCAATAAAGTCGGAAAGGGCTTTTTCAAATGTATTGGATTCCATTTGTCACCCCGCGATTTTTACTCGCTTGGTTGGGGCTTTCATAACCTTTAACAATGTCTCATCCACAATATCCGTGTATTGACCCTCCTGAAGCAGCTTGGTTCTGTAATCATTTATGCTATGTATGACAAGCTGCCATTCAGCTTCGGTCAGATATATTTTTGTTTTCTTCATAGGGCGTCCCTCCTTTATACCTCTATTATATATGGAGAGAAGTAGAGGGACAAATGTGCGAATATGAACCGGCTATGTACCGGAGGAAATGAAAAAAGGCGCTCTGTTTCCAGAAAGCCTCAAATCATCCTCCGTGATATGAACAGAGCTAAATTATATCTTCAATATCCAGCAGCAGTTCGGCAATATATGCCTTGCAGGTTTCATCGCTCCTATCTAACACCGCCACATCGTCCGGCAAATCAAGTCCGGCTAAATCGTACAATGCCCGTATCAGCGAAAAGGCCTCCTGATTCCTTCCTGTTTCGTGTAATGCTTCAAGTGCAGTATAAATATGCGCTGAACTTTCTTCGATTTCACATATATCGCATAAGTTATCCCATAGCCTACTGGAATACGCACCGGAAATAAGTTCTACTGTCGGCAATATTGCATTGTTGTTATCCATAGCGGAACCTCCTAATAAGATGATTAAGACACTTATCCAAATGGGACAAGTGTCTTATGTAAGTGGTAGTGATTGAATTATTCCGTTATATCTCCGCTTATCTCTTTATATCGCTCCGTGCGATTTTTCCTACAAAAATGGCAACATTTTCGATTTTGACGATTACTCTATTTGCCACTTTGAAAAAATGTGCCATGAAAAATCACGGCAACATTTCAAATCACGGCAACAATTCTATAAATCTGAGAGAAATGGAAAAGCCTCAAAAACAAGTGTTTTCAAGGCTTTTTTGGCGGAAGAGGTGGGATTCGAACCCACGGTACCTTGCGGTACACCGCATTTCGAGCGAGTTTGAGCAAAGCATTTACAGGGTCAGTAAGGGTCTTTTTGAGGATAGTCAGGAAAGTAAAAAATCCAGTAGTCATAGGGCTTTAAGGGGCCTAGACCCCATCAATTCAATATTTTTGGAATCCCACACGATTTCGCTGAAAAAGCGGCCAATTTCACCCAAGTGTTAGAGGGCTGTTAGCGAATGTGTGGATTTTTTAATGTACGGATTAACTGTGCTCCGCTTGTTGTTGCCGACCAAAAACACAATCGGAGGAAATAAAATGAGCAAGAAACCAAGTAATAACGAAGAACCTAAAACCGTTGATCAGCTTTACCTGGACATGTTCGCTCAGTATGAGGATATTCTGACCGTTGAAGATGTATCCGAGATGATGCGGTTGGATAAGAAGCGTGTGTATCGCATGGTGCGGTCCGGAGAGCTCAAGAGCATCGTTGTGGAACGGGCCATCCGAATCGCCAAGCTATGGGTTATTCAGTACGTGCAGGAATATGGTTTCATCCGCCAAGAAAAGATGCACCGGCAGCGCCGTGCTGAGGTCACAGTATTTTGCCAAGAACCAAAAAGCCGAAAGCAGATTCAGGAGTTTCTTGATCTGGCCGACCGCAAGTTTTTTCGGGATTCGGTGCTCCATCCCTTGCTGGAGGAAGAGGTACTGGAGATGACTATTCCGGATAATCCCGGCCATGTGAAACAGCGCTATGTAGCCACCCGGCGACTAAAACAAATCGAGGTAATCGAGGAATGAGCGTTGCAAATCGGGATCCTTGTCGGTGTAATATCTATAAGGCTATAGAAAAGGAGTGTAGTAATCATGAGCGATAGAATTCAAGAAATCGCGTTGGAGGAGTTGCATGCATTTCAGAATCACCCGTTTCAAGTCAATGAGGATGATGAACTCCGGGAACTAGCCCGAAGCATCCGGGATAACGGTGTATTATCTCCTGCCATTGTGAGGCCACGGTCGGATGGAGGTTATGAGTTAATATCAGGTCACAGGCGTAAGGCGGCTTGTGAAATAGCCGGGTTGGCTAGTATGCCAGTAATTATTCGAGATCTTGATGACAATGAAGCAGTGATCATCATGGTGGACTCTAACAAACAAAGAGAGCATCTTCTGCCCAGTGAGAAGGCGTTTGCCTACAAGATGAAACTGGATGCTATTAAGCGGCAAGGTAAACGAAATAATCAGACTTCGTGCCAAGTTGGCACACAGAGACGTTCTGATCAATTCCTTGCCCGTGAAAGCGATGAGAGTGCTCGTACAATCCAGCGCTATATTCGCTTAACAAGGTTGGTTCCACATTTACTTCAAATGGTAGACGATAAAGAGATTGCATTCAACCCTGCTGTAGAAATATCCTATCTTTCAAAAGATGAACAGGAGATGCTGCTTGAAGCGATGCGCGTTTTCCAATGCACACCTTCTTTGTCTCAATCTGTTCGCATGAAGAAGCTTAAGAAAAGCGGTGAATTGGATGAAGGGCGTATTTACACCATCATGGAAGAAGCAAAAGCCAATCAAAGAGAGAAAGTGACATTAATGATGCATGAAATTAAGCAGTATTTTCCCAAGGGCTGGAAGGCAGATAGGATGAGAATATATTTGCTAAACCTTCTTCAAAAGAACCCAGCAAAATAATAAGATAAGCTTTCAAAGAGGAATGGCCATCTATACGCCTCCATTCCTCTTCCTTTATGTTGAAGGCATAATTTGTTGCTATTCGCCATTCCGCATTTTTTCAGACATTTAGCAGGATATTAGCAAAAAGATCATTGCTCTAGCCAAACAGCAATATAATGATTATCTTTCTTTAACATATCAACATGCGAATAATCGTGTCTGTTGACTTTTCCGCATTTATTCCAACCATCATTTTGAAGTTTCATTAAAGCTTCCTCAAGCGTATCGGTCTGGTATTTCCCTGAGATTTCACATTCGCTATTTAACACATAAAATGTCTCATCTGTATTCGTATATGACACATTTCTAATTACAATCTTTGACATCAGATATTCCTCCAATTAATATTAACTAGACTACACATATTCAACAAGTATAGTGCCTTCATTTTCCATTCGAAATCGTCTATCAGAAAGCACCTCATTTTCAAAACTAAAATATTTTGGACCTGCTACTGATGAATCTTGTGGCCATCCACGTTTTTCTGTAAGCAACTTAGACGCAAGAGCAGATAGGGAGTAGGACTCACCTTCGTACATCACTGTGTTTTTCTGATCGTTTACCTCGCATGTAATGGTATCGTCATTAATGAAAGACAGTTTGCTTCCTACAGATATTTGTAACATTTTAAAAGTAAAGTTAATGCGACGAGAAACAACTTCTTCTTCTGCCTGTTCTTCAATAGTGGCTTCTTGCAAATGTAACTTACTTAGGTTACCTGCATGCCTAGCCAACTCTTGAAAAACTGTAAAAGCTTGTTCTGCTGATATTTGGAAAAACTCACGTTCTCTGATACGACCATTTGCTTGTGTTTCTCGCGCATGACGTGATTCGTCTATCGCATCAATAATCTTATGTATAGATTTTTCTACCTGTTCGGGGTCATCCACTTCGTAATATGCATATGAACGAAACGAAAGTGGCAAGTTAGAAGGTCTATTCAGTTGTTCAAGCCTTACATTGATATCGTTGTCTTTCGTCATCCCAATTTTAACCCACCCCTCTAAACAGGGGTTTGTAAAAATATAAACTAAACCTTTATTTGGCATCCTCATCACTTCCTTTCCGAAATCATCTCGGTTCTTTGATTCTTATTGACTAAAGCTAAATTGCGCTAATTCCAATTCCTTTAGTCTATATCGTAGTGCAGCTTCTGAGACACCATAACGTTTCATCAGACTCTCGCGGATACTGCACCAGATGCTGAAGGTATAGTTGTTTTTCACATGCAGAAAATCTTTGATCTTCGCCTTTCTTGAGTTTGCAAGTATACTTAGAAAAGCACTTTTAATTTTCTGTTCCGGCATGAGAAAGCAACTGGCGAAATGGTTGGCCTCGTGCTCGATGCGGTCGGCAGTTTGTGCTTCCTCGGTAATCTTATCATCGCAGCAGTAGAAAGAATTAGACTGCAACTGATGCTTCAGAAAATAATGTCCTAACTCATGGGCAATAGTGAAATTTCGCCTGCCGGGATTGTCGATACCTTGATTCACCATAACATAGCACTGTCCGTTGTTACCGTAGGTCAACACACCCACAAAAGCGGAATTTATAGATAGAACATCCCTGAACTTAATTCTTTCTGCCTGCATGATATTTAATAGCTGTTTATGGCTATTGCCACTCTGAACATATTGCTCAAAAATAGTTGTTGCAGCTTGTTCTACTTCTCTACTTGTCATCATCCATCGCCTCAAAGATTTCTCTCAGTGTATGCCGGTCAATGTCGCCGCGGGCGGCAAGGCCTTGATTTTGCAGCCACAGATCAAATCTCTGATCATAGTAGTCCTTTTTCTTGAGGGGTATCACTTTATCCGCTGTGTTCTCGATATCACTCACCGTGACTTGTCCATTCATAAGCAAGGGCAACAACTCGTCACGAAGTTTGGAGAGTTGCAAAATTTCTTCCATGTTCTTATCCCTGAGTGTATAAAACTCATTTATGCGTTCATTAAAAAACTCAGCGATTTGATTGGTCGGAAACACCCAATAATTTGCCAAGAAGGAGTCTATCAAGAAATTTTTGATACCACTTGTTTTGCCTTCATAATTGAACATGATGTTATTGTCATAAAACATGTTCCACATATAGAAGAAGTAAGGCGCCATTGGCAATTTTTTTAGCCTTAAACTCTGACAGAAGTTGGAACAAATCAGTCTTGAGTTATAGCGGGATAGAAGACCTTTCGTTACTAACGCGCTCCGACCTGTTGCTTGAATCGGACTTCCTCCAGAAATCTCAATTACTATATCCCAATCGTGCAGTAACTTGTTGTCGTTGTTTTTGTTGATGAATCGTGCGGGCAAATCAGTTAACGTTGTAATATCCGCCCCCCTAATACAATTAACATTGAGCGTGTAATTTCCCATCTCATCATCTTTTCCCCAATCGCCACTGCGACTGTCTGCAACAACAGAACCCATAGTGCAAACAGTCCAGCCTTCTGGTATCTCTCTTTTCATGCGATCGTTGTACACCATTCTCCCGCCGGAGGCCTTGTAAGGGTTCCCGTTTTTATCTGGGAAATCAAACTGCACAAACCAATAGTTATAGAGTTCCTTAGCCATAGTCTCAAGCTCACAGATGATTTGCTTGTTTAGCTGGATTTTTCGATCAAAAGCAGATAATATTGAGGCAATTTTTCGCTGTATCGTAATATCCGGAATTTCTACCGAGTAGTTTTTTAATGTACCTTCATTCACTCGTTTTCTTCCAGATGTTCCTTCCATACAGCTAATAGCTCTGTATCGGAAAACTGGGGAAACAGCAAGATAAAATAAAAACTCATCGTCTATTAGCTCAGGTTTTGCTCGTAACACGATAAATTCTGATGAACCAAATGCAATCTCATCTTTTTCAAGAATATTAACATATGCGGTTTTTCCATTTTCAAGACATGGTGTGATCTTGGCTACAAGCGTATCACCATTTCTGAATTTCGGTCCAGATGAATAAGTCGCGTGCTCATAACCAGATATATCACGGCAAAATGGGATCAACTTTTCCATTGCCACTTTCTTCGCAACCGTCCTCTTTTTAATGGATTCTGAGGGGTTGAAAAGAATAATCTCGTTTAGCTTATACTCTGTCATATTGTTCAACCTTCATTCCTTGACAAATGCTATTCTATCAATCTGTTCTAAGATTAACGTCTCCAAACGTTGGCTTTCGGAAAACATATCGTCAAGCTTCTGTTTGTGCTCATCCATACTGCACTTAAATTCATCCGCAGTAATGTCTACATGCTCAATCTTAATGTCAAAATATTGACCGGCAGAAAGGGAATAGCCTTTATTGATGATTTCATCATAAGTAACTGCGACAGAAAAGTCCTCAAGCGCCGTTTTGTCACGGAAAGTTGATACAATCTGGTCAAGCTCGTAGGCACGTAGGCGACATTTCTGATTATTGCCATCCTTGTATTCCTCTCCGAGCTTCGATGCGTCAATCAGTACAACTTTATCAGTCGTTTTGGAATTATCAAAGAAAAGAACGGAGACGTTTGTATTGGTGGTCGCAAAAACATTCGAGGGCATACTGACGCAACCGTATACGATGTGCTCATCCACAATATGTTTCAGGATTTTTGCTTCGATTCCGGTCTTCGATGTTACAAATCCGGTAGGAATGACAATCGCGCCCTTGCCATTAGATTTTAATGAATTGATCACATGCTGAATGAAACATGTGTAAATTGCCATGCCTTCTTTCCTTTTTGCAGGAACCTTCGGAACGCCACCCCAAAAGCGAGCAGGCATGGCTGCGATTTTTTCTCTGGTATCTGAAAAGTCCATCTTGAAGGGAGGATTGGACACGACAAAATCAAACTGCCGCAGTTCCTGCCCGTCATCGCTCTTGTGATAGGGAGAGACCAGTGTATCACCCTGAATTGCATGGTCAAGGGATGAAACTAGGCCGTTCAGGATGAGATTGAGCTTGTGCATTTTGTTGCTGCGCTGAGAAATATCCTGTGAGAAAATGGTGCAGCGATCCTCGCCGATTTGGTGCGCAAGTGCCATGAGCAACGTGCCTGTTCCGGCTGATGGGTCATAGCACTCCATACTGTGCAAATCGGCATTATCTCCTACGAGCAGCCGCGCCATAATCGTGGCAATAGCATGTGGAGTGTAGTACTCTGCATACTTGCCCCCACCAGATGTGTTGTAGTCCTTAATCAGGTATTCAAAGATAGTTGCAAAGAAGTCGTAATGCTCATCAAACGCTTCCTCGAATGAAAAGTCTACAAGCTTATCAACCAACGCTCTAGCAAAAGATGCTCTCTGTGCCGCATCGGTTACAAACTGCGTCAGCGGCTCAAAAAGAGGAATCTTAGTGTTCTGTGTAGTCTGGGTTGCAAAAATCGCCATATTCTTATCGGCGATATCCGTCATGGTACTGTCAAAAATCAAGTCGAAGTCGCCTTTGGCTTGCTGATTCCAGAGGATAGAAATCAGATGCTCAGGATAGAGACGTGGAATATCCGGTGACAGCTCATCAAGAATGTCAAGCCGATCATTTTCTGTCATCTCAGCATAGGCAAGCTCCCATTTTTCAGCCTTGAAAAGAACCGGGTTGATCTGTTTTACGGTATAACCAAATTTGTCATTGATGAACTTATACAAAAATACCTGCGTGATAATTTTGTACTCGTTTCCGTCGTTGCCCATGCCGTAAGTCTGGCAAGTTGATTTTAAAGCATCAATAAGGGCAATCGTTTTTTCCTTTATTTTCATAGGTTCCCCCTGTGTTTATGCCGCCGGATAGGTCGCATTATACTGGTTGAGGTACTGACGCGTAATTCTACTTTGGATAAAAAGACGATCTTCACGCTCACTTTCAAGGTTAAGCTTCTTTATGCCTTCCTTGATTTGCGCCATTACAATTTGCTCAAAGTATGCATCTTTTTTCAGAATGTCGTTGCGGTCATATACCTTTTGATCAATATTAGCCTTGATAGAAAGCAGAACCCCCATAATCGTCTCATCATAAAGAGACATAACCGGCTTCTGATGTCTCGCCTTGCGCTGTACATTTTCCTCACGTATACGCTTATGAACACGTGCAAACTTGGCATCGCCATTATACTTTTTCAGCAGTGCATTGTTCCGCTTTTGCAGCTCGGCAAGTTTCTTTAAAATCTCGTCTAGTGCCTTGGAATGTTCATTGAACTCACTTATGCTGTTCACAACAAAACCATGCTCCTTGAACCGCTGCATAAAGGCTTCACGGAGCGTAATGTACTCCGGGTCGTCCTGGTCAATGTTTTGCGTAAAGCTTTGGACTGTACGCTTCCATTTTTCCTGCAATTCAACACCGCCGGATATGATCTTCATTTCTTCCTCGCCGATTTTACGGAAGTTAAAGACGATATCTTGCATCGCTTCATTAACCAGATGGCGGGTCGCATCGGCTCCTTCAAACGCTTCTTTCTGGTTTATGTTGTCAATGTGGTGCTGAATCTCTGAAATCATTGCCGGTAGCTTCGTGATTTCAAGCCTTGCAAATATTTCTTTCAGCTCATCATCACCAAAGGTGCGAACGATGTTGCAGCAGTCGCGCGCTTCGACAAGAACCTTTTTCAGCTTGAGAAGCTCTTGCTTGTCCTCGATTGTAGAAATCTCGGTGCTAAATTCCTCAACATTGTCTATAGTGAAGTCGAACAGAACCTGCCGAACTTCCTGCATTTGAGCAATAAGTGCGTCTCTGTCCTCAATAATCTGCTGGAAAGTGTCAGTTTCGTTACCTTCGCCTGTTTCTTCTGGGTCGTTAAAGCGGTTAAGTTCTTTCAAGTAGGCTTCATTTGTTTCATCAAAGTTCTGCTTAATGTCGGCAAAATCGATAACGTAGCCATAGCGATTGTCCTTATACGGACGATTCACACGCGTCAAAGCCTGCAAGAGGTTGTGATCTTTGAGTTTACGCCCGAAGTACAGCCGCTTTAGCCTCGGTGCATCAAAGCCAGTAAGTAGCATATTGTACACGATTAGAACATCGATTGTATTATTCTTCTTGAAGTCCTTAACAATCTGCTTCCGTTTCTCCTTATCGTCGCTGTCGTGAAGAATTAACCCTGTTTTGAAATGGCTTTTCTCCGATGAATTGGTGTTCAGCCCATTCTGGATTTCATCAAAATAGGCAAAAAGTTTTCGTGCCTGTTCGCTCGTTTCGCAGATAACCATTCCGCCCAGAGTGCTATCGCCCTGTATTTGGCGGAATTGCTTCAAATCTCCGATTATAAAGCGCAGCAGTGCCTTAACATAGCTGTCATGCTCGATAATGGCATTTTTCTTGATGTCCTTTTTCTCGACAAGCTTCTCAAGGCCTTCATAGATTTCGGAAAGTTTTTCACGGTAAGCTGTTTCAATATCCTCGCGGATAATTTTTAACGTATAGCCATCTTGAATGGATTTGTCATAGTAGTATGTATGCAGATAGTTGCCAAACACTTTCCATGAGGCACGTTCCTCTTTGAGAAGTGGAGTGCCTGTAAGCGCAATCTTGATTGCGTCCGGGTCAGCATCAAACAAATTGGCAAGGAAGCAGCCTGTGGGATTATAGCCTCGATGGGCTTCGTCAATGATAAAAACACGCTGTAGATTCGTTGCATATGCCGGAAGTTTGACTTTAGTCTTGTCCTCCGCAAAGCGTTGAATATTAACAACGGTAATCTCGGGCTTTCCGCTTTTACCTTCGAGTGCCTGATTGGTGCGGAACTGTTCCATCAACTCACTGCGCGTGTTGGCGGTTTTCACTTCCAAACCTCTAGCTTCGAACTCTTGTGTTGCCTGTTCAAGCAGGTCTAGTCTGTCCACGACAAAATAAAACTTGGCTACTGTGTTCTTGCTTGCATAGTAGTCAGAGAGGACATATGTCAGATAGAATGAAAGTGCCGTTTTTCCACTGCCTTGGGTATGCCAGATAACGCCGGACGTAACGCCTGTTTCTAGCCTCTGCCGTACAGCCAAAGCTGCGAACAACTGCTGATAACGCATGATGTGCTTCTGATCGGTTGATTCAATTTTACCGTCAACTTCGCGCTCCATCTTTACATAAGCTATGCCATATTTTAGTATAAACAGCAGACGCTCAGGAGAACACATCGAAGTGATAATACGGTTTGTGGGTGTGTTAATATTCAGATTTGTCTGATACTCAGGCGCATGATGAATGACTTGACAGTTAAAATCGGTCAAAATACGTTTTTCGTCCGCAGGGTCAAATTCTTTGTAGGGATAATCTTTGATAAACGGAGCGATGCTTGCATTACCGATATTCTCTTCGCGGAAGCAACTAAACGGAGCTGCCTTACGAGCTGCTGTACAATAGAAAGCACCTTGAATAGGCACGATGCCGCCTAACGTATCGTACTCCATGTTATTCGAGAAAATCATAAACTGTGTGATGTTGATAAAGCGGCGAAACTTCTTGTTGGGAAACCGCTGCTTATTCATGCGCTCGCTTTCGGCAACCATACCACCAGAATTATTGGGTTTTTTCACCTCAATAAATACGAGTGGCAAGCCATTTACAAACAAAGTAATGTCAGGACGAAATTCATCTTGATCACGCTTACATGTAAATTCGGCTGTGCAGTGGTATAGGTTGTTCTCAGGGTGCTCGAAATCTATGAGGCGAGTAGGAGAGATACTTATCAGGCGTTTATAGAAGCTTCGTCCAAGGTCATCATTCTCCAGTTCCTGCCGAATAGACCGCAACACTTCTGCTGCTTCGCTCTCATGTTCGGGATTGAGCCTTTTGAACTGGGTCTTGAACACATCACAGAGTATGTTTGTGTCAGGGTCATAAATAGTCCCTGACATGTCTTCAGTAAGTTTACCAAAGTATGTATAGCTAAGCCTTGTGAGGTGGACAAGGGCAGGCATTTGCACTCGTGTTGCCTCGTTGAATTTTTCAACATCATAATTGACACTGCCTTTATTGATCATGAAAATATCCCTCCTCGTTATTCTATTGCGGCACTTTGTTCTTTGACTGCGCCTCGGACGATACGAACTCAAGAATATCATCAACACCGCAATTCATGACTTCGCAGATTTTTTCAATACTCTCCAAAGAGATATATTCATCTTTCTTTAACCGAGTAATGATGTTCGCACTAAACTTAGCCATGTCTCGAAGATCGGCGTTGGTTATGCCCCGGTCGATCATCATATGAAAAAGCCTGTTGTAGCAAACAGCCATTTGGAACCCTCCAAGTCGCATTAAGATTATATTATCATATCACGAACTTATGAAAATATCAACGGATACGAGATTAAAATATAGGATCAAGGGCTTTTTGAAAACGCATATGGATATATATAAATTTACTAAAATTTTTCAAACTCAACTAGCCATCAATGCAGGCACTTTATAACGCTGGATTCTATCAATTTAAAAGTACATAAAATAGATTATTCATCTATTGCCAATCCGTCTAAAAATTAAGGAATGTTATAATATCAATTGCCGGCCTCATCATTTGATGACGGTCGGCTTATTCTATTTCAAGGAGAGATATTTATGGCATCTATCAGACAAAGAGGAAAAAGTTATTGCGTAATTCACTGGATTACACTGGAAGATGGGACCAAAAAACAAAAATGGGAAACCTATCATTCTGAACAGGAGGCGGTACAGCGAAAAATGGAGCTCGAAAACCAAGTCCCATTTTTAAATTTTGATTCTCAGACTCATACATTGAATGATTTGTTGGATCAATACATCGGCCTGCATGGTTTATCCAACTGGTCATTTTCTACCTATACATCAAATGTAGGAATCATGGATAACTATATTCGTCCATACATAGGAGATATGAAATTGTACTTTATCAGCAGAAAAAACATGAGTCAGTATTTCGCCAAGCTGAATACGTTGGAGAGAGCGAAAAACAAATATAAGCCGTATGAAACGGGAGCAATATCGAACGCAACCAAGAATGAGATTAAAAAGATACTTCGGGCTGTTTTTGAGCAGGCAGTAAACTGGGGCTATTTTGAATCAAATCCTGTAAAGCACATAAAACTATATAAACCGGCCCCATCTCCAAAACAATATTTGTCAACTAGCCAAGTATCAATGGTTATTAATGAAGCGTTTCGGCAAAAAGATTTGCTTATGGCATTGGTCATACAGCTGGCCTTTATCTGCTCCATGAGGAAAGGCGAAATAATGGGATTGCAGTGGCGTGCTATTGATTTTGACAGGTACAGTATTTGTGTTAACAGAGAATTGGCCCGTGTACATAGAACAAGTTTAAAAACGTTAAATCACATTAAGGTATATCAGCAATT